>Ga0209648_10000528_pt1 | contig 29245 bp, 9 predicted proteins | sample GraSoi2013_115cm_FD_185830 | JGI IMG/M metagenome (GOLD analysis project Ga0209648, IMG submission 185830) | Grasslands soil microbial communities from the Angelo Coastal Reserve, California, USA - Sample 9_17_2013_115cm (SPAdes) (version 2) | ecosystem: Environmental > Terrestrial > Soil >...
CCGGATCGGCAAAGTAAACCTCCTGGTGGAGCACCGCAACGAAGGTCCGAAGGAAGGAAGCGAGAAGCCAGAGTAAGGATTGCCCGCTTTCTCGGCGTATCAAGACTGCGGAGAGGCGATGCAGCGGCCCGAGGTCTGAACAGGAGAATCTAAGTCGCCGAGTAATGGCAAACCATCAAGATGTCGTCGATAGCCCCTGGGAGCAGGTGACCGTTCGCATCCAGAAGTGTCTGCGGGATGGTTCCCAAAGACGCGGCATCCTTGAATACTTGTAGCCACCAGGAACCTAAGTTTAGCGAAACGGTGGAAGAGCGATACGGTGCTCCGTTGAAAGTTACCGCAGTCGATGTCAGGGACATTTGTGTTAATCCTGTCGGCTGAGTCGGTGGCTGCGGTGGTTGGCCCATTGAAAAAGCAGCTTGCGATACGTAGACGTTTAGCAAGCTTGGAGCTCCCTGTCCGTTCACAAAATCTCCTAGCGGCGTTCCGGTCGTGAATTGCTGACTATCGTAAATGTCTTTGAATTTTAAGAGCAGGTCCACTTGAGAAACGCTGATCTTCCTGCCCAGATACTGAAAGGGGAAACGCTCTTTGGTGAGTGCAAGCAACATATTCTGCGAGGCGTCGGCGCTGAGAGGGTTCAGGAACTTGTACCATTCCGTCGGAAATTCATGCCTCAAGCTAAACAAGCGAACCAGATTGTTTTGTTTTGGAAAGGCAGTGGGGTTGGTGCTGATTGCCCCTTGGTCGGATGGAACAGGCAGCACCGCCGCTTGCTTTGCAACTGCCCGAAGCCCATCACCTCCGTCTCGAGCGGTATATTTCAGATTGATCACAACGTCAGAGATGGTCTCGAAATCGAATGCGTTGCAGTCCTGTGGTAGCTGAATGAACCACTGTGAGATCACTCCAGCGCCCTCGAAGGGCAAGTAGCGCTCGTCTCGGAAACTCAACTCAAACATTCCACTGTCATTTTGTGCAGAACTGGTCGCGATGGACTGCGTGGCGGCAAAATTTGTGATGAAGTGCGAATCTTGCGAGTAGTCTTGCGGGCTATTCGCCATGCTATCCGCGCGGATCTGGCTACTGACCAGCGCGAGTTTGCAATTTACACTTGTGTAGGGTCCCGTAACACAAGGAATCGTCACACTGAGGCTTTTTATCCGGCGCATGTATTGTCCCGGATAGTCCATGTCGAACAAAGCCTCAGACAGCGAGATCATGCACTGTCCAGTCTCTTTGAGTGTGATAAGTGCGATTGGATCGAGCAGCACGAGCGAGATGTTTTTGGTAATTTCGTACTCGCGCGTATTCTGATCGAGGTACGCCACTTCCATGCGCTTGAGGTCGCTATAGAGACGTTCCCCGGCCAGCAAACCCCTCCTCAAGCTGTCCCAATAGCCAAACTGGATAAAGTTCGAATCCTTCAAGCCTAATTCGAACCGCAGACAAGATTCTGCCCGCTTCGCCAACCCATAAGCCATCTGATAGCACCGGAAATACAACGCGGAGATTTGTGAAACCATCCACCCGTAGAGTTCCTGGTTGGTGTACTTGCTGTTCAGGAAATCCAGGACGGCTTGAGCATTCGTGATCTGCAGTTTTTGATTCTCAAGATCAGCAACAGCAATTTGCGTGCGCACACTTGCGGCGTCGATTTGGCTTTGAATCTGGGTCAATTCCTTCGTTGCTGTTTCCAGTTGGAAGTTCCATTCTTCTGAACGCCGGCTCCATTGCCCCATCAGCGACACCATAGTAGCTATGAAAGAAAAAACATCGGACAGCATCGTCAAAGCCTGTGAAGCATCTGAGGCCCCGGCGGCCAGGTTCCTTCCACCATACGTTACCAGTGCAACGGGGCTGGAAGCAGCACCTGCACCTCCAAAGGTGGCATCCGGAGTAGCGTCTCCCACTGGCGCCAATAATTGGATCGACTGACCTATCGTCTTGAATATCTGCGCTTCTGTGAGGGCGAGGACCTGTCCTTTCTCAAAAGCGCTCAATCCTGCAGCGATGAGTCCTTGATAATACGTTTGTCGCTGCTGCGTCACGGCTTGGGATGCCTGCAGCGCTGCAAGATTGTCGCCTGCCTCCTCAACTTGCGATTGTTTGATTTGCACAACCGCCTGAAGCAGGCTTATCTCCTGCGTGGAGCGCAGAACGGACAGGTCTTCGGCGTCATTTTTTTCCAAGGCTGAGAGCAACGCCCCGCCAAGGGATCGAACTTCTGTACATACCTCCAATGCTTTCTGAAGCATAAAGCTGAAGCGATAGTTTGGAGTCGGGGAGTTGATCTCATTCAGCACACTATTCAGATCGATACCCATTGCCGTGGCTTGCACCAGGAGTGCGGGGTTGATGGACGGAGCAAACAGAGGCAACTGTTCAACAACGCCCTTTATGTTCATACAATGGCGTATCTTGTAGAGACGATCCGCCACGGTGTCCCAATAGCCAAGAAACTGATCGTTTGTGGGAATGCAAAAATAAAAGCTACGTGCTCCGACTCCATTGAAGAGTCCGGTGCCAGCGCCGCCTGCGGGAATTGAGGCGCCAGTGCTGAAGGGGAAGGTGTTCTCTAGTGCCGCAAGTGCATTGGAAAAGTCATCGAGTCCCTTTGTTAGCAGGTCCTGGTAGCTATAATCCTGTATCGTTCCCAGCGTGGGGATCATGACAGGCTTATCGCCGAGAATTTGTTGGGCCAAGACGTAAATCTGGGTCGCCTCGTTAATGGATTCGCGGGTGTTCTGGCTAAAGAGGTAATCGCCCCAGGCAATCAGATTGTCGAGGTATTTCATCACGACGCATTTCCGAAATGCGATTGTCCTCATCCGTGCGATAAGGAATGGATCGAATGGATTGAGCCTCCACTGAGAGACTTGAGACTCCACGTCTTGCCCGCATTCAGACGGCTGGAAAGCCGTCACTGTCGGACCGATTGCGAATGGCACGCCATTACTGGCGATTCCGTTGACTGTGACCACCACGTTGCCCGTAGCTGGCCCGCTCGGGACAGTCACTGCGATCTGAGTATCACTCCAACCGGACGGCACGGGCGTCGCAGCTATTCCATTAAAAGTGACCGTGCTAGCGCCCTGAGCCGCACCGAAGTTCACGCCTCTAATCACTACCGGCGTGCCAGCCGGACCGGAAACGATTGACAAAGAAAAAATCGCCAGATTGTCGAGCTGCGCAAGGAGATTCTCAATTGAGCCCTCAATTTCATTGCTAGCCGAACATTCGTAAAAGGGCAGGAAGTTCCAGAATCGCTGTGGTACAGGATCAGGGGAATTCGTAGTGGGGTTGAAAATGTAGTGAAACCATTTCTGTGCTTCCTCGAACTTCTGGTTTTGACTGAGTTTTGTTGCGATCAAAAGCGGTATATGGAAAAACAACTCCCAGTTGTACGCGGAATATGCGCCGAGAGGAGAGAAATCGACGTGCTCCGTCGGATAAGGCCTGATAACGTAAGTAAGATCTGGAGCATAAGCCTGGAACGCAGGAACCGAGCTATCTCCGCCAGGCAATCGCTGAATGTCGAGATTTAACAGGCCGGGAACTCCATATTGGCTAATGGCCTGAATAAAGGCACACAGATGGGGATGGAAGTGTGTAGAAAACTGTATGCGGGGCACGTTGATGCCGGCTGGCACAGGCGTAGTCGTCGACCGCATGAGTCGCGTGTGAGCAGATTCGCTCAAAGGTGAAGTTAGAATTGTCGGTATTGGCTCGGGCCCCGACGCGACCGGAGTTGCCGCTATTTTGAGAACCAGAGACAGGTTTGCGGCGGCACTCAAAGTACTCTGTGCGGCCGCGGTTGTCCGCGTCAGCTGATTCGCGCTGTAAGCGAGGGTGGCAGAATCGACAAGGTTGGGAAGAGCTGACGTGATGTCCACAAAATACACTTTGTCATCATCCTGGTAAAAGAAAGGCTGAAAATAGGACGCATCACTCACAATCCAATTAGGTATGAAGAATCCAGGTGGGTTCGTGATTTGCGCTGAAGAGAAGCCTTGGTCGATGGCTAGAAGATAAGGCGCTGGAGTCGCCCCAAGCACCGAAATAGGAGTGGCTTGACCAATCCATTCCAGGGAGAACGTCCCTGGAGAAGGCGCTATCTGCCGAAGCCACATGTATTCAAAAACGCTGTTCGGGGGTATCTCCACGCCTGTAATCGTGGCATAGGGAAAGTCTTGATAAGAATAGGTAGCGCTAGCTATTGTTGAATACGGAATCGGAAGATTGACGCTCACGCCCGAAAGATTCAACTTACCCCTGCAGCTTGTAAAATCAAATGCACCCTCCTCCCATACGCCGGTCTGCGGGAGCACAGGGGTTATTCCATCGGCACCAAGCTGGGGGTAGAAGGGAGCGGTGAAGGGAGCGGTGATGCGACCAGAGTCCGGACCATATACTAGAGGGATCGGACCATAATTCGCATCATTCAACGTCCAGGTATCGATGTACATGTAGATAGAAAGTGTGTCATCGACCTGCCAAGGCTGAAATGTCAGCCAACGCACATCTACCTTGCTTGCGGGGGTTGTCCAACCCTGTGGTAGGCTCGTGATGTCCTGTGACATCCGATATTGAGCCTGCACGGGGAAGCCGCCGTTTCCAAAAAAAGGAATAAGACCATCAATTGAGACCTGTTTTGCGGACCACTTGTTTTGCTTGTAGTCGCTCCATGCTAATTTAACCGTGAGCATCGTGTTGGGTGGAGCACCGGATGGTGCGGGATTATTCGGGTCTGAGCTGGAACTAAAGATCGGCCAGAAGAGCCGGAGTGAACGGTTCCATACCACGGGAATCAGATGGTCCCCCTGAATGTCCAAATCAACTCTCTCCCAAGGTGTCCATCTGGACCGGCTGGCTTCCGTACCATAATCACTGGCATTGAGCAGGCGACGATAGAAATAGATAGATGGGGTTCCAAACGTGCGAGCGAAGACGTGCAAGACGTCGTTCGAGACATCGGGCGTGCCGTCCGGCAACATGGGCAGACTTGAATCAAATTGCCAATAAATGCCGCAGACCTCAAGTCGCGCAACTTCATGCAGCTTCTCAAGATAATTCCGCAAGGCTTGTTCGATGGTATCGGAAGTAATTTCATTCTGTTGGAGTTCATTTTCCAGATCACGGAAGAAGGGCGTTTTATCGTCCCGCAGGGTCGGCTCGATCCAGTTTTCGGGGTAGAGAAAGACCTCGCGGTTCGCCTGCCAAACACGATAGTTCTTCATCCATTCCCACGCAGTAGTGTCAATGGCCGCGGGAGATATGCCTTGCTCCAGATTCATCAAGCATCGCTGCACGAAGAGTTGCACGGCGGCGGTTGCCTGCACCATGCGTGACGTCAGCATGCAGGACCCCATCTCCACGTCGATGAGGAAATACTCGTATAGCTGATCGGGTGTGGTGATCGAGTCGACGGCGAGTTCCCACTTGGCTGGAGGGGCAAGGATATAAGCAACGAGCGCGTCTCGAGACGCTTCGCGTAATTTGTCATTCAGCGACTTGCCGACCTTTACCCATGTAGCATCGTCGTACTTGGCCTTGACCGCAGCTTGAATGTCCCGGGCAATGTTGGGTTCGGTCACCGGGTTAAGACCCAGCGTAGCCCATTCAAACAAGTGTCTGGATGAATCGGCGAATCGAGCCGTCAACGCGATGCAGGACTGCAGCCGAACGAGCCACCGCTCATCGACGAAATCGCCCGCGGTCAGGCCGAATCCGATCGCTGCCGGAGTAAGCGGGTCGCTCTGAGACACTACCAACACTCCCAATTCAGCAGCATCCCAACCTGTGGCCGCTGCAATGGCGGATACTAATGCGGAGCCGGATGGTGGGGCGAGGCTTCCAGCAATTTCGAAAAGGGCCAGTAGACCTGAGTCCCCTCCGGATAGCCTGTCTCGCAGAGTAAAGAGGGCAAGCAGCCTCTCCCACTGATTGAATAGCGCTGGCACGTACGAAGAGGCATTTGCGGGATACTTATTTAGATCAAATGGAACGGCCTTTGCCGGGTTGTTAGGGTCGTTCGGGTCTACCCCAGCAAAAGATGAACCGTTCGCCGACAAGTAACTCAAATCGTCGACAGTGATGCGGAATGTGCTTACCAGCAGGGCGATCCGGCAGAGCAGCACGAATGTGCAAAGAGGCTCAGCAAACGTGAATGTTGAATCTGAATAGAACTGATGTTGTTGGATGATGCTCTTTGGCGTCGAGACGCTGCTCCAACTTAGTTGCAAGCTGCTGAGGGTGCATGCTGGCGCGTTCGGATAGTCGAGTTCGATCGGCGTCAATACGCCAGCGACCATGGGTACCGTCGCCGTGTATTCGACAGCAAGCCCTGTTACGTAAAATGGAACGGCAGGGGCCTGAATCCCAGCATCATCAACGATTTTAAGGCTCGTCGAACTTTGTACTGATTCGACGGTGTACGACAGACCGTTAATGGAAATGGTCGCGGCAACCCAGGAAGGATCGAAAGTCGCGCCGGACCACAATGAGATAACCGCTCCGTTGGTGGTGACGGTCCCCGAGGGAATGGGAGTGAGAGTCGGAGATGCGGTGGCTGAGCCGCCCGGTTGTGCTTGTTTCAACGGGAGATCAGTGCCACCCACCCGTAACGTGAACGAACCCGGCGGATTGGCGAAGGCCGGCGTGTCTAGAGGCGAAGTAACCACTCGGAGGTAGAACGTATAGGTCTCAGTGAATTGCGCGAGAACCGCTCCAGTCCACTTGGCACTGAAGTTGTTCCCGGTCATGCCGGGTGAAGGGGGAGAAGCGGGGCTCCAGTTGAAGTCAATGCTCGGTTCGACATCTGAGAACTGCGGTGTTCCCCCGAAGTTGGAGCTCGGGCAGTAAGTAGCTGACAGGCCGTTTCCAAGCAATGCAAAAAAGTCCACGATTGCGTCAAGATTTGGATCACTCCTCGAGCTCAAAAGCGCGCGGGCAGAAGAGTTTTGTTCGCCTACGAGTAACCGCCTAACCACAGCCGCATCCAGCTTTAGGCTACTGCTCACGGCTTGCACGACCAATCCGATGGAGTTCAAGAGAGCATTCAAGACAAAGCCGAACTTATCGCTCAGGGACGCGGTGGGATCGTTGATAAGCTTGGCGATCAGGCCCTTTGCGTCCAAGAAAAAGAGTTTGTTGAGGATGAATTGCCGCGGCTGGAGATAAAGTGTTTGGATTGCCTTTTGATACTCGGAATCCGCGGAAAGACCGAGCAGCTTCGCCGCGTCGGCATCGGACAACGCTCCTGTGAGTTTGAGGTTCCCGCCGCCGGGTTGCAAGCGCGACGCCAGCGAATTGGGGGAGGAGTCCGGAAATGTGATAGGCGGCAAAGAGGCGAGTCCGTAGGAATGGAGCGTGGTCCAAACTGCACTAGTTTGAGTGAAGAGGTCGGTAATCGCACTCTGATAGCTCGCGTCGCTCGACAAGCTCAATAGCTGTTTTCGCTGATCATCCGACATGGGACCCTTAAACGTCAGTTGCGTGTTGCCGTTCGTATACGCGATCAAGCTGGCAAAAACAGGCGGGAATACGACAATCGGCAAAGCGGTCGCGCTGGACGACGAGGTGTAGACGGTGCTCCACTCCGCCTGCGTGTTTCCGAACAAAGTTTGAATCGCGGTCCTATATCCACCATCCTGTGAAAGACTCAGAAGGAGCGTCTCTCGCTGCAAGGACATCGGCCCGGTAAATGTGAGTTTGTTCACGTTATCGAAGGTGATGAAGCTAAAGGAGGGGGGGAAACTAATGGGAGGAAGCGCAGTCAGTGGTGCAGAAGATTGAAAGGTCCCTCGAATCAAATCCATGGCTTGCGACACATCCGAGGCTTCCAATACCTTCCCGAGATACAGCTCCAGCAGGCTCCCCGTGGGGTCGATCGCACGGCTCGCTTCCGTGGGCGGTGATGTCAGGCTCGATTGCAGCGAAGAAACAAACTGATCCAGATCTGATTGCTGCAGCCCCAAGCCTGCTGAAGGGATTTGCATGTTGCGATAGATGTAATTCAACTGGGCAACCGAGAATTTCGACTGGAAAAGTTCAAGCGCTTTAGCAACGAATTGAACGGTGCCCGGCGTGCCTGGCGTCGGGGGCAGAAAAGGGTTGATGCCGATGAGTTGGATCAGAGAAAGCAGATCCTGCGCCGAAACGCCCAAAGCGCGCGCCAAGCTTGCATAGCGATAGATCGCGGAAAGATTGGCAAGATTCAACGGATACGACAGGTTGGCTGGCGCCGTCCCTGTCAAGACGGCTCCCCCGATAGTCGTAGTTGAAATGTTCTGGCCCGGTGTAGGCGATGTGATCTTTATGGTTTCATTGCCGGGCCCAGCATCAGCCGCGGTGTAGTACACGTAGTAGGACTTGGCGCCTGGCGCGGCCGGCCATAACACACCGTTGGATCCGCCCGGGCCAGTGACCCTGATGGCGCTGCTCTCCTTTGAGTACAACCACTCTCCGAAATCGTCGACCACAGAGACTTTAACGTAATAGGTCCCAGTCGCTAGCGCTCCCCCTAAGCCGCTGGGGTTAACAACCACCGCGGGAAGCGGTGATTGACTCCATAGGGACTCAACAATTGCGGCGAGGTCTGCGCCTGGAATGCGCAACGCCGCCAGGAATGCGTTCGAATGCGCACCAATCATCTGCGCAGGGATCAGTTGCCCTGGTTGGCTCGCGAGGACCTGCTTGGCAATAGCAACTTCGGTATCGGGAGCCCGCCGCATGGCGTAGAGATTGTCGATTGCACGTTGATAATTCGGGTCCGGCAAGAGCGACTTAAGCTGCGTCCTGAGATCATCCGACATTTGTCCAATGGAGTAGAGCTGCTCGCCTTCATAGTAGATGGCGTCGGGAAGTTGCTTGGGCAACGTCAGCCCTTGGGGGGGTGTTGGAAGCGGAGCCGGGTTTTGGAGGAACAGTTGCTTAACTGCCTCTTGGTAACTCGGATCGGAAGACAGACTTAGCAGGAACCGTTTCTGGTTCGCGGTCATTTGAATCGGGGCGAGATTGCCATCCTTGAGTTGCAGTGACCCGGTCGCCCAGGAAATCTGTGCTGCAAAGGGCTTCAAGATGGAAAGATCTATCGGCGAAATATTTGCGGGCAGAGTGTACGTATACCGCAGCGCAAAATCGGGATCCAATGGATTCAGGCTGCCTTTGTTTTGAAACAGCGACAGATACAAGGAATCTGCCCCCTCCGTATTGATGTCCGCCCACAGGGCCAGAACTTCTGGGACGCTCAAATTCAATTGGTCCTGAAGTTTTTTCACCGGCGAGAGTTTTAGGAGCAATGGCTCGTCAATGTCCGCGGCGGCGAGCGCACTTATTGCCAGATCGAGATCAGGGACGCTCCAGCCAAGTTTTGTGTATAGCCGGATGAATCGATAAATTTTATGAACCGCGCCTAAGTCAGGACGATCGACATTCCGCGGTAATAAGTTAAGGATGATCGAGCTGTTGATGTCGCAGAGATTATTCGGATCGGGCGCCTGGAGCGTCATCTGCTGATCCGGATTCAGGAAGTGCGTTTCGAGCAGGGCGACAAGATCGTCGTAACTTATACCTGTCCGCTGCAGGAAGCTCGGCACGGAGGCAAGATCCGTAACCCAGTCAGCCGGAGGCCGGAGTGGGTCGTAACCGTAATATCTTGAAAGATCGTTGAGATCCGTGAGTGGAGAAGTTCCCTGGAAAGGCTGGCCAGTCAAGATGAGGAATTCGCTGGAACTGATCTTGAGATACTCCAACGCAATAGCCTGATCGCTCGGCGTTGGATTTGGATTGCTATTCGCCGGGACTGCTGGATCGACCCCAATCTGAAAAACCTTCATCACTTCGTACAAACTGCTGCCGGCAAATTCCAGATAGTTTCGGGCAATGGTGAGGGAGTGGTCGAAAGGAAGTGTAAATGGATAGAAGGCGTCTCCGAGGGATTTGTAAGCCGCGTCGTTTGTGAATTCGGGATTCACACTGAGTTCGTCAGGAGTTGCGTCGGCGGCTGTATTGTGGGCGGGCGGCCGGGGGGGATCCCCGACATGAGTCAGCACGACGCTCTCGAGTATTTCGTTCACCAAGTCCACATAAGGAAGCGTCGTATTCGTGTTTTCACAGTTGAGTTTAAGATCAGCCAGGTCTGGCCGGCGCCCGGTCAGAATGGTATAGAGCGTTGTGCTGTTAGGATCACTCGGATTGATATGCGCATTGGACAAAAAATGCAACAGGTCCACGAAGTAGGCTGCCGCACCCAGAACAGACCTGCATTCCTGGCACGCGCACGTGCTCATTGGCCCAAAGAGTTCTTGCCAATCTGGAATTTGTTGGACGGCGGCTGAGACTTCCTGCGAAACGTTGCCAAACACCCAGGGATGAATGTTGCTGAGGCCCTCCCGGATCGTCGTGTAAAAATTGAGCGTAGCCGCTGTGGTGCGTTGAGCGCTCTCATAAACTGCCTGGGCGCGGTCGCTGCTTCCCAGCAATTGAGAGTATTGGCTCAAAAATCCGGTTCGGGGAAGCGACGAGATTTTGTATGCGGAGTCGAGACCCTTCGACATTAGAGCACTCACAACCTGAGGATTGGAATTGAGCCGTGTAAGCCGCTGATATCCGTTGATCCTTCTCAGCAACGTACTCTGATCTTCTTGAGGCACCCACCCCAGTGCTTTCGGATTCTTGCCGAGGTACTGCTGGAGATTTGTACTTATGAGATCAAACTGTGGAGTGCTCTTCAGAAACTGAGCAACATCCTGATCGAACTTGTCATATGGATTTGCCGCGAGATTTTGCGTGATGTAGTCCGTTGGAAACGTGGACTGCAGAGCGCCCATGACCCCATTCACATAATTCGTTGTCTTTTCCGCTGGAGTGTTGCCCGGAACCGAATTTGGGATGGAGATGTTGCTGCTCGTGATGAGTTGCGTCCAGTCATTTGTCGTGAGTGCAGTAAGGTCTCGGAGGATCTTGGGCTGGTCTTGTTTGCGGATCGCCGCGACCAGAGGGGCGTTGTTGAGGGTAAGTGTGCCTAGCTGGAGCGTGAACTGCAGTTCGGGTACCGCCGCCTTGAATTCCGGGTCGTTGCTGAGCTGGTTCCAGAATTCCTGGATGGTCCCGGTGGAGGCGGCATAGCGGCTGATGAAATCAACCTGTATTTGTTGATTCTGTCCGAGCGCAGGGGACGTAGCAAGTAGCGACGCGATGTCGGCCTTCATTACGTCCGCTTTGAAGAGAGGATGGTCCTGAAGCGGCGTGTTCAGTTGGAGAAGCGATCCGATTGTCGTGGTGTCGGAGAGCTTCGCGAGTTCTCCATCCACGGCTTGTTGCTTGGCCGGATCGCGGGCGACCATGGAGTCAAGCTGCTGTTTCGTGAAGGCTTGGATGGAGAGGCTGTTCGCCGCAACAAGGTCAGCCGACGTCATCTGCTCGACCAGGCCGGCAATCACCAGTAAGCCGGCTTTAGTTAGCGAGGCTGACAACTGAGATCTGAGGGCGGAATTGAGTGCGTCACTGATGAACGCTTGGCCGAGTGAACCGGGCTTGAGATTGTCGACTACTGTCCCGCTAAGATTTGCCCCGCTCAGTTGAACGAAAGGTGCCGTGGCCATGTCCGCCTCCGCTGTAGAGTTGTCTCTTCGGTTTTTTCCTCGCTGGTGTTCGGTTGAGCCTAAGACTTGGTTGAGCTGACTTGCTTCGAAAACTCATGTGCAACGCTTTCCAACACCGCCGAGCGATCGATCAAACCATGAAATGTCTTGTCTTGCTCGACGACGGCAACAAAGCGGCCCTGCTGCCTTAGGACCACGTCCGAAAGATCGTTGACGGTCTTGTTGGGCAACAACATCGCGTAGGAAGCGTTCAGGCTGCTGCCCAGAAGATGCTCAATCCGCGCCCCATCAATCCACTTCGCATGTTCATATGTTTGGTTGCCCAAGAGCGTCCATTCTCCGGAATCCGGAGGTGGACCCCCTGCCGGAGGCTGCGGCACCCTGATCATCGTGAGGAACTGTTGCACGACCTGGCTCAATTGAAACTCCGAGAGGTTCCCCGATAAGGGATCGAACTGAAAATTCATGGTCGGATTCGGGAGCATCAGCCCTCCTGCAATCCACTGAAGGCCGCCGACAACCGCGTAGGCCGCTGCGCTAGCCGCTTCCAGCCAGCTATACGTGCGCGCCAAGGCCCAACGCACTTGGTCCGGAGAAGCTGTTCCCACGAATCGTTTGCGGATATCTCCCACGGTCTCAACGAAGACCATGCACAAGGGCCGATCGACGAGCGTAATCAGCAGAGCCAGAAGATACAGACGCGAAGTCAACCACCGTCGTGATGCCTCCGAACCGAGATCGATGACGATGTAATCGCGCTGGCTCCCATGCTGGAGCTGGCTTAGCAGGCCCGTGAGACCGGTGACGCCACTTTGGGGCACTAGCCCTGCGTCAAGCTGCCGTATTTCTGTATCCAGCGCCGTTGGCGCCTTGATTTCGGAAACTTGAGCCAGCTCGAGCGACAGTCCTCCGACCGATAACTTGTTGATGCGCGGCGCCAGGATCTTGACCAGATCGGTCAGCGGCCGCCAGAAAATAGCGAGCGCAATGATCGTAATCACCGGCCAAGTCACGGCCCGCACCAAAGAAGGTAGATCAATCGGTTGAATGTTCATGTTTGCGGATCCAAATTGTTGGTCACTACTCTTTAGTTGCCTCAAGTCCAAAGACCCGGCATGCTCCGATGTGTCATTTCAATGCCAATTTTGTAAGGACCCCGAGCCACATTAGGAACACGAAAAGAGGAAAGAGTGCTGCGAGCTTTGTCGTGCTGACAAGTTCGAATCGCCACCCGCTTACTCGTTCAATCAGTCTCCTGAGAAAGGATTCCTTAGCCTCTCGCTGTTGCATATCGTGAGCAGTTTCAGGTATTTGGCCGACATAGTAGTAGCCGGGACGGGTAGAATCATCTGGCCAAAGCGTAGCTGCAACATTCCGACCGGCATCTTCAACTTGTTTCCGGTAGACCTTTACGAGGAACCTGTCTTCAGCGCCGAAGGCGTACCAGATGAAGGACAGGACGGTGCCGAGAAGTGCGAGTTGCCAAGTGAGATTCCCCGCTCCAAAAATGAATTTGCCGCCGATTAGAGCGGATTCAATCGTCACGAAGAAGTTGAACCGAGTCCACATCCTTTGGAAGTGGTCGGTAAGATACCGAACTTTGAGCTCGTAATCCCTCAGGAAAAAATCGTCTGCATTCATTTGGGGACCTTTGTTTCCGCCTGGGTCAGACCCTTTAACCTAGGATGCCTGGTAACCGTTGCTCTGGGTCTGTCCGCCAACCCAATTGCCGCGCTTGGGCGCGTAATTAACGGTGAGGAGGTTCATCTTTTACAATGCCGACAAGTCTGCGCTTGGTGCCCGGCCCAAACCCTTTAGGGTTGTAATATTGAACCTTTGGCTCGACTGCGAGACCCACTCTTGGGTCCGGTGCAACTTTACTCATGGCCGCCGCGGTCGGCTCGCTTGTCGTCGCAAAATACTCGTACAAGCCAACCGGTTTTCGTGTAGCCTTGAAGACGCCTTTGTCGAGAACAACCAACGGACGGCCCGCCTCCTCTCCAGCAAACGATGGACTCCACTGGTTCCCCTTGACATAGCCGGCCAGATTACTCTCCTGAAAACCACCCCACTTCAATGGCTGTCCTGCCTTGCCCTTTCCTCCCACTCCATAAAGGGTTGTGTCAGGCGGCACATTCACAGGGCCGCGCCAGTCCGATCCTCCCTTTGCCGCATATTCAGGTATGGGTTCGCCCGTCATCTGCCCGATTCGTTCTAACGGCATGGGTAAAGAACTCTTGGGAGCGGGTGCAGCCGGCGGTGCGCCAGGTGCTTTTGGTTCCGCTGGTTTAGTAGGAGGCAAGTCAACGGTGGGCGCGACTTCATCTTGTCCAGTAGTCGGCGTACTCGATGGGGAGTTTCCCGTTGGCGCGGACGCAGGTGAACTCAGGTCGTCTCCGATTCTGGTTAGTTCCTGGGTCAAGACTTGGGAAGAGATACTCATCTCTGTTGCTCTCGCGGAATTCACGGCTCCTTGCAATTCAACCAGCTTCTTTTCAGATTCAGGACCAGTATTCCCCAGAGCATAGTGCGCTTCCAATAGCTTCTCTGCGGCTTCAGTATTTTTACGATTACTCAAAATCACCATGCCCTTCTCGATTGGGTCATCGCTCGTTGCCACAAAAATCGAGAGAAGCATTTCGACCAAGCCTTCTTTGTCCTCTTTTTTTTCCTTCTGCAAACCAGTGCGATCCAAATATCCAATTGGACAGTCAGCAACGTACACGTATGCATTGATCCCGCCGCTTAGACCTGAGGGATCAGAAGCCGTCCATCTACCTATCCACGGGGCGTAATAGCGCGCGCTGTGATAGTAGAACCCCGTCTCGTCGTCGCGCTCCTTGCCGGTGTAGCGATACCGTTTCGAGGGCACTTCGATGTTGCTGCTGGACGCTCGATACGCACTTGTGCCGTACGGGTGATATTCCTCGTAGGAAATAATCGCGGCCCGATCGTTTAATTCCAGCCACGCCGAGCTGAGGTGGTTGTTATATTGGTAGCGGAAAAGAGGCCCGGTGGCCAACTTCGCGTTGTCGGTGGAGATAACGTCATCCACCAGCAGAACTCGCTCCGGACCTTCGAGCAAATGGTGAGATTCGATCTCTTCAACCACACCGCCAGCATTCGAGCGCTGGTACCGTTCGTATCCCCCCAGGTAGATGCGTTCCTCGATGATGCCGTGCTCCAGCAGCTTGCGCGTGCGCTGCTTTCCCGCGTCGTATTGGTAGAAGGCCAAACCGCCGCCGACAAAGTTAATGCTCCCAATCATGTCGCGGTGGTCCCAGCACAGATACTGAGCCGGTATAACATTCAGGAAATTCAACATGTTGCCGTGCGTGTCGTATTGATAGTTGGTTGCATTGAGGATGTTGTTGCCGTCCCATGACTTGTCCAGCCGATTGCTGTCCGTCTTCGGCAGGATGTGCCTCGTCCAACTGCCAACTCCAGCCACATGACCGATTTGAACGATGTTCCCCACGGCGTCGTAGTCGAACCGTTGCGTGTAGTTCCTCAGCGCGTTGGGATCAGGCGCGCCAACCGGAAATTGCACGTTTGGCCAAGGCGTCTCGATATTGGAAGGAGCTCCAGTCAGCGCGCCGTTCTCTCTCCCGGTCGCACTGATCAGCCGGTATAGCGCGTCGTATTCGTACCGGCTGTGAGATTCAACCTTCTGATTCTGAAAAAAGACAGGTTCGTAAGCTTGGTCCTCGATCTCCATGATGTTGCCCACCGGATCGTAAGTGTAGAGCAGCTGCTGCACGATAGCGGGGTCCGTCAAGTTCGACCGTCGCCCAGGAAAGCCACTCGCGTCCGCTGGGCGGGTAGTCTGTATCTGCATCAGGCGAAACGTCTGCGGGTCGTAGTCGTATTGCGTGAGTGTGCCGTTGCCGAGTGCGAGGTATTCTTTCTGCCCCTTTACGTTGTAGCGGATCTCCCCGATGGCGTTCGTCTGCACCGTGTCCGCACCAGTAGTGAAATCCGTGGCTGTCTTGACGCCGCGCACGGTCACTTTTTCAGCCGCCAGCGCGCTTCGTTGATTGTAAGCAGGCTCGTAAACCGCGACGCGGCTGCCCACGCCGCGATGCCAGTTGCATAGGCGCACCATCCGGCTGAGCGCATCGTGCTCAGTGATTTGGGAAAACGGTTCGTTCCCCAGTTGTGCCGACGGATCAGCACCCTGCCAGTCGACAAGCGAGGCTTGGGGTTGATTGTTGAGCGTGCGGTGTATCTCTTCCGCGTTGCCTTTGAAATCGCGCCGGATGGTTTCTGTGAGGCCGCTCGGATCGTAGTGGCGGACGAGTTGGCCTTGCAGGTTGTTCCGCAGCGCAGCAGCATCGTTGTCCAGCGCGTCGCGATATTCAAATCGCTCGACCATCTGCGGCGGCTTCGCATTGACGACCAGCCACTGCGCGGTGGGACGATGCAAGTTATCGTAGGTTGTGAAGTACAACCGATCTTCGTTGACGGGTCCCGTGCCGCTTTGGCGCTCGTTGAAGTCCCAGGCAAGCATCGGCTTTCCGGCTGCATCCATAAGCAACCAGTGGTCGCCAGCATCCATACTGTGCTGGAAAAGCAGATTGTGAGCGATGTCGTAGCAAGGCGCGAACCCTGCTACCGGGTCGGCTGCGTTGTTGGCGACCGGCGGCGTAATGTACTGCATCACCAGATTTCCGCGCGCATCGCGAATCCACAGAGGCTTCCCCTCGGCATCGAGCTTCGTAAATGTGAGGTATTTCTCGTCGTGCGCCGTGCCGATGCTATCCGTGAACTTGTTGTGCGCCACCGCGATGACATTTCTTCCAAGACTGTCCAGGAACGTGACGGACGGAGTGTCAGCGTCCAGGCTGGCAAGTTGTGCAGCCCGCTTTTCTTCGGGCGTGGCGGTGGCAGCGGTATTGGCCGCGTACCATGCGTTTCCGAGCTCGAGGAGCGTATCGTTCTGGTCCCATGTCGCGACGTCCCAGGGCGTAAACTCGACTCGGCTATAGGAGCCGTCCGGGCTTTCGGTGCGGATCAGCCGGCCCGGAGCGTCGTAATACAGCACCGGTGTGACGCCCACTCCGCGCTGGGCCTCCGTCGCGTCGAAGCGATGCTCTGTTTGGCTGAAGTAAGGCTCATACTGTTTTACTGGTTTGCCCTTGTTGTTCAGGATCGTCTTGCCGCTGGCAATCCAGCGCAGAGCCGTGTCACCCGGAGCAGGTTCGGCTTGCCTCTTTTTAACAAGAACCGCCCCGAGTCCGTCCGAGAACTCGACTGCGACTTGTAGCGGGCTCGGGCCGCTGCCGGTGGCGTTGACCACGGCGACGTGACGTTCGCGAAGAACATCGAGGGCCGCGGCCGGATACTTGCCCCAGGTCACCGAGCCATCGGGATTCACTTCTTCTCCAAACCAATAAACGTGGCGGGCTGTGGAATCGTCCAGCCACTTGCGCGGAAGCGTTTCACTATAGCCGGAGGTGAAGAATCCTTGCAGGTCCGACGAAGAAGGATTGAGAAGAGCTCCGGTGAATCCGGCAAGCGAATCGCCCTCATTGCCGGTGCCGAGTAGTGCCATTACCGCCGGCATACCAAGGGTGTCAAAGGCTACTTCAGAGAGATTGGCGTTGGCGTCATTCAGCCGGCTTGGCGACAGAACCCGGAAATCAAATCGTTCGACCGTGGTGGTGTTGCCGCCCGCATCTTTGCTGGACTGAAGGAACAGGTAGTAGTTCGAGTCAAAATTCAGTGTCGTGACATTTCCGAAGGGATCGGTGTATTGGTTGGGCAGATAGAAGTGCTGCGGTGCATTTGCCTGAAAGCCCGCGATCCCGGAGCGAATCCAGTATTGCCCGGTCGTGTCCAATGGTGCAAAGCGAGTCGCAAGTTCAGTACCACTCAGGTATCCGCTGGTCGCGGCATTTGCCAGATGGCCGAGGGCGGTGACACCGAGAATCGACGCGTTCAATTTCGTGCCGAAAACTAATGTGAGGAGGTCATCGGTAAATGCGAGCTTGTAGTCTTCGTACTTCAGTCCTAGCCGGCCCAATGTCCCCAAAGACAGCGCTGTCAGGTCGTCCGCGAAGTAGATTGTGCGAACGTGCTCGACAAGCCGTTTCTGCGGTGCCGTCGGATCAGGAATTTGTTGGTAAGGAATATCGGCAACGATCTTTCCAACTGACTGATATGTCGAGCTTAGCCGGAACCCGCGCAGGTCTTCAACGGAGAAGTAATCAATCCCAGCCAAGCCGACCCCTGCAGCAGTCCCCAAAAGAGGTTCGATACCGGTCAACTCGTATGTCTTAACCTCCCAGGGCAGGCGCACGCGATAGCTATCAGCATCGTCGATGTCGTTGGTGAAGAACGACTCGGTGTAGGCAAGGTGGCGCTCGCCGCGTTGTACATCGGCGATCAGACCCTCTCCGCCCGGAGGGAGGGTCGGATCTTGATACACACCCAGCCGGGGATAGGCAACGGCAACCGACTGCAGAACATGGCCATATTGGTCAATATTCAGATTCAGCGTGTGCACGACACGCGGATCCGGAGTCACGGTGTCTGGGCGCAGGTCGAGTTCGTAGTGATACGTTATCGCTTCGCTCTCGGTGACGAGAAACACAGCATGCTGAATCGTGCCGTTGGTTCCGCTCGCTCTCTGAGGTTGTAATCGGTCAATATGACAATCGTGATAGGCGGTGGAGAACAGCTTGACGGGTATATGCTCTCCTCTGGTTAAGGCCTCCACATCGAGTTCGTACACTTCCTGACGCAAGACCATGCCCTTACACGCGCGGAGGCCCTCCCGCCATTCGTCAGCGGTGAAGTCCTTCTCAGCCAAGTCCGGCTCAGGCAGAGGATTTTCCGAGAAGCTACCGAGCACGTTGGTCTGACCCGGGCGCTGTGCCTCGAACCAGTTGGGAAAATACTCGTCCTTGTAGTGGGAGAGCACATGCTGTTCGTCGAGAAATACCCCGGTGTGGTACCAACTAACGGTCTTGACGGGCGGTTGATAGAGCGTCCTGTCATTCGTGATGTAGGGACTGTTGGCGTTGCCACTGGCGAATTTGTCGTAGTCTTCAACGTCGACCTGATCGACCCTGCCAAAGCCGCGGAATTCACGCTCGACTCCGTCATAGTAGCCATGGTGATAGCTGTAGGTATTCGTGAACGTGACGTCGCGCCACTTGTCATGAATGCTGACACGCTTGACGCAGTGCACCGGAAACGGCAGCCGAGTGATCCATGGATTCCCGGCGAACTTGTCTTCCAGATAGAACTTTGTTGATGGTGCGTATTGAATTTCAGTCTCTGCGCCCAGGTTGTTAAGGGTCTTGGTCAGTAGATGAGGCTTCTCTCCACCCATCAAGTCGATATAGCGCATTGCTCGTCGTGCATCACCGGGAAGTGGTGAAGACCAAGCCAGGCACGCTGTGCCGTTACCCAGCAAATCAAGCGCCATGACTGAGTCAACGTCATCGACACGCGGAAACTGGCTCAAGGTGTACTTTGTGCTCCAGCCATTGCCCGATTGATTGAAGTAGAGATGCACTTCATTGCTCGCCAGGTAGACGATGTCCGTCGTACCTGATCCGTCTATGTCGGCCAAGCGGACTCGATGGCCGTCGAACAAATTCGGCTCTTCGAACCACGGCGCGTTGTCCATTTCGACCTTGGCGCCGAATTGCCCATAGCCAAGATTGGGCCAGTAGCAAACTTCGCCATTGCGAATGCGAACGATGTCGGTGAGTCCATCGCCGGAGAAATCCGCCAGGAAGATCGACTCTGTGCTGTCCGCAAATATGACGGCGGGGCCATTTTCTTCGTCGAGTGCTTTGTGAACACGTCTCGCGGGGCCGAAGCCAGCCTCAGCCAACGAGGGATACCAACAAAAAGCCCGATCTTCACTGATCAGAATGTCCGCGTGGCCATCCCCGGTGAGATCTATAAACTTCAAATTGGGATTGGCCCAGTTGAGAGCAGGCAGGGTTTGAAATGGGGTAAGCGACTCCCAACGTTCGTCTTCGGTGCGCTCGTAGAAACCCGGCGCCGTTCCGCTAAACTCAACCAGATCGAGCTGACCGTCGCCGGCAAGATCAAGCAATTGCTGGCGCTCGCCCGCAGTTATAGGCATAGGTTGCGTGGCAGCAACTTCGTCCGCGCCAAATTTCGCCAGTAAAGAGCCATTGGATACACCACCTGCTGGATTGATGGGGCTCAGATTGCGTTTGTAGAACCAGCCGCCGCCTTGCTCAGTGAGAATGCCGGGCGCCCCTTCACCATCGAGGTCAGCCCACTGGTAATGTGCCCCATCAAGACCGTAAGGGAGATTCTCGAGGCTTTGAGCATCGACTTCGTGAATCGTTTCGTCGATAGTTGCTTCGCTGTAGAAGAACTCCACAGGGGGCAAAGATTTTGGATCGAGAGCGGCCTGATGGCCCATCTGGGTAACCGATACCAGCTTTGAGAAAATTGGAATCGTGGAATCCTGCGGGTTCTGCTCATACGAGTACAGAAAATTGGTCGATCGAACCAGGTAATTGGTCCCAATTTCCGCTTCATTCTGGAAGTTATGGAGCACCAGCACTCGCCGGCACAGTCGATAAGTCCGGATTTCAAACTCCGATCGGTACGTCGAGAAGGGATCGTTGCGCCGTTTCCACTTCGGGACGCCGCCGCTCAGCAACGCACCCAACTCTCCATCTTCGTGATATTCGAAAAAGACTTCGAAGTGCCATTCGTCCGGATGTGTCAAAGTTTCTGGTTTGTTTAAGTCAGGCAGATATGGATTGTGGTAGCTATATTTGATGCGTCTTAAGTAGCGGTTCGCGGTTCGCACCCTGTTCTGCTCGTTGCATTGCGCGTGATCGACATCGCCGTCGTTCTCAGCGACATAGTTATAGACAACCAGATTGCCCTTATCGTCGTAGCTCTCGCAAATCAGCCAGCTAAATATCCGCGTGGCGTCCTCGGGGTCGGCGATTCGGCTATCGCCCGATTTGCCGTACCAGGTAGTAACGTTGTCGCGGGAAATTGAGCGCCAGAAAACGTCCGTCCGATCAGTTGTGTTCGTCCAGCGTTCAATGCGAGCAAACAACCCCTCAACGCGTGGTTGATACCTACGGATATGGTATTCGTTACCGAATGCCGACCGAGGGGTTTCATCAGGGAGGACCCATGCAATGCCTTTTTGAATTAGAACGGGGACTAGGTCTTCGGCACCAGACAGGATGAATACATCCGATTCTGACGCATCGTCGTATTGCGGCAACCCTTTATCGGTTTTGCGTGTGATGGACGGGATGGAAAGATGCCAGCCCAAACCAAAAGGACCATTCCCCGCGCCAGAGTCGTAGGAGAGGGCTAACTGAGGACCAAAACCGGAGCGCCCGGGACTCGTAATGATTGGAATTGTCATCGACCCTGTCCCAGTTACCGGGTTTGCCGAGAATTTTTCTCCAATACCCCGGATTGCACCTCCGCCCTTTGGCAGGCCAACTTGGGGTGCGTTGACGGAAAATGATGGGGCATTTGCCTCGCTGGCGGAACTGCTGATGGAACTTTTCCCTTCGCTCATCAGCGTCCTGCTTTCGTACTGTGGCACTCGACCGGCAAGGAATCTACGTAAAGTGGAGTCACCAACGCCGCGACTTCTCTCGCTGACAGACTTTTTGGAATTCAGTACGCGTCCCTTCGTCGTTACCGAGTTTCTTTTCAACGGACGCGAATTTCAAAGAGTTGGGCTGCCAGCAGTTGCGCCACGGTAAGGGTGATTCTTACGCCCAGGCGTCGCGGCTTGTCCAGTACTTTCTTAGCTAGGCAGGCGCGAACTGGGATCATGTCGGATTACTACTACGAGTGCTCCTCTCAAGTCCTAAGTTTGACTGTCCGGAAGGTCGCCGAGCAAACAAAAATGGACGGAAGCGAAAGAGGATACAGAGTCGCCTCGCGATCATGCAGAGTGTGCGTAAGTGGTTGGCAGCGGAGGTTCAGGACGTCATAAAAATGTCCAATAGGTGTTGCCTGCACAGCTTTTAACGGTGGGGGTTCGTGCGAAACACCAAAAGTTCGACATCCATGAGTAAAAGAAGGACGTTGAACACTACAAAGGTGGACCCAAACGCAAACGGATGCTGGCCCCCAAACTCGCGAAGTGAGAAATACAAAGCTGCAGAACCGATAGCAAGAACAATATCTTCGTTAATCCACTTAGTGACCTTCTGACCGTATCTTTGAATTGTTTTTCGCTCGTGCTCTTCATGACGAACTCGTCGGGCATACAACACCAACAAACCGGACGCCGAGTCGTACAATAGACTCAGCCCAGCCGCGCACAAGAACCACAGGAAGAATCGCGACTCCTTTGGCGGGATGGCGTGAAACATAGCCAGCACGAAACCTGCAAAAGAAGTCGCCATCAAAGCATCAAACAATAGGAGCAGATCGAAATAGGATTCGTTCCCTCCTACGCATATGCGGTAGAAGTCGCGAGACAGCTCATCAACGGTGGCACAAACATACCAAAAGTGAAGTGATACCAGGAAAGTGCCCAGGAAGAGGAACACATTTAGCGAATCCCATCGATCTCCGTTGCTGTCACACTGGAACTTCACCACGCATTGCAAGCCTTCAGTGACCAACAAACCGTAGATTACGCCCAAGTAGACGTTATAAAAGCCGAAGGCTCCTTTGCTTTCTGCCTCGGCCTCGGAAGACCATGCCATAAGATCTCGCGATTCCTTCCACGAATGTTCTCAGCAAACTAGAGATCCTACACTACCCTTCACTAATTTCGGATGCCCTTGTCGCAATTCCAAAGTATTGTTCCAGGTTTGACGAAAGGCCCATCGGGAGTCATAACTGCGCTGGATTATTCAGTCGCACCTTCAAACCACAAGTCATTCCTTGCGGCTCGATCATAGAATGGGTCGCGTGTGTGCGGGAGGCGAGTCGCTCGGTCGCTGACTCCGTGGTTGTCGCCACGACCCTGACTTTACTCGCGTCAGCGGCTTCTGACGCGATGAAAGAAGAGCATCTTCAATTTCACTAAATGCCACGCACTAAATGCAGACAGTTCCAACGGCGGCGGTTTTCCCGACCGCCGCCTCGTATTCCAATCAGAGCACGGATTGATTTTGCAGGACTTATACGATCACAATTCTCACGACCGTCAGGTTTTCGTTGTTACAGTGCACCAAAAGCGGACCAATCCAAATCAGAGATTTGTGCTAAGCTACTGAAAACACCCGGCGGAGAGGTGCCAGAGTGGTTTAATGGGTCGGTTTGCTAAACCGTTGTATGCGCTAAAACGTGTACCGGGGGTTCGAATCCCCCCCTCTCCGCCAGTATCAATAGATTCAATCGGATAGCCCCATGTACTACCGATTGAACTACCTTTTGATCCCCCAATAATTCAAGTTTCCGCCAAAAACGCTTATTAACTTTTGGGGGAACGATGGCGCGGCATCCAAAAAACTACCCGTGTTCTCCGCCATTTTCGGCCTCCGCGCCTAAATCGATCCAGCCTCTTGCAGCGCTTTTTTCATGCCCGCCCAGCTCTGCCGCGTCGACTCCTCTGGCGTGCCCGCGCCGCGCCAGTGAGTCTCGAGACTTACAGCGAAATGATAGCCGTCACGCTTCAGCGCCCTGAATTGCCCCGCCCAATCGATGATACCGCGGCCCATCGCGGCCCATTGGTAGCCACTGCCGTCCGGCTTCTTTGCCGCATCCTTGCAATGACAGTGTCCAATTCGATCCTTCGGCAGGAGATCATATCCATCCGGGTAGGGCTTCTCATCATGCTCTGCTGCGTTTCCCGGGTCCCAATTGAGCATGAGATTGGAGGATGCAACTGCGCCAAGAACCTTGGCAGCTTCGGCCCCTGTTGCCGTATTACACGCACCTTCATTTTCGAGAATCAGAATCACATCCTTCTTGGCCGCTCTTTCAGCCGCATTTCGCAGTTTTTCGTTGATGGCCGCGCGATACGAAGCCTGATCGTCGAGCCTCCAGAAATCGAAGAAACGTACGCGATCCGTATGGAAGGCCTTGGCCAGCTCGATACTTCGTTCCAGCACTTCATCCTGCTGCTCAAACGTAAAATCGGCGTTAAATTGATCGCGCTTGGGGCTGTACTTCGACTTCGGTGCGCCCGGCCAATCCACCTTGAACAGCGGACTGGCGATGTCCGTCACGCGCAACTTGTTCTTTCCCAATATGCGCCGCGCTTCCTCGATTTCCTTGGCGTCCAGCTTCAGCAGGTTCTTATTCCACATGCCGCGCAGCTCGATCCATTCCATGCCAAATTCCTTCGAAGCCACTTCGCAGGCTCGGCCAAAGTCCTGCCCTATCTCGTCGTTGATAACCGCCACTCGGAAGGGCGAATTCATATCGTCACCCCGAGCTTTTCCTCGAGATACTTCTTGCTAATGGCGCCTGATTCTTTCGGTGTGCGCGTTTTGTCGGGCACGACGTCTAGCTCGACGATCGCCCAGCCCCGGAAGTTCGCCTTGTGCAATGCTTCGAATACCGCCGGGAGATTCACGTTTCCGCGGCCAAGTTCGACAAAACGATACGGACGCTTCGCATCTGCGTTGTCCGACAGCGGCTCGACATCCTTTATGTGCAGGAAAAGCAGCCGGTCGCTGTATTCCTCAATCGCCTTCGCCGGGTCGCCGCCGCCTTGGAAGTAGTGCGCCACGTCCAGCTCCAATTTCGCATACCGCGGATCAGCAGCCTGAAGGATTTGGTCCACCTCTTCGGGACGTTCTCCGAGTGACCCCATGTGGTTGTGATATCCGAGTGAAACCCCAAGATCGGCGGTGCGCTTCCCGATTTCCGTAATCAGCCGGCCCAGCCGTTTATAGTCCGCCGCAGTAATTGCGCGGTCTTTGGGACGTTCGTCAGTGACTTGGAGGTACAGCCCTCCTACATCGTGCACAAATTTTGCATTGGCTGTGTGCTTGGCAATTTCCTCGGCTTCGAGCGCAGGGTCAATGCGTACGCCTCCGCTCGAAAGCGCAACCATCTTCAGTTGGTGCTTTTCGAGCAAGTCCCGCAATTCCGCCGCGCTGCCAAATTCCTTGATGACGTTGGCGCGCAGTTGAATTCCGTGGAAGCCCAGCCCCGCAATGTCTTCGATCGCCTGCCGGTCGCTTCCGCCCCAGGTGATGGACGCATATCCAAACAGAATGTCGGCAGGCGCGGGCGTGATCGGCCTGTCAAAATACGACAAGTCCATCGGCGGATAAAGCGGCGGATTCAAAAATGCATAGCCTGGGATCGGGGGAAGGGCAGTCGCGGCAGTCATCACCCCGAGACCACTGAGAAACTCACGACGTGAAACGCGAAACGTCATACAGGCTCCTCCTACCCTATGCCATCAAGGGTAGCGGCCGTGGTTTGTGGCAATTTTACTTACCCTTAGGCATTGGCTGATCGGCGAGCACAACAGCCACTCGGGACGCCCAGCCGGCGCTTTTGTTTGTCGTTGTCAGCCCGCTCAGAAGTTCAACTTTGCACCGAGTTGAAGTACGCGACCGCCACTGGCACCCGTGATCTGGCCGAAGCTAGTGCTGCCCAGCGTTGTGCCCGCCGCTGTACCGCCCGACGGTGTACCGGCGGTGCTAGCAAAGAAGAACTGCGGCGTATTGGTCACGCCAAGACCCTCCAGCCGCAGATCCAGACTATAGCGCTCCGTAAAGCGGATCGACTTAGACAGTGCGGCATCCAGGTTGAAAAAGCCGGGCCCGCTGAGATAGTTCCGGCCCACATTCCCGAATGTAGCGGCCGCTGGAGGGGCGAAGCTCGACGCAGTGAACCAGGGACTGCCGGTGCCGACCCCATGAAGGATTTGCACAGGAGCAACCAAATCAGGCGTTTGGGTATTGCCTGGCGCCAGAAGCGAGGCGGAACTGGCTGTAAAGTAGAGCGGAAGGCCCGTCATCAGTGTGAGAAAGCTGGAGACGCGCCAACCACCCAAGACTGCGGCCCCAACTCCAGAAGGCACTAAGCGCTTGCCCTTTCCAAACGGCAGATCGTACACAATACTCTGCACAAAGGTATGCGTGCGATCGAAGTCGTTCCGGGCGTAATCTCGGCGCTGGTTGATATAGAATGAGAGGCCGCCATCGTCGCCTGTTTGAAAGCCCATGCCTTTTCCGAATGTGTAAGCCGTGGTCATTGTCAAACCGCCTGACAACCGCCGGTCAAATTTCGCCTGTAAAGCGTGGTAGCTGGACGAGTATCCCGCGAAGAGGAGATTCGTGTTCGCCGTTCGCCCGAAGGTATTAAACTCGGGTTGTCCCGCGTTCCCGAGGCCAACTACCGTAGCGGCGTTGAGGTTGTAGTTGACGACGGTATCAACGCTGTGATTGCCAACGTAGGCCAATTCGAGGACAAAGCGCCCAGGTAGCGTCTGCTGGATCGCCGCGTTCCATGATTCCACGTATGGGTTCTTGAAGTTCTGATTCACTACAAAGTAGTTGGAACCTACAGTCGGGTTGGTAATGATCCCGTTCGACGGAACCGAAGGCAGAATGAGAGATGGGAAACCATTTTCAAATGTGGCGGTTTGTCCGCTGGGGAGCACTGCCGGGCCATAGCTCGCAACGGCTGGATTGAAGACGTTATTGGCCCGCACGGGGAAATTGTAAGCGTAGCTGTTGTCGGGAAACGGCGTATAGCTGATCCCGAATCCAGCGCGGAAGACCGTCGATTCCTTCAGGCGATATGCCAGCCCCAGGCGGGGCGCGAAGTATTTGTAATGCGTTGTGATCCCCAGGTCATCCGAATTACCTCCTATGCCACTGACAATAAGGGTATTATTGGTGGGATTGTAATTTGAAAAGCCCCCTTGAGCAGCGGGCTTGGCGGGCGGATAGAACTCCCAGCGGACTCCAATATCCGCCGAGAGTTTGGGAGTGACCAGCCACTTGTCTTGCGCGAAGGCAAAGAATTGCGTGGCTCGATAGTTCGGGAAGAAGGTTGCCAGATCGCGTCCGGCCTGACCCGGCACATCGAGCAGAAAACTGGCGAAATTGTTCGTAAAGGTGGTTGGGGAAGCGCCTATCTTCGGGCATTGTGGAAGAATCACAGCGGTGCACTTGAGCGCTGTCTGACCATCATTGAAAGTATAGAGGCCGCGTGGGCTGAACGTCTGCTCCTGGAGCAAAGCATCGCGAACCCGGCGCAGGTCGGCGCCAAACTTAACCGTATGGTTGCCGAGGATCTTGGTCCAGGTGTTCGCAAAGTCAATATTCGTTTCCGACCGGATCCACGGCAGGCTCGCCGAGAAGCCAATCAACGGATTGGAAAACCCTCCGTTAATCGTGATACCCACGATTCCGCTGGTTATCTGATCGAGATTAACGCCTGGAATGCCAAGCGACTGTGAAGTAGTCGTGCCGAAATCGCTGTTGTGAGCCTCGTTATGATACCACCCCGCACCAGCGCGGAACTCCGCAACCAAAGTATTCGAGAAAAAGCGATTGTAGTTGAGGCCGGTGCTATACGTGTTCTGAAAGCCGGTCCCTTCAAAATTCCCCTGCGCTGGCCCTCCTGCTAAACCGAATATAGGGGCTTGGAAACTAACTGGACGTTGGAAGCTGAATCGAACGCTCAGGCGATCTTTATCGGTAATGTTGGCGTCTACTTTCGCATCAACCAAATCGGTATCCTTGTGGAAAGCCAACAGAGCAAAGTAGTTGTTCGAGTTCCCAGCCGTAGTTGGTGGCGGCAGGAACGCCATGAGTTTAGTGGAGATGGGATCCATCAAGGCCGCCGGAATGATGTTTGGGCAACCACCTGCATTGGTGCAGGCAGGATTGAATGCGTCCACCGTTCCATTACGACCCTGTACCGTGGCCACGCCGGGAGCGGAAGAAGCCACCAGCGGCTGGCGGCCCGTTCCGTCAGGATTGCCGGTAAACGGATTGTAGATTGTCGTCGTTGACGCGCTCAAATCTCCCGAGCGCAAGGCCATGGTGGGGATGGTGACCCGGTTTGTATTCGCCTGGTGGTCATAGGTTTTCAGATAGTCGACAAAGAAAAAGAGCTTATTCTTCTTGAGCGGACCCCCAACATTGCCCCCAAAGTAGTTGTAAGCGAGATGCCCCACGGATGGATCGAAATAGTTGCGAGCGTTGAAATAATTGTTCTTGACGAATTCATAGGCAGTGCCGTGATAGTTGTTGCTACCCGCCTTGAGGATTACGTTTACGACGGCGCCGCTCGCGCGGCCCAGCTCCGCGTCATAATTACTCGTCGAAACGTCTACGGTCTGGATGGCTTCAAGCGGCGGTATCAGGATCTGCAGAAGACCGGTGCGTTCGTTGTCGTCGATGCCCTCGATCTGGTAGTTGTTGCCTTCGCGCAGTTGACCGTTGACTTCTGTTTGCAGCGAGCTGCTCGCGTTGAAGAAGTTCGAATGCTGGAAAGTGGCGCGAGTTGTGCCTGGCACGATGTTCAGAAGGTTTTGGAAATTGCGATTGGTGCCGAGCGGTATGTTCTCCGTCAGCACGGTTTCAATCTTGCGCCCCGTGTCCGCTCGCTCGGTCTGGAGGATGGGGGTTTCCGCCTCCACCGTGACGGTCTCCGACATGTTTCCAGGCTCAAGGACCAGGTCGACGCGCTCGGTCGTGTTCACGATCAGATCGATGCCGGCTCTTGACGCCCTCTTGAATCCTGACTGTTCCGCAGTTACGGAATACGTGCCCGGCGGCAGATCCGGAAATACGTAGTTGCCGCTTTCGTTCGTCTGGGAGGTATGGATGATCCCCGTGTTTGTTTCCGTGAGCGTCACCTTCACCTTGGCAACGGCACCTCCGGACGAGTCCGCCACCGTCCCTAGCAACGTTGCATTGACCGCCTGGCCCATGGCCTGCGGAGAAAACCCTAAGAGCATTGTCCCGAGCAGTACGGCCATGCTCAGGTGCCACAGTTTGAACAGACCGGCAGTGGCAGGCACGGCAAATTCTTCGGTATGGATCCCATGAGATTTATTCCAGCCACCCATCCAACGGGAAGACGAACTAAACAGTTTTTTCATGACCTCACCCCATTCGAAAGACTCCGCCCCGATACAAAGAAACCAACGAAACGCTTGGAACTGGTTCCACACCCTAGCTGACCAGGGACCGCCTGTCAAGTCAGAAATCTCGTGAAACCAATATACTGAATTGGTTTTCTAACTTCTTGCCAAACCGCACGGGGGTCCGCCGAGCTTGCTGAGCGCCGATACTATGGTCCTTTTGGTGTGCTAGACTTACCCAGGAAAGAGGGTTGACGGTTTCTCACCGAACCGAGCCATAACGCCAAAGCGACAAAAGGGGCCTCATTCCTATGGAAGTAGTTCCAAGGAAAACAACGATTCGCGAAGTTGCCCAGGCCGCTTCCGTTGGCATAGGAACGATTTCCCGCGTGCTGAATTCCAGCTCTCAGGTAAGCCGGGAAACGCGCGCTCGTGTACTTGAGGCCATCCGGCGTCTGGGATTCCGCCCCAATGCGCAGGCCCGCCGGATTCTCAAGCGGCGCGCGGAAATGGTCTGCTTTCTTCTAAGCAACCGCGATTTTCTCCATCCTTTCCATGCTCGCATCCTGCAAGGCGTCGAATCTTATGCCAGCGGCTTGAAACAGCACGTGCTGTTCGCCGCGCTGCATTATTCACC
>Ga0209648_10000531_pt1 | contig 29158 bp, 24 predicted proteins | sample GraSoi2013_115cm_FD_185830 | JGI IMG/M metagenome (GOLD analysis project Ga0209648, IMG submission 185830) | Grasslands soil microbial communities from the Angelo Coastal Reserve, California, USA - Sample 9_17_2013_115cm (SPAdes) (version 2) | ecosystem: Environmental > Terrestrial > Soil >...
AGTGACTTCAAAAAGAAACAACTCGTGCAGGTAAGGGGCTCGACACTGATCATCAAGAACAAAGCAGCACTCGAAGAGCTGGTCAGCGCGTAATTATTTTGCACCTTCGCTGTGATCATTCGACGGATAAATCACGGCTATTTGAGACTCTCCACGTAGGCAATCAGCGCCTTCAAGTCATCGGGCGGAAGATCGATCGGGGGCATACCTCCGGCGGTCGCAGAGCACCTGGGCAGGGTCGGGGTCAGATTAGGCGGGCTTGTTCGGCCACGAGGGATTCGAGGGACTTGAATTCTTTCTCCAGGTCCTCGGCGAGATTTCGGATTTTGCTGACTAACGTTCGGGCCTGTGACATGTGCTCTCGGGGGCAGGTCGCCGCGAATTCGTGACAATTTCCGTGCACGTGCTCCAAGGCAACGGACATGACAACGTGAAGGTTTGCGAGATTATCGAGAAAGCTGCGTGAGTCCGGCATGGCGACACCTCTCCTGCCTAGCAATGCGCCTGGTAGCAGGTTGGTAGTATCAGTACCTGTAACGCGAAGCAGCCAGGACGTGATACTGGCTCGAAGGCCAATTTTGGGACAGCGTAAAAATGTCTCGGTAAGAATGTCTCTATTCTTGCGGCAGCGTCAGGCAATAAAGGCTCTAGAAAGATACTCACCGAGTAATCGGGACAAGGAGGAGGAAGGTCGAACCTACTGCGTCACTCGGAGTGAGGGGCTGTACGATTGGGCAGGTGCAAAAAGTGCTAAGGGGATTACCGTATGTTCACGGACGGAGGCGCGGCATAGAGTTTAGGTCCAAATGCCGCAGTCGGAGCCCGAAGCTGCCCACGTAAACGCCGATTGCCCCGCGCGGGGCAAGAGGATTTTGATTGTGGATGATGGCGACTCTGTTCGGGACATCATACGCATTTTTTTGGAAATGAAAGGTTTCGAGGTTTGCGGGGAAGCAGCCGACGGAGTGGAAGGAATTGAAAAAGCCGGGGCGACGAAGCCCGACCTTGTGATATTGGATTTGGCGATGCCGCGAATGAACGGCGTGCAAGCTGCGGAGGTCCTCAGCCGAACGATGCCCCACCTGCCTATCGTTCTGCTCACGATGTATGAAAATTTCCTGGGGAATTCGCTGGCGTTGACGGGAGTAACGGCGGTCGTTTCCAAAACGGACGGAATGGATAAGCTGGTTGCGTGTGTGAATTCGTTGCTACGGCCCGCCCAAAAAACAGCTGCTCCGGGCGCCTGATCGCGGCGAGGGACGCGTTGCAGACACGATTTCCCAAACTGTGCGTTTGAATTACTGTTTTTGTGCGGCGAGGGCGTTATGTTTTTCGAGGAGGGCTTGAATGCGGCCTAGCAGAGTTGCGACGCCGTCGCTCTTTGGGACAATCGCGTCTATGCCCAATGTCCGGGCGGGGGACTTACCAAACACTTCGTCAAACATCGTGTAGAGAACAACAGGAGTGGTGGGCAGCTGGCTGCGAAGCAGAAGAGCGACTTCCACGCCATTCGCGTTTGGCATGGAAAGGTCTAAAACGATCAGGTCGGGATTGAGGAGGACAGCTTTGTGGAATGCTTCCGTGCCGTCGCTGGCCTCGCAAACTTCAAATTGAGAACGGCTTTCAATGAAGGCACGTACGGCGTGTCGTATGGAGGCCTCATCGTCGGCGATGAGAATGCGTCTAGGCATCGGGCAGATGGAAGGTAGCAGGGCGCGTGGTAGGGAAATATACAGTTTTTGCGGTAGCGGGGAGTCATTTTTTACTGTATTGCGAAGGGCATAACGCAATGGTGCGGACGATGTACCGAATCGTCCCTATACCGTGACTGGTAACAACGTGATTAGATTGTGCCGGGCGAACTACCAGCCCGCGAGGGTCGCGGAAAATCCACTTTCCTTGGCGTCTCGTCATTGTCGAAGCTCGCCGGAACGAGTCTTGCGGGACCGTGCGTGCATGGGCTTGCGAATTTTAATTGTCGATGATTCCGATGTAACGCGGCGGATCCTTTCGACCATCGTGCGCTCGCGTCATTGGACGGTGTGCGGCGAGGCGGAAAATGGATGGTCGGGGATCAAGAAATTTCAGGAACTGAGGCCCGATGTTGTCTTACTGGATTTGGCTATGCCGGATATCAATGGGATTGAGGTGGCGCGAATGATGTCCGGGTTAGACCGCAGTGTGCCGATAATTTTGTTTACGATTTTGGATTTGGATGGAATCGAGAAGGCCGCGCGGAACGCCGGAATCCGTGCCATTGTTTCGAAAGGCGAATGTTGGAACCTTTTGAGCAGTATAGAAATGGTGATCGACCCGTCCCAACGACCGATGCCGTGACCTCAATACAGTGATTTCGACTTTTACACGCAAGGCGAGGTAGTGAATGGTGTAGAGGCCGGAGGTGACCGTGCTGTTGGCCATACCAGGCGCGGTCGTCATGGCCTTGAGGGGCGAATTCCATAATTGGGGCATCGCGCAAAACTCCGCGACTTTCTCGACCTAGAACCTGCAAGCACCCAGCGCGATTTACGCACGGCAATGGTATAGTGCGGGCGAAATTTCGGTGCGCTGCGGTGCAGGGAGGAAGCATGAGTGTGGGTGTTTCAGATATGCGGCGGCGTTTTTTGGGTGGCATTGCTGTACATGCCGCTCTGCTCCTGGTCGTTGGCGTGATTCCCGCGCGCGCGCAAGACAAGAATCCGCTGGCGAACGATCCTAATGCGGCGAAGCTAGGGGAATTTGAATTTCGCGCCAACTGCGCGTTTTGCCATGGACTCGGCGCGCGTGGCGGAGGACGCGGGCCCGACCTGACTCGCACGCAAAAGAAACACGGCAATTCCGATGCGGACCTGTTTCGCACCATCAATGAAGGTGTTCCTGGAACCGCCATGCCGCCGAACGGCGCGACGCAGCAGGGCGTGGGCATGACGGAAGAGGAGATCTGGCAGGTGATTTCCTACATCCGGAGCGTGCAGGTGAAAACTTCCGCTCAGCAAGCGGGGAACGCAGCGCGCGGGAAGGACCTTTTCCATGGTTCGGCGGCGTGCGCCACGTGCCACATGTTGCAAGGCAAAGGCGGGAGGCTCGGGCCGGACCTGACGGGCACAGCCGGTGCGCGTTCGGTGGAATACATTGCCGATTCGGTGCGCAATCCCAGCCGGCGCCTGGCGCAAGGAATTTCGGAGAGCATGAAGGAGTTCTCGCAGGAGTACGAAACCGTGAACGTCGTTGACGAGCACGGGCAGAAATTCCAAGGTGTCGTGTTGAACGAAGACAATTTCACGCTGCAGATGCTCGATACGCGCGAGCAGCTTCACCTGTTCGAGAAGGACAAGCTGCGCGCATTCAATAAGACGCGCGAATCGCTGATGCCGAAGTATGACGAGAAAATGCTGCCGGAGAAAGATTTGCAGGACATTGTTGCGTATTTATCGAACGCGAGCAGCAAGTGAGGCCGACGATGAAGAATACGATTTGCAAGGCAGCAGCTTTGTTTGTGTGCGGTTTTTTGTGTTGCTCGGCGCGGGCGCAGGTGACGCCGCAGCGGCTGCTCGATTCCGCGAAGGAACCGCAGAACTGGCTGACCTATTCGGGTGACTATGCCGGCCGTCGGTTCAGCGCACTCAACCAGATCAATACTGCCAACGCGCACGGGCTGGTGCCGAAGTGGGCCTATCAAACCATGGCGGGCGGAAAGTTCGAGACGACGCCGCTGGTTGTCGACGGCGTGCTGTATGGCACGGGTCAAGACGATCGCGCCTTCGCGCTGGACGCGCGCACGGGCAGGCCTATCTGGCAATATCAGCGCGCGCTGCCGGCTGATATTCGGCCCTGCTGCGGACGCGTGAATCGCGGCCTGGCCATTCTTGGCGACAAGGTATTCCTGGGCACGCTGGATTCGCATGTGGTCGCGCTCGACGCTAAAACGGGGAACATCGCTTGGGATGTGACCGCTTTCGATTACACGAAGGGCTACAGCATCACGCTCGCGCCGCTGGCCGTGAAGGATCTCATCATCGTTGGCGTCAGTGGCGGTGAGTACGGCATTCGCGGTTTCATCGATGCTTACGACGCGAACACCGGCGAGCGGAGATGGCGCTTTTATACGATTCCCGGCCCGGGTGAGCCTGGTCACGAAAGCTGGGAAGGCGAATCGTGGAAAATTGGCGGCGCGCCTGCTTGGATCACCGGCTCGTACGATCCTGCGACCAACACAACCTTCTGGACCACGGGCAATCCGTCTCCTTCCAATCGCGGTGAAGGGCGGGCCGGCGACAATCTCTATAGCAATTCACTTTTGGCGCTGGACGCGGACACCGGCAAGTTGAAGTGGTATTTCCAGTTCACTAAGCACGACGAGCATGACTACGACGCGACGCAAGTTCCGGTGTTGCTCGAACGGGACGGCAAGCACTTGCTGGTGCAAGCCAACCGCAACGGTTTTTTCTATGTGATTGACCGCAGCAACGGCAAATTACTCTCCTCAAGCGCGTACGGCAAAGTTACCTGGAGCAGCAGCAAAGATGCCGAGGGGCGCCCGGTGGCTAACAAGGAAGCGACGCCGACGCCTGACGGCAGCCGCGTGTGCCCGGGGGCAGCCGGCGCGACGAACTGGATGTCGCCCACTTTTGATCCGCAGACTGGCTTCTTCTATGTGACTGCGCGTGAGCAGTGCGACATTTTCAGCACGGCTGCGCAGCCCTATCAGGCCGGGCATGCGTATTACGGCAGCGCTTATTTTCCTAACGACGATGCGGCGCCGTTCTGGGGCGCGCTGCGGGCCATCGATCCTGCGACGGGAAAGATTAAATGGGAATGGAAGCATCCTTCGCCTGCGTGGTCTGGCGTGCTTTCGACGGCGGGCGGCCTGGTGTTCACCGGCGATGCGGAGGGGAATTTTATCGCGCTGGACGCAGCGAGCGGCAAAGCGCTGTGGCACTTCCAAGCTGGCGCTTCGGTGTATTCGTCGCCGATGGCTTATGCAATTGACGGGAAAGAGTATGTTGCGGTGGCGGCTGGGTCGGCTTTATTCGCCTTCGGCTTGCCATAAACGCGGCGACGGTATTCAGGCGTTTAACATCTCAACCGCGGTGAGCGCGTAAATGGCGGCGCAATCGCGTACCTTCCGCATGTCCACGTATTCGTTTGGGCCGTGCGCAACGGATAGCAACCCGGGCCCATACGCATAGGCGGGAACTCCCTTGGTGGCGTAAAAGCGAATCTCGAGGAGGCCTGGGCACATCTCGAATTGCGGCGCTTCGCCGGTTATCGCTTTGACGTTTTGCGCGAGTGCGCGGGCTAGCGTCTCGCTCTCCGAACAAGCGGATGCGCGGCCTTGCTGCAAAATCTCCCATTCCAGGCGAATTCCGTCACGCTGGCAATTTTGCAGCACATTGATGAGGCGGTCTTTTTCCGCGTCAAGATCTTCTTCCGGGTTGATCCGGCGATCTACGGTAAACCAGCAATGCTCCGGAACGACGTTGAAATTCGTGCCGCCGCCGCTTTCGCCGCCCAGCATCAAAATGGAATTGCGAGTTTGCTCGGCGCCGATTGCGCAGCCGGTCTTCCGCTGCTCCACTTCGCGCTTCAGTTGCTGCAGGCGCTCCACAACGCGCACCATCTGTTCGAATGCGTTCTCGCCCCGATGCTGCAAACCAACGTGGGCAGACTTGCCCAAAACTTTAATTCGTAAGGAGATTGCACCGCGGTTCGCATTCCAGACCACGCCGCTGGTCGGCTCCGGCAAGAGCATGCCGATACCGTTGCGGCCAAGCTTCCCCTCACGCGCGAGCCAGTCCGAGCCGCGGGCGCCGCCGGTCTCTTCGTCCGGAACCAAGGTGAGTGCAATTTGGCCGTGCAACTTCACGCCGCATTCTTTCAGGGCTTGAATGGCGAAGAGCATTGCGACGATGCCGCCTTTCATGTCGCAGGAACCGCGGCCAAACACAAAATGCTCTTTGCGTGCGGGCTGAAATTGTTCTGGTGATTGCGCCGGCACGACGTCGTAGTGTCCGTGAAAATACAGCGTGCGTTTTCCGCTCCCGAGCGTCGCAATCAGGTTCACGGCTGGTTCGTCGCTCGCTTTGGGGCTCGCTTCGGCGTTGGCAGGCGGGGCAGGGAATTCGTGGCGTTCGCAGAGGAGGCCGGCCTGGGAAAGCGTCTTCTCCAAGAGGTTCGCGCAGGCTCGATAGTTTCGTCCGGGCGGATTTTCCGTGGGTATGCTGACGAGTTCCGCCAGCAGCGCGGCCATTTCGTCCTCGCGAGGCTTCAGCCATGCGAGCAATTGCTGGGCGAGATCGGAACCACCGCGAGACGAGGAGCTCATGCGCGGCATGGTATTGAGGCACGTGCGAGACGCCAAGCACCAAATTGGTGGTCATCTCACCGCTGCGCCGGCTATTCGCCTTGCGTTGACACGTTTGCACGCGTCCGATACGCTTTTCAGTTCGCGCGTGCCGTAATTTCGCTGCGTGCAGCTACAAGAGGCTCGGGTCAGAAGACCGGAGCCAAACTGGACAAACCGCCGCATGGCTGAAGAAAAGCTCCCTACCCGCTCGCAAGATTTTTCCGAGTGGTACAACCAACTGGTCCTGAAAGCGCAGCTGGCCGACTACGCGCCGGTGCGCGGTTGCATGATCGTGCGCCCGTATGGTTGGGCGCTTTGGGAAAACATTCAGCAGGCGCTGGATCGCCGGTTCAAAGCTACGGGCCATCAAAACGTCGCGTTTCCGCTACTTATTCCGCGCAGCTTCATCGACAAGGAAAAACATCACGTTGAGGGATTTTCCCCGGAACTCGCGGTGGTCACTATCGGCGGCGGGGAAGAGCTCGCCGAACCGCTCGTCATACGGCCCACGTCAGAGACCATCATCGGGCACATGTGGTCGAAATGGATTCAGTCTTATCGCGACCTGCCCGTGCTGATGAATCAGTGGAACAGCGTCGTGCGCTGGGAGCTGCGGACGAAACTCTTTCTCCGCACGCTGGAATTTTTCTGGCAAGAGGGCCACACCGCGCACGCTACGCGCGAAGAGGCTGAAGCGGAAACGCGGCAGATGCTGGACATTTATACCGATTTCGCGGTCAACGACGCTGCGATTCCTGTGATCCCCGGGAAGAAGTCCGATGCCGAGAAGTTTGCCGGCGCGGACGTTACGTACTCGATTGAAGCGATGATGGGAGACGGTAAGGCGCTGCAGTCGGGGACCTCGCACTTTCTGGGACAGAATTTCGCGCAAGCCTTTGAGGTTCGCTACCTCGACCAGAACGGCCAGCTCCAGCATTGCTGGACGACTTCGTGGGGACTGTCCACGCGCGTTGTCGGCGCGATCATCATGGTTCACGGCGACGATCAAGGTCTTGTTCTGCCGCCGAAAGTCGCGCCCTATCAAGTCGTAATCGTTCCGATTTACAAGACCGACGAAGAAAAATCCTTGGTGGTAGAGGCAGCGCGAAAATTGAAAGCGGAGCTGGCGAAGGCGAACATCCGACTTACGCTTGACGAGCGCGAAGGATCCAGCCCGGGTTGGAAATTTAACGATTGGGAAATGCGCGGCGTTCCTCTGCGCATTGAACTCGGGCCGAAGGACGTCGCGAAGCAGGCCGCCGTGCTGGCGCGGCGCGACCGTCCGGGCAGGGAAGGGAAGATCAGCGCATCGCTGGCCGATATGGCCGTGACGGTCGAACGCCTGCTCGCGGAAATTCAGCAATCGCTGCATGACAAGGCTTTGGCGTTCCGCAAATCCAACACGCACGACGCGAAAACGTATGAGGACCTCAAGAAAGCGGTCGAAACCGGTTTCGCGTTTTCCTATTGGTGCGGGAGTGCGGAGTGCGAAGCCAAGATTAAGGAAGAAAGCCGCGCGACTATGCGGTGCATCCCCCTCGAGCAATCCGGCGGTCCCGGCGTTTGCGTTTACTGTGGGAAGCCGGCGGCAGAGCGCGCCATTTTTGCCCGCGCCTATTGAGGCGTTCTCGCTTTTGTAGAGGCATACTTCGGCGCGTCTCAGACTTCAGGACACCGTTGCTTTTCCGGAACACCTCCCGCGGCTCGCGCTCGACACCCGTGCTTTGCCGGTGTTAGCGTAAAAATGCGCGGCGTTGAGCTATTTGTCGCTGACTACACCGTTTTGGGATTGGTCGGCCTTAGGAGAGAGATTCTGGTGACCGGGATTAACAGCAAGCAGCGCCGGCTACGTGGTCAACGTGGCGAAGGCAAGTTCAAAGCCATTGCGATTACCGCGATTATTGTTTTCATTGCCTATTCGGCGTTCAAGCTTCTTCCTCCTTACATCGCGGAATACCAACTTGCGGATAAAATGCAGGAGCAAGCGCGCTTTGCGGTGGTGAATCGCTATACGGAAGAGCAAATCCGGGAAACCATCTTCAAAGAAGCGCAGGATTTGGACGTTCCAATCAAGAAAGAAGAGATCAAAGTTCTCGCCTCGACCTCCGTGGTAAGAATTTCTTTGGATTACACAGTTCCCGTTGACCTGCTGGTCTACAAGATGGAGCTCCATTTCACCCCATCAAGCGAGAATAAGTCGCTGCTGTAACGCGCTGCTGGCCTTTGGCGCTCAGTTTGTCGAGCGCAAAAAACGCTGACATTTAGCAGTGTGTGTCCATTTCGCAACTTTCCCTTTGCCGCGCGCCTTTCTTACCGTGCTCACTTGCGAGACAATAGAGGTCCAGCCACTGGGAGACTAAAGAGTGCGCATCCGCATCCTGAAGGGATTTTGGACGTCCGGTCTCGGCCTGACGATTCTGGGCGTGGTTTTCGGCATTTTTCTGACCGTCGCGGGCCTGTTCACGTACTACTACACAAAATACTCTCGCATGATTGATGCCCGGCTCTCCGGGCATGTTCTGCAGAACACCACGCAAATCTTCTCCGCGCCCGAGCACATCTCCGTCGGGCAGGCGATCAGCCCGGAAGAACTCACCGGCTATCTGCAGCGCGCCGGCTATCGCCTGGAGACGGACGAAAACGCGCTTGGTCAGTACACTATTCAGCGCAATTCGGTGGACATTCGCCCGTCCAAGCTTTCTTATTTCGTTGGCGGTAATGCGCTGGACGTGCAATTCACCGGTAAAACCATTCGCAGCATCCGCCCACTGGGTGGTGGCAATGGACTTGAGAGCGCTGAAATCGAGCCGGAGCTGATCACCAATCTCTTCGATAGTGCGCGAGAAAAGCGCCGCCCCGTCCGGTACGATGATCTCCCCCCGCTTCTGGTGCACGCGATTCTTTCCGCAGAGGACAAGCGCTTTTTTGAGCATGGCGGATTCGACTTTGTGCGCATCGTGGGCGCTGCTTGGGCCGACTTGCGCCACAGCAGCAACCATTTTCAGGGCGCCAGCACGATAACGATGCAAGTGGCGCGCACGTTCTTTCTTAGCAATGAGCGAACGTTCCGCCGCAAAGTTGCGGAAGCCATGGTTTCCGTAGAGCTCGAGCAACGGTTCACGAAGCAGCAGATCTTCGAGCTTTATGCCAATGAGGTCTATCTCGGCAACCGCGGCAGCTTCGGCATCCGCGGATTTTCGCAAGCCAGCGTGGCGTATTTTGGCAAGGATCTGCGTCAGCTCACTCTTCCCGAATGCGCTTATCTCGCCGGCATCATTCGCGCGCCAAATTATTACTCGTCGGCGGACCGCCACCCGGAGCGCGGCGCGCAGGCTCGCGACCGCGTGCTGACACAGATGCTCGAGAACAAGTACATCAACGAGGCCGACCTTCAGGAAGCCAAAAGCGAGCCGCTTAAGATCATCAAAGCCAACGTATCTGGCGCCGAAGCTCCCTACTTTGTCGACATGGTCAAGGACCACCTGCTGGACAAATACTCCGAGAACGATTTGCTTAGCGAAAACTTTCGCGTCTACACCACGCTCGATCCCGCGTTGCAGCGCGCAGCGGCTTCTGCAATCGAAGTTGGGATGAAAAATGTCGATACGCTTCTTGCGAAGAAATATGATCGCTGGCGCAAGGAGCAAGCCAAGAAAGGCACGAACGAACCGATCCCGCAGGCGCAAGCCGCGCTGGTAGCGCTGGATCCGCGCACGGGGGAGATCAAAGCGGTTGTAGGCGGACGCGACTACGGCCAGAGCCAGCTGAACCACGCACTGGCGCATCGTCAGCCCGGCTCCGTCTTCAAGCCTTTTGTCTATGCCGCCGCGTTCGACAATGCGGTTGATGGCGTGCAGCCTGTCGTCACTCCTGCCACCACGATCGATGACGAGCCGACCACGTTCGAATATGACGGCGTCAACTACACTCCCAATAATTTCGGCGAAAAATTTATGGGCCGGGTCACGGCGCGCGACGCTCTGACCAACTCATTGAACGTTGCCACAGTGAAAGTGGCCGAGATGATTGGCTATGGCCGCGTTGTGCAAATCGCGCGTCAGATGGGCTTGGGCAACAATATTCGCGCCACTCCCGCCGTGGCCCTGGGCGCCTACGAAATGACGCCGGTCGAGGTTGCTGCCGGCTACACGACCTTTGCCAACATCGGCACGCGTGCCGAGCCGCAATTCATCCGCGATATCGTCGGCGCCGGAGGCGAAGTTCTGGAGAAGGTGACGCCGCAAACGCATACTGCGCTTGATCCGCGCGTGGCGTACCTAGTCACCAGCGTTCTGAAGGATGTCTTGAATCGCGGCACTGGGGCGGGCGTCCGCGCTCGCGGCTTTACGTTGCCGGCGGCCGGCAAAACCGGAACTTCCCGCGATGGCTGGTTCGCCGGGTTCACTTCCAATCTTGTTTGTGTGATCTGGATCGGCTTTGACGACAACCGCGACCTCGGCCTGCCCGGCGGGTCAACGGCGGCACCGATCTGGGCGGACTTCATGAACCACGCAACCGCGCTCTCCGCCTACCGCGACGTGAGAGATTTCGCGGCTCCCGAAGGCATCCAGTCAGTGCTGATCGACCCGGAATCCCTGCAGTTGGCCACCCCCAACTGTCCAACGACGCGCGAGGAGGTCTACATTGCGGGTTCCGCGCCCACGCAGTACTGCGAAATTCACGGGGGCCACAACGTATTCAGTTCCGCGGGCTCTTGGCTATCGCACGTCTTCGGCGGAGGCCAGCCCAAGGAGCCGCCAAAGGACGCCGACGGAAAACCCATTCCTTATGATCCGAATCGCCCGCCAAATGCGACTGGGCAGGGACAGCCTCCTGAACCTGTCGAGGCGAAGGACAAGGAAGAGGAAAAGAAAACCAATCCTTTGAAGAAGATTTTTGGTATCTTTGGAGGCAAGAAGAAGGACTCCGACAAGCCTAAGCCGGACGACCCATCGAAGACGGACAAGGCTAAGCCGGATGACAAAGGAGACTCGCCATGATTTGTCTTCGGATGGCGTTGCCCGTTAGTGCTCTCCTCGTTAGCCTGACCCTCCCCTCGATTGGCCAGACCAGCGACGACTCCCGCAAAGAATCATTCGTTCCCATGCAGACGCAGTCTCAGGTTTCTAACGCCGCGGCAAACGCTGCAGATCGCCAGCTCGGTGCCGACGAACTGGGAGACCTGTACATGGCTCGCAAGCAGTATCGGGAGGCCATGGAGCAGTACAGAGCGCTTAGCGAGCAAGATCCTCACAACGCGGTGTACCTGAACAAGCTTGGCATCGCGCTGCACCAGCAAACCGCTTTGGGGCTTGCTTTGAAATATTACCAGCGTGCTGTTAAGGTCAACCCGCAATACGCCGACGCCGAAAACAACATCGGCACCATCTGGTATCAGCGCAAGAAATACAACAAAGCCATTCGCGCCTATCAGAAGGCGATCAAGATGCGCGACGACATGCCCGTGCTGTACAGCAATCTCGGCTACGCTTATTTCAGCCAGGGCAAGTACGATGCTTCCATCGCCGCCTTCCGCACGGCGTTAGCAAAAGATCCGCAGTTCTTTGAGCGCGGTTCTTCGCGCACCGGTTCGATCCTTCAGGACCGCTCCGTGTCTGACCGCGGCCGTTTCTATTTCCTGCTCGCCAAATCCTTTGCGCAAGCTGGGAATCTCGAGCGTGCCATCCTCTACCTGCGCAAGGCCAAAGAGGAAGGCTACACCCAAATTAATGACGTGAAGAAGGATCCCGCGTTCGCTGCCGTGCTAAAAGATCCCATGGTTATCGATCTTCTGGCTCCCAAGCCGGTTGAGTCCGCACAACCGTAATCTGTTTTCGCCGTCGCGCCAAGGCACCCAGAGGTTCAGCATTGGTCGCATTGTCTGCAAGGTCAAAAACGAGCGCCCCCACGTCTGCTACAATGCGTGGAAGCCATGTCCCTGGATCGGTTTAACGGTCGCGCCTTGTTTATTTCCTGCGCGCTGCTTTGCGCCGCCGCGTCTCTCAACGCCCAACAAGCTCCCGGCCGCGCAAACAGTTCAGCCCAATCGGGCATCTACTTGGTTTTCCCTTTTGAAAACGCGGGCGCTTCGCCGCGTCTTGACTGGATGGGCGAGGGCCTTGAAGAGATCACCATTCAGGCGCTCTCCGCCGGTGGCCAGCAGGTGTATTCCCATGCCGGACGAACGACCGAACAGGAACGCGATGGACTTCCTTTCTCCGCCAAACTGAGCCGGGCCAGCATGCTGCGCGTTGCCCAGGACCTCGACGCCGACTTCGTCGTGTTCGGATCTTTCTCTTCCGACGGCAAGACGTTGACGATAAATTCACGCATCCTTCGCACCGATCCCTTGATGCTTCTTCCCGCCGTGCGCGAGACGGGTCCTCTCGATTCGCTGATGGAGATGCAATCCAAGGTTGTGTGGCGCCTGCTTTCCGAAAACGACAAAGCGTATCGCCCGACGCTGACCGAGTTTTCCAGGGCACAGCGTCCTTTGCGCCTGGATGCATTCGAGCATTACATACGAGGACTGCTTGCCAATGAAGACGAGCCGCGCCTCCGCGAATTGCGCGAGGCTTCTCGCCTCGAACCTTCATGGCCCGATCCCTACTTTGCGTTGGGGGAGACCTATTTCACGCGCAACGACTGCGCCACCGCGCTCTCCTTCTTTGCGCACGTTCCGCCCACTCACGACCGGTACATCGAGGCCCTTTTCTCCACCGGCGTTTGCCGTTTGCAGACGAATCAGCCGGAGCGGGCCGAAGAAGTTTTTGTGTCCCTGCAGACTGCCTTAGGCGGCGATCATAAAAATGAGTCGCAAGGCGGCGCTTTGGGTGCGGACCTCCCGGAAATTCTGAACAATTTAGGCGTTGCGAGGGCTCGTCAAGGTAAGGCGGCGGCGGCTCAGGCTGATCTTCGCCGTGCCACCGACCTCGATCCCGATGAGGACGACTATCCGTTTAATCTCGGCCTCCTCGCCATGCAGTCTGGCGATTTCACCGCGGCTCAGGCCGCTTTCCGCGAAGCCTCCGAACGCAAGCCGGAAAATCCCGAAGACCGCGTACTGCTCGTGCAGTCACTGGAAAAAGCGGGAAAGAAGGCAGAGGCCGATCAGGAGCGGGTAGCCGCGGCGGAATCCTTGGGCCCCACCGCGCTGCAGTCCGCACACGTGGACGTGAGACCGGATGCGAGCTTCCGCCTCGCGCGCATCCGCACAGAGTTGGACACCACCGCATTGCGCCTCGAAATTGCTGCCTCCGGGAGCGGAGCGACTTCCGCGGCATTGGCGACCTCGGTCGATAGCTCCGCGTCGCATATTCGTCGTGGACGCCAGGAACTTGCCGCTGGGCGCCTCGATTCCGCCGAAAACGAATTTCGCGGTGTTTTGCACGCCGAACCAGCGAACGCCGCCGCTCATCGCGGTCTGGGCGAAATCAATCATCGGCGCGGCAAGCTCGATGACGCGGTTAAGGAACTGAAGGCTTCGCTCGAGGCTCGCGACTCCGCGCTGGTGCGCACCATGCTCGCGCGAATCTACCTCGAGCAGAAAAAACCCGACCTGGCGCGCGCCGAGGTGCAGCGCGCCTTGAAGCTCGCGCCCAACTACACGGAAGCCAAACAGTTGCTGGAACACCTCCAGAACACGAAGCCCAACGGAGGCGAGCAATGATCCCGATTCGCACTCTCTTGGCCAGCCTTACACCAGTCTCTTGGTGGTCGGAACGTCGGCTCCGGCATAAACCATTCGCGAGCCACAGGCTTCAACCTCTGAAAAAACATGTTGTTCTCGTTGCTCTCTCCACCCTCGCCGTCCTTTACTTTTTCCCCTCCGTCTCTGCGGACGAACACGCTTCCACGCCCGTCGTCCTCGACTTGAATCTGCATGGCGTTGTCGAACCCATCCTGGCTACCTATATCGATGAAGGCATCGCAGATGCCGAGCGCCGCCAGGCTGCTTTGATTCTGATCACCATGGACACTCCGGGCGGCCTCAGCGACTCCATGCAAGACATCATCAAGCACATTTTGGCATCGCGCGTTCCGGTCGCCGTGTACATCACGCCCACCGGCGCTCGCGGCGCCTCCGCTGGTTTCTTTATTCTTCTCTCCGCGGATATTGCCGCTATGGCGCCTGGTACGCACACAGGGGCAGCGTCGCCGGTCATTGCCATCGGCGGGTGGCAGCTGCAAGTCGACGAAACCATGAAGCGGAAGATTCTTAACGATGCCCTGGCCTTCTTGCGCAGCTACGCGGAAAAACGCGGGCGAAACACGACGTTAGCGGAAACCGCGGTCACCGATGCCAAGGCGTTTACCGACAAAGAGGCGCTGGATGGCAAGCTGATCGATCTCGTCGCCCCTACGACGGACGACCTGTTGCGGCAGCTGGATGGTCGTCAGATTACGCGCTTTGATGGTAGCAAGAACAAACTTTCGCTTTCGAATGCCAGGCTCACGCCTTTTGAATTGTCCGGCCGGCAAAAATTTCTCGCGCGCATCGTCGAGCCCGACATCTTTTTTGTGCTTCTGATAATTGGCGTGCTCGGCCTCTACACGGAGTTCACCCATCCTGGCGCGATTGCCCCTGGGGTCATCGGTGGTATTTGTGCGGTGTTGGCCCTCTACGCTATGCAAATTCTTCCCGTCAATATAGCGGGAGTGCTTCTGATCCTTCTAGCACTGGCGCTGTTTATCCTTGAGGCGAAATACACCAGCCACGGAGTGCTTCTTGCCGGCGGTGTAGTGTCCATGCTGCTTGGCGCGATGTTTCTGATTCGCTCGCCGCTCACCGCCGGCGGCGTTAGCCTCGGCGTCGCTTTTGCCGTCACGCTGCCCTTCGCTGCGCTAACCGTTTTCTTAATGCGCCTCGTCTTGCGGTCCCGCGCATGGAAAACAAAAACCGGCCGCGAAGAGATGATTAACGCGCAAGGAATCGTTGTCACTCCGCTGGCGGACGGCGCCGAGGGCATGATCCGCATTCACGGCGAACTGTGGCGCGCCATATCCAATCAATCCGTGCCCGAAGGCAAATCCGTGCGGGTGGTAAGAATGGATGGCCTCAAGCTGTACGTAGAACCGATAGCGTAGTGGCGCGCCATCGTGCCTTTTGCGATTTGCAAGACCAAACTGTGTCCAATGAGTTAGATTGAGTCGCATGGGTTAGGAGGAATACATGTTCGAGTTCTTCGGTGTAGGCACGCTGGTCGTCATCGGCTTCGTGCTCATCTGGTTCTGGAATTCCCTCTACGTCATTAAAGAGTGGGAGCGCGGCGTGGTCCTCCGTCTCGGGCGCATGTTGCCAGAGGCCAAGGGAGCCGGCCTCAACCTCGTTTTCTGGCCCATCGAAACGCTCACGCGCATGAGCATGCGCATCGAAACGCTGGACGTCCCGCCGCAGGACATCATTACGCGCGACAACATTTCCGTAAAAGTGAACGCCGTCTGCTATTTCCGCATCGTCGACGCCAATCTCGCGCTCTCGCAGGTGCAAAATTATCAATACGCGACCTCGCAGCTCGCGCAAACCACCATTCGCAGCGTCGTCGGCCAATTCGAACTGGACGAAATCCTCGCCCAGCGCGACAAAGTCAATGCCAAGCTGCAGGTCATTCTCGATACTGAAACCGAACCTTGGGGCATCAAGGTTAGCAAAGTTGAAGTGAAGCAAGTCGACATTCCCGAGCAGATGCAGCGCGCCATCGCCCGCCAGGCTGAAGCCGAACGCGAGCGCCGCGCAAAAATTATTCACGCGGATGGCGAGTTCCAGGCCTCCTCGAAATTGGCCGAAGCCGCCAAGGTTCTCGAGACGCAGCGCTCCGCCATTCAGCTTCGCTATCTGCAGACTCTTACCGAGATAGGTGTTGAGAAGAACACAACCATTGTGTTTCCGCTGCCCATCGATATTATTAACAGTTGGGTGCAATCGTTAGGGGGACAGCAAAAGTAAGAATGGCATCTGGAGGTAGACGCGGGGGAGCCAGCGAGCGCGTGCTCGAGAGCAGGCATGTGATTGGCCTGTTCATGCTGATGCTTCTCTTCTCCGGCGTTTTCTTCACGCTCGGCTACGTAATGGGCCGTAATCAATATGACGGACAGGTGCGCGCTGCTTCAAATCCGCGCACGCTGCAGCCCAGTCCTGTCGCCCCTAAATCCGAGCCTGCCGCAAAGCGTTCGAACGAAGCGCGCCGCGACTCCGATCCCGCTACGGACGTCAACTCGCAACCTGGCTCCGACTGGAGTTTCTACAACGCCGGCAAATCTTCTCCCCCGGACGACAATCTGAAGCCGGCGTGGTCCGTGCCGGCGCCATCTGCGCGCCCTGTTGCGGCATCGGCAAAACCCAAAAACGGGAAATCGGCTGCGGCGCCGGCGGTCCCTTCCAACGCCTATACGTTGCAAGTCGCCGCGCTTCGCCGCGAGTCCGACGCTATGAGCCTCGCTTCACACCTGCAAAAGAAAAAATTCCCTGCCTTCGTTGTTTCTCCGCAGGGGGACAAATATTATCGTGTGCAGGTTGGCCCCTACGCCGATCAGAAATCCGCGGATGCTGCCCGGAAAGGCCTCGAGGGCGCCGGCTTCAAGGCTATCGTGAAGCATTGATGTCGCTGCGTTCCTGGACTCATTTTTTCCCTTCGTACCCGGGGCCAAACACTCCCGCCGCTTTCCGTTTAGTCTGCGCCGCTGTGTCCGGTGCGGCTTTGTCGCTGTCTTACACGGGATTTTATCTCAGCATCTACGCCTGGCTCTGCATCGGGCTTCTCCTCATTGTCATTTTGGACGCGCGCCCGCGCGTTGCCTTCGCGTGCGGATTCGCCCACTCGCTCCTTTTCGTTTTCACTTCTGAGTCCTGGATCGCCACCGTGCTTGCCGTTCACGGCGGTCTCTCGCGCATTGGCGGGTGGGGAATCTTATTTCTCATCGCTTCGGTTATCGGCACTCTGACGGGCACATTTGCGTGGTGTGTTCACCGTCTCGCGCAGCGCAGCCTTGCGCTTGCTTGTATCGGCGCGCCATTTCTCTGGGTTACGTTCGAATTCGCACTTGCGCATCTTCCCGAAATCAGTTTCCCCTGGAATTTGCTCGGCTATCCTGCTTCGGCCAACCTTGCTTTTCTCCAGCTCACCACGATCACCGGAATCTGGGGCCTCTCCTTCGTGGTCGCCGCCTTCAACTCGCTACTGGCCTGGACGATTATGGCTCCCGCGCCGCTAACGAAAATTCGCGCCACGATCCTTGCCGCCGTCGCAGTTCTCATTCTCGCTACGATGGCCATTGGCCTGCGTCTCATCCCGCGAGCTTCGGCGAATCATTTCGCACGCGCCGTCCAGACCAACTTTCCGGAGTCTATGGAGTATCCTGCGGACTGGTTTCAGACGCACACTCATGATCTCGATGAAATCGAGCAGCTGAGCCTCGCGCCTTCCAACCATCCCACCGATCTTCTTGTCTGGCCGGAAGCGCCTGCGCCGTTTTCTTTCGAAGATCCTCAGTTTGCTCGTCGTGCTTCGCTGCTTGCTATTCGTTTTCGGCATCCATTTCTGGCCGGGGTCATTGAGTGGGAGCCCGCACCTGAGCAAGCGGCGAGCCCGCACGTCAGGCTTGCTCCCTACAACAGCGCCATTCTGCTCGATCCGCAAGGTCAAAAGATTTTTACCTACGACAAAATCCATCTCGTTCCATTTGGCGAATACGAGCCCTTCCCGCTGATTCATCGCGTCGTGGCCAGCCTCTCCGACGAAGTCGGCGGCTTCCGCAAGGGCAGCAAGTATTCCGTCGCGCATCTCCCCGGCGGCTACACCTTTGGCAGCTTTATTTGTTACGAAGCCATCTTCCCGGGAGAGGTTCGCCACTTCGCCGCCGGCGGCGCGGACCTGCTGATCAATATTTCCAACGACGGGTGGTTTGGCCGCTCCGCCGCGCCGGAACAGCATCTCCACATGGCGCGCGTCCGCGCCGTGGAAAATCGCCGCTGGCTCCTTCGCGACACCAACAATGGTTTCACCGTGAGTGTCGATCCCTACGGTCGCGTCTTCAGCCCGCTTCCACCCGACGTGCGTGCCGCGGTCGATTTGCCCTACGACTTTCGCACCGACGAAACCATTTACACGCGCTGTGGCGATTGGTTCGCTTGGCTCTGCATCCTGGTTTCCGCTATTCTGTTAGCCTCAACTTTTCGGAAAGGAAACACTGCGCGCGAGGAACTCCTGATGCCCGTTGCGGAAATTCCGCCGTCGCTGGTCACCAGCAGCTAACATCAAGCGGCTTGAGCCCTGAGGAAACGGCTTAGCTATTCAAATCGCGCGCCTACATTATGATTCTCGAAGACCTCCAGTACCGCTACGAACTCCTCAAGCCGCGCATCACGATGGTTCGGAGCTATCTTTGACGCCGCTCCACATCGCGAGCGCCTGAAATCCCTCGAAGCCCGCATCGCACAGCCAGATTTCTGGAACAATCAGGAAGCCGCGCAATCCGTCCTGCGCGATCGCAAGCGCTCTGAGGAGCAAATTGCCGCCGACGAAAAGCTCACCTCGCTTTCCGGCGACCTCGACACATACATACACCTGGCGCAAGAAGAAACCAATGCCGAGCAACGCAACGATTTGATCAAGGAGCTCGACCGCGAGCTCAACAGCGCCGAAGCTTACATCGCGGACCTGGAAACCAAAACGTTGCTCTCCGGCGAAAGCGATCATCTGAACGCCATCATGACCATCAAGCCCGGCGCCGGCGGCACCGAATCGCAGGACTGGGCTTCCATCCTGCTGCGAATGTATCTCCGCTGGGCCGAGCGCAAAGGCATGAGCGCCGTCGTTCTTGACGAAACTCCCGGCGAAGAAGCCGGCATCAAGAATGCCACCATCCAGTTTGCCGGCGAAAACGCTTACGGGATGCTCATCGGAGAAGCCGGTGTGCATCGCCTCGTCCGCATCTCTCCCTTTGACCAGGCCGCGCGCCGCCACACTTCGTTCGCATCTGTCTTCGTCATTCCCGAAGTCGACGACAAAATCGAGATCAACATTCGCCCTGAGGATCTGCGCGTAGACACTTTCCGTTCCGGCGGCAAGGGCGGGCAGAACGTTAACAAAGTCGAGACTGCAGTCCGCATCACGCACATCCCTACCAACATCGTTGTTGGCTGTCAGGCTGAACGCAGCCAGCACAAAAATCGCGAGCTAGCCATGAAAATGCTTCGCTCGCGCCTCTACGATCTCGAAATTCAAAAGCGCCAGGCGGAGACCGACAGGCTCGACGAGACGAAGATGGACATTTCCTTCGGCAGCCAGATCCGTTCGTACGTCATGCAACCCTATCGCCTCATCAAGGATCATCGGACCAAGTTCGAGGTCGGCGACGTTGACCGTGTTCTCGACGGCGACCTCGACCCCTTTATGCGCTCCTACTTGATGGCGAAGAAAACCAAGGGCAAGCTCGAAGTCCAGCCCGAAGACGAAATGAAAGTGGATAGTGAGTAGCGCGGGATATTAGTTCGCTGATATCTTGCGCCGACTGGATTACCGGCTTCTCGCATTGGACTAATTCGGGTGCGGAGGTGCGGCCGATCGTGATTTGGGGGCGGAGAATGCCGCTAAATCTGACTTTCGGCCGCATGCAATGGCACCATTCGACCTGCGATTTTCGCCATTTAATGCGCTATAACGCATTTCAATTCAATTCGTTGATTCTTCCGGGGCGGGGTGGTAGCTTTGTAAAGTTACGCGCATAGCGTGAAAAAGGCGAGATACTGCAGGACTGTGTCCCTGCGGACCCCGATTGCCGCTTCGCAGCTAGCTTAAAAGGAGATCCTGTTTTGAGCGAAGGATTACGCAATTTCCTGTTTACGTCCGAATCCGTCACCGAAGGCCATCCCGATAAGATTGCCGATCAGATTTCCGACGCCGTGCTTGACGAAGTAATGCGGCAGGATCCCAAGGGCCGCGTGGCCTGTGAGACGCTTGTCACCACGGGTTTGGCCGTGGTCGCCGGAGAAATTACGACCAGCGCGCATGTGGATTACGACAGCTTGGTGCGTGAAACGATTCGCGGTGTCGGCTATGACGACGCGACTTACGGCTACGACGGTTACACCTGCGCGGTTATGTGCACCGTGAAGCGCCAGTCGCCGGACATTGCCATGGGCGTTGACACCGGCGGCGCGGGCGATCAAGGGCTCATGTTCGGGTTCGCTTGCGACGAGACCGAAGAACTGATGCCCATGCCTATCCAGCTAGCCCACCACCTCACGCAGCGCCTCTCTGAAGTTCGCAAGTCCAAGAAAGTCGATTTCCTTCGCCCTGACGGAAAATCCCAAGTCAGCATCGAATACCGTAATGGACGCCCGGTGCGCGTAGACACCGTGGTAATTTCGACGCAGCACGACGAGAAGGTTTCCACCGCGAATTTGCACGAAGCGATTATGGAATTGGTAATTCGTCCCATCGTGCCAGCCGCTATGCTCGACCGCAACACGAAATATCACATCAATCCGACCGGACGCTTTGTCATCGGCGGACCGATGGGCGATGCGGGCGTGACGGGCCGCAAGATCATCGTGGACAGCTATGGTGGATACAGCCGGCATGGCGGCGGCGCGTTTTCCGGCAAAGATCCCTCCAAGGTAGACCGCTCGGCTTGCTACATGGCGCGATACATCGCGAAGAATGTCGTGGCTGCGGGCTTGGCGCGCAAAGCGGAAGTGCAGCTAGCGTATGCGATCGGCGTGGCCGAGCCGGTTTCCGTGATGGTCGACGCGTTTGGTACCGAGAGTGTGCCGGAAGAGCGCATCACCGCGCTGGTTCGCGAAAACTTTTCGCTCACGCCGAAGGCAATTATCGAGGCGCTGGATTTGCGGCGGCCGATCTATAAGCCGACGGCGGCGTACGGACACTTTGGGCGCAGCGGCCCCGGCTTCACCTGGGAGCGGACGGATCGCGCTGCCGCTTTACGCAAGGCCGCCGGTTTGGGCGCGAGCTCCGGCGCTGGCGTGGAAGTGGGCGTACGGGCATCGAGTATCGCTTAATCTCGATACAGCCGGGACCAGTCGCCGTTTCAGCTTTGGCATCAGAAGGTTTGCGGAATTTCAAATTCGAGGAGCATCACTTTGGCTATCGCGGAAATGAAAAAAGGGGATGTAAAGGATATTTCGCTGGCGGATGCGGGAAAACGCAAAATCGAATGGGCCGCGCAGCAGATGCCCGTACTCGAGATCATTCGCAAGCGGTTTGTGAAGGAGCAGCCGCTGAAGGGTTTGCGCGCTTCGGCTTGTCTGCACGTGACCAGCGAAACGGCGAACCTGATGATTGCTTTGCGGGACGGCGGCGCGGACGTAGTGCTGTGCGCGTCGAATCCGCTTTCCACGCAGGATGAAGTGGCGGCATCGCTCAATCGCGACTTCAATATTCCGACGTACGCGATCAAGGGCGAGGACAACGATACGTACTACTCGCATCTGCGGGCGGCGCTGGAGCACAAGCCGCAATTCACCATGGACGACGGCGCCGACTTGGTCACGATGCTACTCACCAAGCGCACCGACCTGGTCCCCAATGTGATTGCCGGCACAGAGGAAACAACCACTGGTGTGATTCGGCTGCGCGCGATGGCCAAGGACGGCACGCTGAAGTATCCAATCATTGCGGTGAATGACGCGCAGACGAAGCATTTTTTCGATAATCGCTACGGTACGGGGCAATCAACACTGGACGGCGTGATTCGCGCAACGAATCTTTTGCTGGCCGGATTAAAGGTGGTGGTTGCGGGCTACGGCTGGTGCGGTCGCGGTGTGGCGATGCGCGCCAAGGGTCATGGCGCGGATGTGATTGTTACCGAAATTGATCCGACCAAGGGCATCGAGGCCGTGATGGACGGCTTCCGCGTGATGCCGATGGCGGATGCCGCGAAGGAAGGCGACGTTTTCATCACCGTGACCGGGAACAAGAGCGTGATTCGCGCCGAGCATTTTGAAGCGATGAAGAACGGCGCGGTGGTTTGCAACTCCGGGCACTTCAACGTGGAAATCGATATCCCAGCGTTGGAAAAATTGTCCAGCGGCAAGAGGGAAGTGCGGCCCCTGGTCGACGAATATGTGCTAAAGGGCGGGCGCAAAGTGTATTTGCTGGGCGAAGGGCGCTTGGTGAACCTCGCTACCGCCGAAGGGCATCCGGCCGCGGTGATGGATATGAGCTTTGCGAACCAAGCCCTCTCCGCGGAATACTTGCTGAAGAATCACAAGACGTTGAAGCCGCAGGTGTACGTGGTGCCGGAACATCTGGACCGCGAGATCGCGCGGCTGAAGCTCGAGTCCATGGGCCACAAACTGGACAAGCTGACGCCCGAGCAAGAACATTACCTCGCCTCCTGGCAAGAAGGCACCTAGTCTCGCCCGCGCTGGACGAGCCTACACCCTTAGCAGATTGTCCCCGGGGCGCCTTTGCAGGCGCCCTTTTTGTATTAACGCATTGGCTAAGTCTGACATCTCTGTGACAAACGGACATAATCGGGCCGATATCCTGAAAACACGAATCAGGGCTCAGGAGAGACCCAGCCGCTGCAAACTCGTCCCATCGTTCTGCTAACTAGCTTTGCGTTTTCGCTCCTTTGCATTGCCTGCAACAATAGTCAGCCCAGTCCTACCTCCGCACCCGCCAGCCATGTACTGCCGGCGCCGGTGGCCTCTGCTGCCGCGGCTTCGCCGGTGGAACCCGCTATGCACTTCACCGCAGAGGTCGTTCGCAACGAAGAGTTCCAAAAAATATTCGCACCCAAAATGATGTTTCGTCTTGAGCCCTATACGGGAGGCGACTCCGGCTGGAGCATGCGCATCGCGCCCGTTAGCGATACGGGTGGGCCGGCTATCGACTGCATCGGCGCCGTTGAGACTCCGCTGCACGGCGACACAAAAGTTGAAATCGAGCCGCCGCAAAACGGCGCGACACAAGATCCCACATGGAAGCACCGCGAATTTGAGTACGTCGCGACCACCTCCGATTGCAAGACCGCCTGGGACTTGATGAACAGCGCAAACTACAATTCCAAGATGTCGGATAAGGAACGCGAGGAAGCTGGCATCAAACTCGGGCAGATTCCCACGCGCCACGGAGTTTTCACCATTCTCGATGCGCATTTCGCTCCCGCAACAGGACAAAATGAGCACGTCACGATTGAGTGGCTAAAATGTGAGGTGGACCTAAGCGGCAGCTCGCCACGAAAAACGCCGGCACAAACAGCCAAATCGTCGCCCATTCGCGCGCTCGATCTGAAGCCCTTCATCGAATCTCATTTGGGCGAACTAGATCCCGACCTTGCCGGTCTGCAAACCGACTGTGGCGATGGCCAAAAGCCCTTGCAGAGCCTCGCGCCAGTCCTCTACGGCGATCTCGACGGCGACGGGCAGGAAGAAGCGGTCGTTGAGGGCTGGAGCTGTTTGTCCGGAAATGGCGGAGCGGATTTTCGAGGTGTCCTGAAAGTGAATTCCGATGGCAGACTCTCAGTTTTGCCCATCGAGTCTATGCCGAAAAAATTCAAGGGGCGCGATACTTATGCCGATCTGCGCGGCCATATGGTTGTGGAAATCAAAGACGGCCGGCTGTGCGAAGTCTACGGCATCTACAATGGTTCCGACCCCAATTGCTGCCCAGAAGGCGGCGAGCGCCGCTTCATCTATCGCTGGGATGGACATCGTTTCGCACTCGATGACATGATAGACGTACCCCCTGCGAAGGGTGGGAACTAGAATCCTGGAGCCGCTTTCCTCCGCATGTACGATCTGGCGATCGCAGCACTCGACACCGCAAAAATCCGAGGTGCTTCTTACGCGGACGTACGCGTGATGCATTTGCGGCAGCGCGACTTGACCACGAAGAACGGGCAGGTGGGGACGCTGGCGCAGTCGGAATCGATTGGGCTTGGAATTCGCGTCCTGGCGAATGGCGCTTGGGGATTTGCTTCCACTGACCGGCTGACACGGGATGGCGTGGCGGCATGCGCGGCGCAGGCGGTGTCGATCGCGAAGGCGTCGGCGCTGGCGAAACGCGAAGACGTGAAGATGGCGCCGGAAAATGCGTACGTCGATAGCTGGCAAAGCCCGTTTCGCAAGGATCCCTTCGAAATTCCGCTGGAAACGCAACTGGCGTTGCTGCTCGCGGCGGACGCGGAGATGCGGCGCATCAAAGGCGTGACGCTCACCGAAACGGATATGCAGTTTCGGAAGATTGATTCGTGGTTTGCGTCGAGCATCGGGTCGCGGATTCATCAGCGAAAGGTGATTACGGGATGCGGTATCGTGGCCACATCGTTTCAGGGCGATGAAATTCAGAAGCGGTCGTATCCGAACAGTTTTGGCGGGCAGCATGCGCTGCAAGGGTATGAGTTGGTGGAGTCGCTGGATTTGCTGAAGCATGCCCCGGTAATTGCGGAAGAAGCGGCGGCACTGCACTCGGCAGCGCAGTGTCCGCAAAAAGCGGGGACGCTGATTTTGGGCGGCAGCCAATTGGGTTTGCAGATCCATGAATCAGTGGGGCATCCGATTGAGTTGGATCGCGTGCTGGGGCAGGAAGCGAATTTTGCCGGCACGAGTTTCCTTACACTGGATCAGCTCAACAAGCTTCGCTATGCGTCCGACATCGTCAACGTGGTGGCCGATGCGCGGCTGGATCACGGGCAGGGGCTGGGTACCTTTGCCTACGATGATGAGGGTGTGCCGGCGCAGTGCACGGATATCATCAAGGCCGGGCAGTTTCGCGGGTATTTGTCGAATCGCGAGACGGCGCATTTGGTGGGACTCGATCGTTCCTCGGGGACGATGCGGACGGAAAGCTGGAATCGTCTGCCGATTATTCGCATGACCAATGTAAGCTTGCTGCCCGGAACGTGGTCATTGGACGATCTGCTAGCCGATACGGACGATGGGATTTTGATGGAGACGAACCGCTCGTGGTCCATCGATGACCGGCGGTATCAATTTCAGTTTTCGACGGAAATCGGGTGGGAGATCAAAGGCGGGAAGCGCGGGCGGATGTTGAAGAATCCCAGTTACAGTGGAATTACGACAGAATTCTGGAATTCGTGTGACGCGATCTGCAAGCGTGAGCATTGGACGCTGTGGGGCACGCCGAATTGCGGGAAGGGCCAGCCGATGCAGACCATGGGGACTGGGCACGGAGCGTCGCCTTCGCGGTTTCGCAACGTGCGGATTGGCGCAGCGTTTTCCAAACAATGAGCGCAGGGCGCACATCGAGAGCGGCGGCGGTCGCAAACCAGCAACTGCTGCGTGAGCGCGAGGTTCGCGGCATCGTCGACACGGTACTGCGGATCGCCAAGTCCATTGGCGTTGCGGAGACGGAAGTACACGTTGACGAAAGCATTAGCGCGCTGACGCGCTTCGCCAATAACGCCATTCACCAGAACGTGGCGGAGCGCACGGTGAACGTTTCGGTGCGAACGCAGGTGGACCAACGCACCGCGCGCGCCACCACAAATCGCACCGACGAAGATTCGCTGCGCGCCGCAATCGAGGTGTCTCTTTCCCTGGCACATAGCCAGCCAAAAAATCCGAAATTACTGCCGATGCCCGGGAGGCAGCGCTATCGCGAGGTCAATCGCTTTGTGAAACAGACCGCGGCCCTGACACCGGAAGATCGCGCGCGTGCAGTACGGCGAGCATGTGACCTGGCGATCAAGAAGGGCCAGACGGCTGCGGGGATATTCTCGAGCGCGCAGTCGCAAAGCGCGATGGGGAATTCGCGGGGCTTGTTTGCGGCGTATCGCGATACGCATGCGGTGTTTTCCATCACGATGCAGGAAGGCTCGGCGGCAAGCTGGGCCAAGGAAAACGCCGCGAGTGTTGCTGCTATCGATCCGCAACGATTGGCGGAACGCGCGAGCGACAAGGCGCACCGGGCCACGGATGCGCAAGAACTTGCGCCGGGCCGGTATACGGTGATTCTCGAACCGGCGGCCGTGCTCGACCTTGTGGGCTTTCTCTTCTACGACTTTGCAGCGACGGCGTTGCAGGACAAGCGTTCTTGTTTCAACGAGCGCATGGGCACGCAGGTGTTTGGCAAGAACATCAGCATTGAAGATGATGTTTATCATCCATCGCAGCTAGGCGCTCCGTACGACGGCGAAGGGATTCCGCGCCAGCGGGTGCTCCTAGTGGATAAGGGCGCGCCTAAGAACTTGGTGTATTCGCGGGCTTCAGCGAAAGTGGCGAAGAAGAAGCCGACCGGCCACGGCTTCATGCTGCCGAACGAATACGGCGAAGCGCCGATGAATCTGGTTTTTTCGGGCGGCAAGTCTTCGCTGGAGGAAATGATGGCCTCGACCGAACGAGGGCTTCTAGTGACTCGGTTGTGGTACATCCGCGAAGTCGATCCGTACGAAAAAATAATGACCGGGATGACGCGGGACGGGCTGTTTTTGGTGGAAAAGGGCCGGGTGACGTCGGCGGTGCGAAATTTTCGCTTTAATCAGTCAATCCTTGAGATGTTGCGCAATGTCGAGATGCTGGGACCTGCGGTCCGCGCGACCGGGGAAGAAGCATTTGAGATGGTCGTGCCAGCGATGAAGATTCGCGACTTTCACTTTTCGGAAGTCACAAAGTTTTAGCCTGTCTTTGCTTTTTCAAGAAGGTGTTACTTCGGCGCAGGGGCCAGATAAGGGCGTTCCATGACTGTAGCCCGCCGGGACGGAAGCTCAGATTCCACGATGCGATCCAGAATTCGAAGCGGGATGCCAATTTCCTTGCAGGCCGCTACCGCGGTGTCATTGAAGTATAGAAAAACAAGAAACTGACCCTGCTGCCTGTACTTGGTACGGGCTACCAAGCCTTGGGTGTCAGTCTCGACAGTGGTGTAGACCAAGATTCTTTCCGCGTATCGAAAATTGCTCTTCGTCATCCGGCTGTCGAGCGTCCGGCCTAAATGCACGTGCGGCAGCGAAGCTGACGAGACTTCGTCTAAGGTCAAGCCTACTACCGAGAACATTTCTGTCTTTACGGCGGTGGTTATTTCGCGCACTGCCCGCATCCTTACGATCGATTGGGGCCTGTTACAACAATCTTGCCCGCAAACCAGCTAGGTATGTGTGCGCTGATCCCATTTGTTCCGAAACGGTTACCCGCGCCGTGACCGACTTGGTCCGGGTCGGCCGCACAAAATTCGATTGGTCGAATGCAAATTCTGCGTTGTACAACTAGGACCTAAAAGTTCGATAAACAACCATGTGCCCTCACCCTAATTGGGGCCACCCGGATCACGATGCCTGCGGCACGGGGTTTGTCGCTCGCCTAGGCGGGGCGCCCAATCACGACATCATTGAACATGCATTGACGGCGCTGGAGCGCTTGACGCACCGCGGTGGTGTGGATGCGGACGGCGCAAGCGGCGACGGCGCGGGGCTGCTGACCTCGATACCGGAGGCTTTCTTCCGCACGCGAGCCCAGGAGCAGGGGATTGCGCTTCCGGAGGTATTCGGGCTGGGTTTTGCGTTTTTCCCCCCAGGAGCGGCGGTGGATGCCCGCGCTGCCGTAGAGGCGGCGGCGGATATCGAACGGCTGCGGGTGCTTGGCTGGCGGCGCGTTCCGGTGAACACCAATTCGTTGGGGCGGATGGCGCTCGAGACGATGCCGGAAACGTGGCAGTTTTTTGTCGAGCCATTTCATCCGGCACGCGGGGCGGCAAGGTTTGAGTGGCGGCTGGCCCTATTGCGCAAACGCGCCGAGTCCCTCTTACCCGCGCGCTGTTACATTTGCTCGCTTTCTTCACAGACGGTGGTGTACAAGGGGCTGCTGACGCCGTGGCAGTTTCCGCAGTTCTACGAAGACCTGCGCGACCCCGCTTTTGCGACCACGTTTGCCGTATTTCACCAACGGTACTCGACGAACACGCAGCCATCATGGCATCTGGCGCAGCCGTTCCGGTACGTGGCGCACAACGGCGAAATTAACACCATTGTTTCCAATCGCCGGTGGTTGCGCGCGAAGGCGCGCGAGATTCGCGCGAAACTTACCGCCGGCCCGTGGCTGCGGCTTCTGGAGGAAAACGTCAGCGATTCGGCGAGCTTTGACAATGCCTTCGAGTTGAGATTGCTGGAGGGCTTTTCGGCGGAAGCCGCGATGCTTTCGATGGTGCCGCCGGCGTTTGAGAATGATCCTCTGCTCTCGCGCGATGTGCGGGGGGCGCTGGCGTCCTTGTCGGAGCATGGGGAGCCTTGGGATGGCCCCGCCGCGCTGGTTTTTTCGGACGGGCAGTTTGTAGGCGCGAAGCTTGACCGCAACGGCTTGCGGCCGCTGCGCTACACGCTGACGCACGACGGGCTGATTGTTGCGGGCTCCGAGGTGGGCATTATCGACCTGGATGAGTCGCGCATTGCGGAGCGCCAGCGGCTTGGCCCGGGTGAAATGATTCTGGCGAATCCGGCGACGGGGACTGTTTTTCGTTATCGCGAAATCCTGAAGCGTCTGGCCACGTTGCAGTCGCACAGCACGCTACCGGTCGTCCGGCAGCTTAGTGTGTCGGGCACTGGTGCGGGAGCAAGCGTGGAGCGTCCGGAACGCATGGCCGCGGCGGCAGGCTGGACGGAAGATCAATTCAAAATTTTGTTTTCGGCGCTGGTTCACGGCAAAGAAGCAGACTGGAGCATGGGGGACGACGCGCCGCCGGCATTCCTATCCAATTTGCCGCGCACGGTGTGGGATTACTGCAAACAGCGTTTCGCGCAGGTAACCAATCCGCCCATCGATCCGCTGCGCGAATCGCACGTCATGTCGCTCGCAGTGCATCTAAAGAACGGGATAGTGCTGCCGAGTCCGTTGAT
>Ga0209648_10000532_pt1 | contig 29103 bp, 23 predicted proteins | sample GraSoi2013_115cm_FD_185830 | JGI IMG/M metagenome (GOLD analysis project Ga0209648, IMG submission 185830) | Grasslands soil microbial communities from the Angelo Coastal Reserve, California, USA - Sample 9_17_2013_115cm (SPAdes) (version 2) | ecosystem: Environmental > Terrestrial > Soil >...
CTTTTGCCCATCGGTCGTCACATTTGCTCTTTTGAGAGTCTCAGCTACAGCGTAGAGCCGATCGTGCGAAGTAGTGATAAGATACTGATCTTCCTCGGTTGTCAACTCTTCAGCTCCCGCCTCCAGGACCAGCTCCAACAGGCGGTCTTCGTCGATGGAACTGCGCGGAACCATGATCTGCCCCTTCTTGTGAAACATGTATGAAACACTGCCAGCCGAGCCGAGGTTGCCATTATTCTTTGTAAAAATACTGCGCACCTCCGCGGCGGTGCGGTTTTTGTTGTCAGTGGCAGCCTCGACGATAATCGCGACGCCCCCGGGGCCATAGCCTTCGTAGATAATCTCTTCGAAATTGGCCGCTTCGACGCCCTCGCCGGTCCCGCGTTTAATGGCGCGATCAATATTGTCGTTCGGCATGCTTTGCGCGCGAGCCGCCTGAATTGCGCTGCGAAGACGCGGGTTTCCGTTCGGATCGCCGCCGCCGGTTTTTGCGGCGATGGTGATCTCCTTGGAAAGCTTGCTGAAGATCTGGCCGCGTTTCGCGTCGATTGCGCCTTTGAAACGCTTGACCTTCGACCACTTGCTATGTCCCGCCATATCGGGTTTTTCCGAATACAGATTTGCCTAACGAGTAAGATTCAACAAGCACGCCGCGAACTGCGGACGTGAAGAATTACCAAGCCATATTCAAGCTTTTATCGCTGCCTTTTCGAGTCGTTGCATCCAGAATGCGTTTGCGCAGCCGCAGCGATTTGGGCGTGGCCTCGACATATTCGTCGATGCCAATGTACTCGATTGCCCGCTCAAGGCTCATGCGCAACGGCGCTTCCAATTGCACGCCTTTGCCGTCGCCTTGTGATCTCATGTTCGTGAGTCGCTTCGCGCGGCACGGATTAACGGGCAAATCGTCCGGACGCGCATTTTCACCGACGATCATCCCGGCGTAAACGTCCTCCTGCGGGCCGATGAAAAGCCGGCCGCGGTCCTGAGTGGTGTTCAGCGCGTAAGCCGTGCTCGTGCCGTCTTCCATCGAAACCATCACTCCACGATTGCGCCCTTCGATCTCGCCTTTGAACGGCGCGTATTCAGCAAACAAATGACTCATTAGGCCTTCGCCTCGCGTGAGGTTGACCAGGTCGGTTTCAAAACCGATCAGACCGCGCGTGGGAATGATGGCTTCGACTGAAACGCGATTTGCATGATGATCCATCTGCACAACCTCGCCTTTGCGCGCAGCGAGCGATTGCAAAACGTCGCCCAAATTTTCCTTTGGAAGATCGACATAAAGATTTTCGAGCGGCTCAAGCAACTCGCCGTCTTCGTTCCGATGAAAAATGACCTCGGGTCGCGAGACCATCACTTCGTAGCCCTCGCGCCGCATTTGCTCGACCAGGATGGCGATTTGCATCTCGCCACGAGCATGGATTTCAAATGCCCCCGCCGTTTCCGTGTCGTTGACCTGAAGCGAAACGTTCCCCCGGGTTTCCCGAACGAGCCGATCGCGAATATGTCGCGCCGTCACAAATTTCCCCTCGCGTCCGGCAAACGGCGAATCGTTCACCAAGATGCGCATTCGAATCGTTGGCGGATCGATATCGACAAATTGAAGCGGCGCGCCCTCTTCTCGATCGGTCAGCGTTTCACCGATATAAGCGTTTTCAAATCCGGCCAGGCCCACAATTTCGCCAGCGCTCGCTTCCTTGGTTTCGATTTGTTCGAGACCGGAATGGGTAAAGAGCGCGGTGACGGTAGCGCGTTCGCGATTTCCATCGCGATGAAGACAGACAATCGAATCGCCAACGCTCACGCGGCCGCTAACGATGCGACCGAGAGCAATGCGCCCGATATAATCACTGTAATCAAGATTCGAAACGAGCATTTGAAAAAAGGGATCGGCCGAAATCTTCGGTGGCGGCACGTGCTGAACAATGGCCTCGAAAAGCGGAGTCATGTCTTCGTGCTTATCGTTCAATTCGCGCACGGCAAAACCATCCCTGGCGCTGGCGTAAATGATCGGAAAGTCGAGCTGCACGTCGCTCGCTTTCAGTTCGACGAAGAGATCGAAAACTAAGTCCAGCGTTTTGCGCGGTTCCGCGTTCTCTCTGTCGATCTTGTTAATGACGACGATGGCCTTGAGACGATTTTGCAGCGCTTTGCGCAAAACGAAACGGGTTTGCGCTTGCGGACCATCGTGAGCGTCAACCACTAGCAGAACGCCATCGACCATTTTCATGATCCGTTCGACTTCGCCGCCGAAGTCGGCGTGGCCGGGCGTGTCCACGATATTGATGCGATAACCGTTCCACTGAAAAGCCGCGTTCTTCGCGCGAATGGTGATGCCCTTCTCGCGCTCGAGATCCATCGAGTCCATCATCCGCTCCTCGACCTTTTGATTCGCCCGAAAAGTCCCCGACTGACGCAACAGCTGATCCACGAGTGTGGTCTTGCCGTGATCGACGTGCGCAATGATGGCGATGTTACGGATATTTTCCATGGAGCGTGCTCGGGGGCGCGGCGGAGCCGCCGAATATGGCCGCTCTGGCTCGCCGCGTCAACCCGTAATATGGGATTTCCAGCAAGCCCTTTATCGCCGACAGGCCGGTGAAAAGGTAACGCCGTTGTTACTTTTGCGGAGTGTAGCCAATGAGGAGTTTTCATAATATATTTTGAGCTAGACGTTGGAGTTTAAGGGTTGAGCAAAGTTCGAGGTGAAAGTTGCCTGATTAAACAGCTGCAGTTTCCGGTGGAGCGCCTCGCAATCCTATGCAGACCGCCCGATGGAAAACGGCGCTATCGACGAATCCCAGCTCGCCAATGGTCCGGATAAATTACCATATCAACGCGGACAGTTTGATTCGAGGCAACCGTGAATGGCTGGGCCTTTGCGCGAAGGTGCCCGCGTGTACGTCCTTGCACATCCAGAACGTAATCGCCGGGCGGCAGCACAGCACGATAATTTCCGTTCGTGTCTGCAGTGATCCGTGCGATTTCTTTTTGTTTGTCCCGGCTCAAGATGAGCAACGGATAATCAGCATAGTTTTCCGCCGTCACGGTCGCCGCGTTTTCATCGCCGAGATCGACCCCCCTGGCCGAAAGGATCTTCAGATGACCCTCCATAAACCCTGGTGGCGGCGCCGCACTGCTCAGCGCGGTACCAGCCGCAATTAACGAGGTAGCTATGGCAATCAGGTATTTGAAGAACGATGACATGAGAGCAGCTACTAATTTAGCGCTTCCAAACAAATTGTCACTTCAGCGCTCTAAAGAGTTAGAAGCGCAACAGCGTAACGCGCAGGCGCACGGCCTATCGTGGCTGCCTGTTCCAAAGAGCGCGTAAGACGCCCCTCGCTGACAGGATGGAAGCCTGTGCCGCAGACGAACTGGGCGGGATAGACTTTCATCTACCCCGCCCAACGGGAAATCACTTTACGGCAGGCTCAGACTGAAGATCGAGCGACCATGCGTCGCTGCAAAGAGCACCCTGTGAACTGAGTCGAACGTGAGGCCGTAGACAGCAACCTCCGGAAGGCCAGTGGCGGCCATCGACCACACGCCCCCGTGCAGCACAAAAACACCGAAGTCAGTGGAGGCGAAGATGTCACCTGTCGACCAATCCTTCACTATAGCTCTCACAGGCTGATCCCCTAGGCCCCCGGCGAGGTCCGCCCCCCACGTCGCCGTGTGCGATACAGGGTTGTACGTTACCTCGAATATGTGCCCTGTGGCCTTGCCTGCGGCTGTCGCGTACGCGTTGTAGCCGGAGTACGAGACGAAGGCGTGATTCGGGTTGGACGGGTCAACCTCGATACCACTCACGAACCGCGACGGTCGCAAGTTTGTGCAACTGGTTGGGCAACCTGTTTCATCGATGCGGAAGAAACTGACATTCGAAACCTTCGCCGTGTTCACGTTCGATGAAACGAAGACGCGTCCGCGGCGCGTGCCGACCCAGAGCGTCCTGTTTTCGCTCGGGGCCCGTCGTGTCGCGACAACGAAGCCGGCTATTCGCTTGTCGGTACCCCAGAAGGTGCCGTCGCCCAGCGCCTTTGTTGCCTCGAGCGGCATGCTGCCCGGTCCAATACGCACCCAGTCGCCGCACGAGAAGCCTTTTGGAAAGTCGCCGGTTATCTCGTTGCAGTGAGTCTGGAGTGTCGTCGGGTTGCCGCCGTTGTCCGTCGTCCGCCAGATGAAGTCGAGCCCGGCGAACATTGTTCCGTCCACTTGCGGGTCAAAGATCATCGGGATGTAGAAGGACTGCGGCTCCACTGCAAACAATGGATCGCTGATCACGTCCCAACCCGTTTCACTGTCACCGTTGAAGTTCACGTCCGGGGACGCGTCGAAGAAGTTATGAAAACGGATGTTAGAGTGGAACGGGCTGGTACCCGACTGGCCGCCGTCACCGAAGATGGTGACGAACCAGCTGTTGTTTTGGAAGGCCTGAGTGCCGTTGTCCTGCGTGCCGCCCAGCCAGTCGGCCGTCGGGTTCGCAGGGTTGAGCGACACGCTCTGAAACTGCAGCGTCGTCAAACCCTGATTGAGCGTGGTAGTCGAAGTTGGAATCGCCCGAAGCCACATCTCGCAATCGGTGAAATCTGCGCCTGTCAACCCGCGGCTGCTGCACTGATCGGACGCGTCCGTGAACGAGCCATTCAGCCTCCAGACACCGCCGTCATTCGCGATGAAGACAATGTCAGGGTTAAACGGCGTTGACGCGATTGCGTGCTGGTCGGGGTGGAGGCTCAGGTTGTGAGCCGAGTCGATCGTCATGTCGGTGAAGTCGACTCCCGCGTCCGTGGAGCGCTGCACGGCGCGGCCATTCGACGGCCGGTTTGCGACGAAGATCTCCTCATAGTGCATCGCACCGCCGATGTAAACGGTGTCCGGCGCGCCAGGCGGTGAATAGACCGGCATGTCGTACGTGCACTGGCCGGTACAGTAGTTGAACGAGGAGAACCCGGACGTGCCCTTAGTCGAGTCGGAGAGCGACGTCCAGCCGACGTTGCTGGTTCCGTTGAAGAGCGACGTTGCTGCGACGTTTGCGTTGTTCACTCGATAAAGCGTGCCGAGTCCCGTATTGTCGGCGTCTCCGACATACACACGAAGGTTTCCGCCGTTGGGCGCAAGCGAGAACTCCGTTCGCGAGACGCTCGAGGCGGCTGAAGTGCCGCCGCCGCCAGAGCCAAAGACCTGGTAGAAGGTCGTCGAGCTTGCATCAAGCGGATTGCCTCGCCGGAAGACGCCGTAATCAAAGAATGAAGCGTAGACCTGCGTTACGCGCAACGGTCGGTAGAGTTCAATATGCGAGCAGCCGCCGCGGAAAAAGTCCCCGCCGTTCGAACTACCCGGGCTGACCGTGTCCTGGGCTAGGATCACCTCGGACGTAAACGTCGCACCACCGTCAATCGATTCATAGAGGCCGACTTTTGCCGAGCCCGGCGGAGTAAAACGGCCACCGATCACAGACGACACACCGTGCCGCGCCACGTCGGTGCCAATAAAGATGTGGGCCGAGTTATTTGGATCGATCGCGATCGCACCGATTGAACGGCCGCCCGCAACTGGGCAGTGGTTGCCGGAGCCGTCCCCGCACGGAGCCGTCCGGGCAGGGACGTTGTTGGGGTCGGTGCCGGCGACGACCGACCACGTACTGCCGCCATTGGTGGACACGTAGAGGCCCACGCCGGCCTCGGAGTCACTTGAGCCGTTCGGCTCGCCAGTTCCGACATAGATCGTGCTTGAGTTGCTCGGATCAAACGCGATCGAACCGATGGCGTCTGATGCAATTTGGCCATCGCTCACCTGAGTCCAAGTCGGAGTAGCCGCAAGTGCATTGGTCGTTTTCCACACGCCACCGCCGGCTGCGCCGATGAACACGGTGCAACTGACTGCGCTGCAGTTCGGATCAACTGCGATCGCGGTCGTGCGACCGGAGAAGATCGTCGGCGAAGTGCCTGCCGTGGACTCGTTGACTACAAGCGCCGACGCGTTTACGCCGTCCGGCCCGCGCGACTGCCAGCTTACGGGATCGGAGATCAGAGGGGCCTGCGTACTCAGTTTCTTGGCCGCGCCACGGGCTCCCTTCCGTTGGGCCTCTCCGATAAAAGTATTCGGATACGCAGTGTTGTCGTACATCTCCTGCGCAAAACCGTCGAACCGCGCTGCCTCGCCAGTGGACTCGCGGCCCATGAGTGTCTGGAAGTGTCTGGCGAAGGCAGGGGAGCGAACGTACTTTGCTCCAAGCTTAACTGTAGCTTTGCCATCTGGTTTCGCGACTAACGATGGGCTGGGCGGTTTGACCGCGACGAAAGCCAATGCCGCCGCCGCGGACATTAGGGTCACCGCAGCTGCTATGCGTAGATGTAAAAATGCGGATTTGTAAGTAAGTTTCATAGACTAAGTATTTAGAATTTAAAGAGTTGAGTGAACTATGAGCGTGGCAATCAAATCAAAAAAATCAAGACAATTTTTCTAGTTTCTGGAGTGCTTGTGAATAATTGTGAATAACTCAGAAGAATCCCCGTTCCCATTAACGAGGATTAGTAGCCGCCGTCAATCGACGAACGCGATCTACGGACCAGGCTAGGGAAGAAGCCAAAACCTGACGCTGGCGGAACGGTGCATTACAAACGCGTGTTGCCACGCGTCGAAGAATTAGCCGGGCCGACGATGAAACGCCGCTATTTTCCTACCGCACTCGGTAGTGTCCGTGAATCCAGACGCGGTGGCCGTGACGCCATCCGTCCCAATGTCCCGGGATCCAAACGTAATAAGCTCCACCGTACCAATATCCCGGGCCATGAACGTAGTAAGGTTGATCCCCAACGTTGATACTGATCCCGATCGCATTCGCGGTCGTTCCAAAACCGCTCATGCAGAACAGTAGCGCCAAAAGTAACGCAAGTTTCTTCATATTTGTCTCCTCCGTATTTAGTTAGACGATTTCGAGCGTGCGTTATTTAACCGCGATTGGGCAAGCCAAATATCAGACCAGAACTGGCTCGCCCGCCGGCTCGATCCATTTTCCGTGTTCGCGAATCAAATCCTTCAACCGATCCACTGCCTCCGTTTCCGGAATGTTGAATTTTACTGCGGCCTTGCCGACATAGAGATTCACCTTGCCAGGCGCGCCGCCGACGTAACCAAAATCCGCGTCCGCCATTTCTCCAGGACCATTCACAATGCAACCCATGATCGCGATCTTCACGCCTTTGAGATGCGACGTCGCCGCTTTAATTTTCGCGGTCGTGGTTTGCAGATTAAACAAGGTCCGCCCGCACGACGGGCACGCGACGTAATCCGTTTTGAAAATCCGCGACCCGGCAGCTTGGAGAATGTTGTAGCTCAATCGCAACGCCTGCCCCGGCGCTTGTTCGCCTTGCACCAAAACCGCGTCCCCGATTCCATCACACAGCAGTGAACCGATGTTGGTCGACGCCACCAGCAACGTCTGAAGAAAATCTCTGTCTTCTTCCTTCATCCTTCTTCCTTCATCCTTTAATAGAATCGGATGCCGTGGTTGCACTCTTGCCGCCAACAAACGAAACGCCGCGATTACCGGAAGATCGACATCGTCCTTCACCGTTACGAACTGGGGCTCAGAGCTTCGATTCAGCCTCGCAATCGCGTCGGCATCGCGGGGATCGATCTCCTGAATTTGCGCGTTCTCATAAACAATCTCCGGTTTGTAATCTCCCATCTTGTCGATCTTATGCGCGATTTTGTCATAGTTTTCCCTCGGAACGACCACGCGAATCAATTCTTCGCCACCGAGTCGGATACCGTCGCGCTCGATCGTCTCACTTGCGCGCCGTTGATACGAAAAAGGATCGAACGATAAGTCGACATCTTCTGTGGTGGCCGCCGTCTCGGCGGCGCTGCGCGACGTCAAATTTGCCAGCGCTCTCGCTACCGGAATCTCGTGTGGGCTGTCTTCGGTCAATGAAACGCGAATCGTGTCCCCGATTCCGTCGGCCAGGAGCGACCCTATCCCGATCGCGCTCTTGATGCGCGCGTCTTCCCCTTCGCCGGCTTCGGTCACGCCCAAGTGGAGCGGATAGTTCCAGTCTGGGCCAAGCTCATCCAGCCGCGCCACCAGCAGCCGATAAGCCGCAATCATGATTTTCGGATTGCTCGCCTTCATTGAAAAAACGAACGCGTGATAATCCAGATCGCGCGCGATCCGGGCGAACTCGAGCGCGCTCTCCACCATCCCGAGCGGCGTATCGCCGTATCTATTTAGAATGCGGTCGCTGAGCGAGCCGTGATTCGTGCCGATCCGCATGGCGATGTCGCGCTTCTGGCACAGATCTACCAGCGGCGTGAAGCGTTCGCGAATCCGGCTGAGCTCGGCCGCGTATTGTTCGTCCGAGTATTCCCGAATCACGAATTTCTTTGAGTCGGCGTAATTGCCGGGGTTGATCCGGACCTTGTCCACCCATTTAGCTGCTTCCATAGCGGCTTCCGGCTTGAAATGAATATCGGCCACAATCGGCACATTGCAGCCCCGTGCCCGCATTCCTTTCACAATATTTTCCAGATTGCGCGAGTCTTTCACCGTCGGCGCGGTAATCCGGACAATCTCGCATCCGACGTTTGCGAGCTCGATCGTTTGTTGGATCGACATCTCCGTGTCCATCGTGTCGCAAGTGATCATCGATTGGACGCGAATGGGATTGTTCCCGCCGATTCCGACATTGCCCACCCGCACCTCCCGCGAGGCCCGGCGACGAAACTGCAATGGATTCTCGCAATAACGCATTCGTTAGGCCGGATGAGGCTCGACCAGCACGGCCGTGCCGTAACACAAAACTTCGGTCACACCCTGCATGATTTCGGTCGCGTCGTAACGAAGCCCGATGATTGCGTTCGCACCAAGCGCACGGGCATGATCCAAACAAAGTTCCAGCGCGTGCTGGCGCGTCTTCTCGCAAAGATCGGTCAGGATCGTGATGTTCCCGCCAACCAGGGTCTGCAATCCCGCGCCGATCGTTCCGATAATCGAGCGCGAACGCACGATAATACCACGCACAACCCCAAAAGTTTTCACGATCCGATAGCCCGGCAATTCAAATGCCGTCGTTGTCATTGACGGGTTCATAAAGCCAAATGTAAAAGCGGCGCGCGACCGGCGCAATCCGCTCAGGGGACGTCCCGGTCCTTGGCCTGCGACTGAGGAGCGTATTTGTCTAGCGCGCGTTTAACGAAGGGCAAATCCTGCAAATCAAAAAAGGTGATGTAAATAATCACGCCAACGATCAAAATCGTGCAGGTGCCTTGCACCACTTCGAGCACGCGCATGTTGAGAGGTTTGCGCCGGACCGATTCGATCAGTCCAAACAATATGTGCCCGCCGTCCAGCACTGGGATCGGCAGCATATTCAAGATCGCGAGATTGACGTTCAGAACCACGCTCAGCCAAAGAGCCAACTGCCAGCCGCGCTCGCTCACGAAGAAAAGATAATAAATTCTTCCGATCCCGATCGGCCCGGTCAGGTGTTGCAGTTTAACATCCGATTTGGGTGAAGCGACCGCGCCAAGCGTATTCAACGTGCTGGTCACGCTATTATAAATGAGTTCCATCGGACTGGGATGCGCGATCGACATTTGTCCGCTCGCATCCCATGCGATCCCAATTCGCAGCTGCATCTTTACCTTTCCTTCAGTCTGTTCGGTCGGGAGCGGTACCGGCTTTACCGGCAGCTCGAATCTTGAGCCGTTGCGCTCCACCTCCAACGTCAACGTTTCATCGGGATGCTTTTTAATGTACTCCAGCAACGCTAAGGGATTATAAATCGGGGTGTGATTGAATCCGCGAATGATGTCGCGCGGACGCAATCCGGCTGCAGCTGCGGGCGAGTTCGGTTCGACCTTGTCGATGATCGCCGTTTCCGCCGGCAGGATCAGCAATTGGCGAACACTTTTTCTGCGCCAACCACGCGTTTCGGCCTTGTATGGCTCTACTTGGACAGTTTCAACTTTACCGTCGCGCTCGAATTTGACCGGCACGGTCTCGCCTTCACTTCGGACAACCGCCCAGCTCACGCTGTCGTTCATTCCGAGGAAACGCGTCACTCGTCTTCCATCTACTTCCAAAATTTTGTCGCCCGGCCGCAGTCCCACTTTTTCAGCCGGCGAATCGGGCATGATGTAACCAACGACCGTTGTCATGTCCGATTCGCCCACGGGATAGCCGACAACCCAAACTATTGCGGCGAACACGAACGCGAGCAGCAAACTGAAAAACGGACCCGCCACCGCCACGATAATCTTGTCGAGCGCTGATATCGGCGGAAGCTGCTCGCGGTCCACGTCCGCTTTGCCTTCGATGATGTCCATCGGCGCGAGCTGCGGCAGGGCCACAAACCCGCCGAACGGCAACGAGCCCAGCGAATATTGCACCCCGTTTATTTTCTTTTTCCAAAGCGGTTGGCCGAACCAGACCCCGAACTTCTCGATATAAAGACCGCGCCAGCGCGCCGCCAGAAAATGCCCGAGCTCGTGCACGACGATGAGCAAATTGAAAATGACCAGGACCTCGATGATGACGAGGATGACGCGACCGATGTGAAGAATCATTGCGCTACTGCATTATTTTTTCCCGATGGCGGCGGTCGCTTCCGCGCGCGCCCACTGATCGGCGGCCAATATCGCATCGAGATCGGGATGTGCAACGGTGCGATGTCGATCCATCACCTGCCCGACCGTTAGCCAAATTTGCGGGAAACGCAGACGTCCGTTCAAAAACGCCGCCACCGCGACTTCATTGGCTGCGTTCATGACCGCGGGCAAGGTTCCACCCGTCTCACCCGCGCGGCGCGCAAGATTGAGCGCCGGAAAATCCTCGTAGCGTGGTGGAAAGAATTCCAATTTCGACAGCGTCGAAAAATCGAGCGGTGGTAATGTGTTCGGAACACGATCCGGCCAGGTCACCGCGTATTGAATCGGGAAACACATGTTCGAGTAGCTCATCTGCGCCAGCGTCGAACCATCGGCGAACTCGACCATTGAGTGGACGATGCTTTGCGGATGAATCACCACCTCCACCCGTTTCATTTCGACGCCGAAAAGCCAGTGTGCCTCGATCATCTCAAGCCCTTTGTTGAACAGGGTCGCCGAATCGATCGTGATCTTCGGGCCCATGTTCCAGGTCGGATGCTTGAGCGCTTCCTCGACCGTAACACCGGCAAGTTGATTCGCGGGCGTCTCCCGAAACGGTCCGCCGGAGGCGGTCAAAATAATCCGGCGAACTTCCGATGCGCGCCCATCCAGGCACTGGAAGATCGCGTTGTGCTCTGAATCGACCGGCAGAATTTTCACGCCGCATTTTCGAGCCGCCGCCGTGACCGCTTCGCCCGCCATCACCAGGCTTTCTTTGCTCGCGACCGCCAGATCTTTGCCCGATTCAATTGCGTCCAGCGCTGGATGCAGTCCCGCCGTACCGACGATGGCGATGAGAACCATGTCCACATCCTCCAGTCGCGCGATTTCGCGCAATCCGTTCTCTCCCACAAAAATTTTCGGCTCGTACTGCAGTTGCGCCCGCAAGATGTCGATCTTGCGTTCGTCAACCAGGCAGATCGCTTTCGGACGCGTTATGTTCGCCGCCGCCGCCAGTTTTTCGGCGTTACTGTTCGCGGCCAGGCCGACGATCTCCATCCGCTCCGGAATGTCGTGCGCCACTTTGAGCGTGCTGTCGCCGATCGATCCGGTTGCACCCAACACCACGATCCGTTTACGTTTCCCGGAATTTTCCGTTCTCATTTTTAACCACTAATGGACACGAATGCACACAAATTCAGAAAGAGACAGCCCGCTAATCACGCGAATTCACGCGAAAAAAATCCGCTTAGTCATTCCTCATTCTTCTATTCGCGTCCGTTCGCGCATTCGCGGGCAAATCCTCCCCCTTGTTCGTGTGGATTGGTGTTCATTCGTGCTTAACTCCGCGCATTCTATCACGACAGCCGAATCACGAGACGCAGATAGAAAAACAAAAGCGGCGCGGTGAAGAGGAGGCTGTCGATTAGATCGAGCGCGCCACCGATTCCGGGCAAAAAGTTCCCCGAATCTTTCACGCCCGTGCTGCGTTTGATGATCGACTCGGCCAAATCCCCGATTACTGCGGCAAAACCCAATAACAGCCCGAGAATTGTCGCGTTTGTCCAACTCAACATCGCCAAGTGTCCCGGCATTAATTTGAACAGCGCGAGGCTGCAAAAAAGCGCGAACCCCAGAGCGCCGAAAAATCCTTCCCATGTCTTCTTCGCGCTGATTTGCGGAACCATCAGATGTCGGCCGATCGCGCTCCCGGTAAGATAAGCGCCCATATCGCTGAACTTCGTCACCGCGATCAAATAGAGGCAATAAAACTGTCCGGTCACGATTCCCGTGCCCGACCGCGGCGTCAGATAAAGAATTTTGGTGGTGAAATTGAAAAGCCAAAGCACGTAAAGCAACCCGAGCAACGTGTAAGCCATCGTTTGCAGCGGTTCATCGTGTCGCAAACGCGCGAACATTTGCCGCGCGAACATCGTCAGTAGAAAAAAGAACAACAGCGCCACTTCGAAGTCGTAGGAACCGGCCGGGCCGATGGTAGAGAAATAATGAAAACTTCCGGCCAGCATGATTGCGCCGCAGATCAATCCTGTGATTTTGAAATTCGGCAGATGCGCGTGGTCGAGCATCCGGTAAAATTCCAGCAGCGCGACTAGCCCGAACGCGCTGATCAACAACCAAAAGAAAATTTCGTAGCCGGAAAACGCAATCGCGAGCGCAATCGACCAAAGCACGACCGTGCTGAGGAACCGCGGAATGAAAACGGACCGCGGGGTGGCGGTTTCGGCTCCAGCCTTTTCAAGTGTCGCGGGCATGAAACTCCAATCTTCCTGAGCAGACAGAAATTTGTCCACAGATTACACAGATTTCCGCAGATTAAATTGAGAAACTGTCTCTGATAATCTGTGTGAATCTGCGAAATCTGCGGATACAATTGCTCCGTGCAGAAAACGATGCCGGCCGTCGTAAAGGCGAAAGCCGAGCCCGGACTGTGGCTCGAGCAGGTTCCCGTTCCTGAAGTTGTGGGCGACGACGTCCTTATTCGGGTTCTCAAGACCTCCATCTGCGGGACGGACGTACATATATATAACTGGGACGCCTGGGCGCAGAAAACGATCCCCGTGCCGATGACCATCGGCCATGAGTTTGTCGGAGTCGTTGATCGGGTCGGCGATCATGTGAGAGGTTTTGCTAAAGGTGATCTCGTCGTCGGCGAAGGTCACATTACTTGCGGCCATTGTCGTAATTGCCTCGCCGGCCGGCGTCATCTTTGTCCAAACACCCAAGGCGTCGGCGTCAATCGCAACGGCGCTTGGGCCGAGTTCGTCGCAATTCCGCAATCAAACTGTTGGCACGCTGATCCCTCGATCCCGCTCGATGTCCTGTCCTGTTTCGATCCGTTAGGAAACGCGGTCCACACCGCGCTCTCGTTCGATCTCGTCGGCGAAGATCTGCTTATTACCGGCGCAGGACCGATCGGTTGCATGGCGATTCCAATTTGCAAACACGCCGGCGCGCGTCACGTCGTCATCACCGACGTGAATTCATATCGACTCGATCTCGCGCGCAAAATGGGGGTCGATCTTGCGCTCGATGTCCGCACCGAAAAGCTCACCGATGCGATGAAGAAGTTGGACATGAAAGAAGGGTTCGATGTCGCGCTCGAAATGTCCGGCAACCCGAAAGCGTTCGAGGATATTTTGCCGAACATGTTTCACGGCGGCAAAATCGCGTTGCTCGGGATTATGCCGGGAAGCGCCGCGATCGATTGGAACCTCGTCGTCTTCAACCAGTTCACCATTAAAGGAATCTACGGCCGCGAGATGTACGAGACTTGGTACAAAATGACCGCGCTCATCCAGAGCGGCGTCGATATCTCACCGGTCATCACTCACCACTTCCCCTACACCCAGTTCAGGGAAGCGATCGAGCTGATGAAATCCGGCAACTCCGGCAAAATCGTCCTCGACTGGAGCGAACGCTGATTTCCCTTACTGCAGGGCGGCGGCTTCCTCGTTCCGGCCTTGCAGTTCAAGCACCATCCGTTTGAGGTGCTTGTAGTCGGTGTGCGATTGGAGGAACTGCAAACTTTGTTGCGGATCGCCCCAGTGCAGAATCTGGATCGGTTCCTGGCGCGCGCCCCAAGTGTTCATGTCGCGCCGGTTCGACATGTACAGATCGATCGTGTTCCGGCCGCTCAACGCCCAACCATAATCCTCCACGCGATAAATTTGGCCGGTCGATAGCAATCGAAACGTCGTGCCCACCGGCCAGCGCGACCAATCGGCTGCGGCGCTTCCAATTTTCGGCGGTTTGCCAACCGCAACTGCGCGCTTTGCGCCGCGCGCTGGTGTCGTTTTTGTTACGCGCGTGGTCGTCGTCACGCGCGTCGCCTTCTTTTCCTGCATCGAGAACGGCTGCAACTTCGCGTCGGTATTTGAAATGTTGATTACATCGACATCGTCGCTGTCGGAGATCGTGCCGGCGCGCCTCACATTTTCGGCGCGATGGATCGCCGGGCCCGCAGCATGGAGTTCGCCGCCGAGCGCATTGCGGGCTCCGTACTGAGTATGATCGGCTTCGGTATGGGTGTAAGCCGTAGTGCGGACATTCTGGAAATCCTTTTTCGCTAGGGGCGGTTCGTAGGCCGGAAGCGCCCGAGTAGTCGAGGTTGTTGTCTCGCAAGCGCTGAGGAGAAGGATTGCGATGAAAGCCGCGAGAACGGCCAGGGCGAGGCTGCGTAGTTCAGCGTGGGTCAAGGCGGATCGCTGAACTTATTAACACTTATTCACAACCGCGCAAGGCGATTTTTGCCACGACAAAACCCACGGCAATCATTTCAATCGACAGATCGGAAGCCAAAAGTGAACCCCAAGCTCATCAAATATGCCGAGTGGCTGGTCGCGATTCTTCTTTCTGCGACGGTTTTGTTTCTTTTGATCGTCCGCAGCACACACGCAGGCGGACTTTGGCGCGACGAATGCGATTCTCTCGAACTCGCGCGATTGCCGACCTTCGCCGATGTCCTCCACAATCTAAAATTCACGTCGTTCCCGATCCTGTTTCCGACGATCGTTCGCGTCTTCACGAGTCTATTTGGGACGAGCGATGCGAGTCTGCGTTGTTTCGGTTTCCTGGTTGGAGCCGCGCTTCTGGGTGTGGCCTGGTTTAACACGCGAACTAGTCACGGCGACGTGCCGCTTATTTTGCCGGCGCTCATCGGCCTAAATATTACTTTTCTCACCGCCGGAACCTGGATCCGCGGTTACGGACTCGGCTCGGTCCTGGTGACACTTGCCTTTGGATTAACGGCAATGTTCGTGGCGCGACCAACAATCGTTCGACTCGCGGCAATTTTCGTTTGCTACATCGCGAGCATGCAATGCTTGTACTTTGCCGCTGCGCTGATTCCGTCCTTCCTTTTGGCTGCGTTTGCAGTTTGCATTCTGCGCCGGCAAACAAAATGGGCGCTCGCGCTCTGTTTGATCGCCACAATCTGTGCCATCTCCTACGTCCCGAAAATTCTAACCTATTTTGACATACGTGATTGGGCGGTGGCGTTACAACGGCCGACTTCTCCCAGCGAACTTTGGGAAGAGTTCAAGCTCGCCTGTGGCGAGCCGGCTCCATTCGCGCTGTTTGGGTGGTTAGCGATTCTCTCCCTGTCGATCTTGGGGGCAGCGTGGAAATGCGCAACGCGTTGGCGAAGCGAATCTGCGGGGAAATCAAATCTCCTGCTTTTCGGCTCTCTCACGATCGTTCTGGCCGTCCCGATGTATTTTGTTTTCCTCTGGAGACTGCACAACATCCCGGAAACACGTTACTATATTGCGCTTCTCTGTTTGCTCGCGGCTGCGGCGCAATTAATTATCGGGATTCTTTGCCAGTTTAATTGGACTCGGATCGCTCGCCTCATCGTTATTATCGTAATCGCCGGCGTTCTGCCAATTTTCGCCTGGCCGAAAATCACTGAGCGCGAAACCAATCTCGATCTTCTCGCCAAAGGATTGCAGCAATACGCCCACCCGGAGGATTTGATCATCGTCAACCGCTGGTTTCTTGCGCCGGGATTTAGTTGGTACTACAACGGGCCGGCTCGCTGGATGACGCTGCCGGAGCTGAGCGAAAAACGAATTCACCACTACGATTTGCTCAAGGCGAAGATGGAGTCGTGGGACCCGCTCGGCGATATTCGTTCCGCGATCACGCAGACCTTGCAGTCCGGAAACCGCGTCTGGCTCGTCGGCGGTGCGCAGCTTGCGCGGGAAAATGCGCCGCTGCTTTTGGCCCCCGCGCCCGATCCTCAATTTGGATGGGAATCCAGGATTTACGATTACGCGTGGACCTCGCAGCTGGGCGCCTTTCTCCAGCAACACGTCATGGAAGGCGAAATAGTTCTTTCTCCCGCCAACGGGATCAACTCAAACGAAAACATTCCACTGCTGATCGCGCGCGGTTGGCGAGATTGACCAAATGATTCTCGGATTCTAACAAAGTGCTGCCGCTTGACAGAGCAGCGCCGACTAACTATTTCCGCCGCATGCGGCGCATGGTTTTGATCGCGACTTTCTGCTTCGCCGCTCTTCCGTCACCGACTTGTCGATCTTCGGTGGATGAACTTCGAGTGCAGTGTGCATTCGCGATCCAAAACGGGCTCGATTTTGTGGCGGTGAGCCAAACTTCCACCGGAGGATTTGCTACCGATTGCTGGCACATCGACGCACCGGAACAAAAAACGCCGGTTGACGCAGTCTTTACAGCTTCACAGGTTCTTTACTCGCTCTCCTTCTGCCCTGAATCCGCCAGCGCGCAAGGAACTCAACAACGAGCAGCAAAGTATCTCGTTTCGCAGCAGGAATCGCCCGGAGTCTGGCATTACTACGGGAAATCCAGCAACATCACAATTTCCCCAGACGTTGATGACACCGCTGTTGCCTGGGCTGCGCTACAACGTATCGGCACTGCGATTCCGCCGGCTGCGCTCGACGTCGTCCGCGCCAGTCGCAATGAGAAAGGCTTGTTCAATACCTGGATCGGCGATCCGTCTCGCTGGGTCGGCATCGATAGTCGTGACATTGATACAGTCGTGAATCTCAATGCCCTTCTTCTTTTCGGACTGGTCCATGAGGACGCCGGCGCCGCTTGCAAGTACGCGGTTGAGCAGGTTGAGAACGACGGGTTCCGCCGCGGCACTGTTTACTACCGATCGCCACTGATGTTCGCGCATGCTTTTTCGCGCGCCTACCGCGAGGGAGACGTAAAATGTTTGCAAAGCGCAGTCCCGAAAATCCGCGCGGCCGTGTTATCATTGCAAAACAAAGACGGCTCGTGGGGAAACGATCTCGAAACAGCGTTCGGCGCGTTGACGCTTTTGAATCTCGATTATCACGGCGAAGCGTTGGAGCGCGCGATCAAATTGCTCCTGGCGCGGCAGTCGGCCGATGGCGGTTGGGCTCTTGCTCCAGCCTATCGCGGCGCGGTCGTGCCCTTGAATTACGGCGCCCGCTCGCTCACCACCGCCGTCGTCATCGAAGTTCTCGCAAAATATTCCACCCATCAGCGATGACCATCTCGCGCATTTTGGCCCCGTTGCGGCACATTCGTTTCGACGAGGTTTTCGTTCTTCAAGGAACGCCGTTGATGGGCGTGCTGTTTTCGATTGGGACAATCACCGGCGGAAAATTCGAGGCGCTGTCATTATTGTTGGTCGGCAGTATTCTGCTCGTTGCGCACATTTTCACACTGAACGATTGGGCGGACGTCGCACACGGGCTGAAAGCGCCTGATCCGGAAGTGCCGCCGCGACGTTTGCTTTCGTTCTCAATATCTCTTCTCATTGCAAGCTTCATCGTCTTCGCATTTCTTGGTTCACGGGTCGTCATCGTTGCCGTAATTATCGCCGCGCTCGGATTCTTTTATTCCCATCCACGGTTCAACGCTAAAGGGACCCCGATGTTGTCGTCCTTGCCGCACCTAATCGGCGGCATTTTTCACTTTCTGCTCGGCTACGCCGTCTTTACATCGATCGATTACCGGGCTGTCTTCATCGCCGTGTTCTTTGCTCTCACTTTTGCCGCTGGCCACCTTAATCACGAAGTCCGCGACTTCGAGCTTGACCGGAAGAACAACGCCCGCACCAACGCAGTCGCCTTCGGCAAACGAGCGACCTTTATTGCCGGACTAATCGTCTTTAGCTGCGCTTATCTTTGTCTTTTCTTTCTCGGCTGGTTCCGATTCATCCCGCGGCCTTTAAGTTTTTTGGCGATCCTGTTTTATCCGCCGCATCTCTACTGGTCCCTGCGCGCGCTGCGCGGCCACCTTAGACTGGAGTTAATCAAGCGATTTCAAACTCAGTACCGCTCGCTCTATGCTGTCATCGGAATTACCATGCTCTGCTCCGTGTTTTACAGCTAGAAAACTTAGCTTCGCCAACAGGGTACCATGACGAACCCGACTGCGGATCGCTCATCTAACGCTCCATCGACAAACTTTCGCGAACGCAAGATCGACATCTTGAGTCTGGCGGAGCTGTTCAGCGCTGTTTTGCTTTCTGTGCTGATGTTGTTTTTTCTTGGAGTCCGAGCGATTCACGCCGGCCCTTTATGGCGAGATGAGGCAGCGACATTGCAACTCGCGCAAATGCCAGCGTTGAGTGATGTCGCGAAAAATTTCCCGCACGAGGCATTTCCACTCCCTTTTCCGTTACTGATTCGCACTTTCGCTGCCTTATTCGGCGCAAGCGACGCGAGTTTGCGTGGATTCGGATTGATTGTCGGCGTCGCGATACTCGCCGCGGCGTGGCTCAATTCGCGCGCACCCGGCGGTCGCGGGCCGCTGCTGTTTCTTGCTCTCTTCGGCCTCAACGCAACATTCATAACCTGGGGAACCTCGCTCAGAGGTTACGGACTCGGCTGCGTCTTTCTGCTTTTGACTCTCGGTCTCAGCGCGAGAGCGATTCGCCAGCCGACAACTGCCAATGCCTTTTTGACCACAATTGCCGCGATCGCGAGCACGCAGATTATGGTCAACGCTATTCCGGTGATCGCAGCCATCGCTGTGTCTGCGTTCGTCGTCTTCTTTGTTCAACGCCGATTCCGGCAGGCAATACTCGTTTGTATTTGCGCAGCAATTTGCGGACTCTCCTTCCTTCCTTACGCAAACGCTTATCTCAACGCGGACTGGAATGTGGTTCTGAAATATCCAGCCACTTTCTTTTCGTTGTGGGAAAAATTTCAACTGGCGCTCGGAGAACCAAGCATGCTTGCCGGATTATTTTGGTGCGCCGCTGTGCTATTAATTATTATCGGCGCAATTTGTCGTTGGTGGACTCTGCGCCGCGAAAAAGCAGGCGGTGAAGCCGACCTCCTTCTGTTTCTGATCACGGTCAGCTTGTTGTCGATCTTCGCTTACTACGCCTTTCTCAAGATCCTGAGTTACGCGACGCGGCCGTGGTATTATCTTCCACTCCTTTGCGTTATCGCAGGGGCAATTGATCTAATCAGCGGACTATTGACCCGCGTTCAGGTGATAAGAATCGCGCGAGTGGTTCTTGCGCTTGCCGCCTTGTCATTTCTGCCTTTCACACTTTGGAAACGCGCGCATGAGCGTCTGACCAACATCGATGTCGTAACCCGTGGCATTTCGCGCCGTCGTTCTATCGTTACTACCACGGCGCAACTCCCTGGATCACGGTTCCGACGATGAGTGAGCATCGGATCCATCGGTACGATTTAATGAAATCGAAAATGATGGAGTTGGCCCCCCTCAGCGACGTGCGCGAAGCGATTCGCCAAACCTTGGAATCGAACAATCGAGTCTGGATTGTCGGTGGCGCGCGCCCGCCGGACGAGAACGTCCCATCCTCGCTCGGGCCTGCGCCCAATCCCGAACTTGGCTGGAAGGGCTACATGTCATTTTGGTCAATCGAACTCGGTTCCTTTCTCAATGCCCACGTCATTGAGGGAAAGGTTGTGCTCGAGCCGATGGCTGGCGTGAACAGCAATGAAAATGTTCCCCTTCTGGTGGCGCGTGGCTGGCAGGATTAAGCGACGACTCATTTGGCATCGGCCGCTCTTTGACTGAAACTGTTTTATGCTCGCCGAATTCGAAAAGCAGCTCTCGCAAACGCTCGAGGAAATAAAGTCGCAGGGACTTTACAAAACCGAGCGGATCATCACCACGCCGCAAGATGCGCACATCGCAGTCGCCGGCGGCAAACGCGTCCTCAATATGTGCGCGAACAATTATCTCGGCCTCGCCGATCATCCCGAACTGATCAAAGCGGCCAAGGAAGCGCTCGACAGTCACGGGCTCGGCATGGCTAGCGTCCGTTTTATTTGCGGGACCCAGGATCTCCACAAAGAACTCGAGGCCGCGCTTACAAAATTTCTCGGGACGGAAGAGACAATCCTTTATCCGAGCGCATTCGACGCCAACGGCGGCTTGTTCGAAACACTACTCACCGAAAAAGACGCCATTATCAGCGACGAATTGAATCACGCGTCGATTATCGACGGCATCCGGCTCTGCAAAGCGCAACGCTTCCGTTACAAGCACAACGACATGGCCGATCTCGAGGCGAAGTTGAAGGAAGCTAGCGGCGCACGCTTCCGTATGATCGCCACCGACGGCTGCTTTTCGATGGATGGAACGATCGCTGATTTGAAATCGATCGTTGATCTCGCCGAAAAATATGACGCGCTGACGATGATCGACGACGCGCACGCGACCGGGTTCCTCGGCAAGACCGGCCGTGGCACGCACGAATACCGCGGCGTTATGGGCAAGATCGACATCATCACCGGCACGCTTGGCAAAGCACTCGGCGGCGCAAGCGGCGGCTTCACCAGCGGCCGCAAACAGATTGTCGATCTTTTGCGGCAGCGCTCGCGTCCGTATTTATTTTCCAACACAGTCGCGCCACCGATTGTCGCGGCGTGTTTAAAAGCGCTCGAACTCCTGACCGCGTCGACCGAGCTGCGCGACAAACTGGAAGAGAACACGAAATATTTTCGCGAGGCCGTAACTCAGCGGGGTCTAACGATCAAGCCCGGCGTGCATCCAATCGTGCCGATCATGATCGGCGACGCCGCCAAATCACAAAAGTTCGCCGCGCGCATGCTCGAGAAAGGCGTTTACGTAATCGGCTTTTTCTATCCGGTGGTGCCGCACGGCACTGCGCGTGTCCGCACCCAGGTCAGCGCCGCGCATTCGCGAGAGGATTTGGAATTTGCGGTCAAAGCGTTCGCCGAAACCAACGAAGAACTGAAATAGCTATTGGCAAACCGTCTCGGTGGAGGAATTCAAACAGAAACTCGACATGCAAGTGAGCCTTGAGCGATGCGCGATTCGTGAATGGCGTTTGGATGACGCGCCGTCGTTGACGCGACATGCAAACAACCGCCGCGTTTGGCTCGGCTTGCGTGATTTGTTTCCGCACCCGTACGCCATCGAAAACGCGCATGAATTTCTGCGCTAAGCTACCGCCGAGAAACCGACCACGAAGTTTTGCATCGACATCGAGAGCGCGGCGACGGGCGGTATCGGTATTCGTATCGGGGAAGACGTCCACCGACATGTTGGCCAACTCGGTTATTGGCTCGGTGAAGAGTTCTGGGGCCGTGGCATCATGACCGAAGCAGTCTCAGAGTTCGTGAACTATTGCTTCAAGAAATTTCCGCTCCATCGCATCTATGCCGAAGCTTACGCTAACAACCTCGCCTCGGCGCACGTGCTGGAAAAAGCCGGTTTCGTTTTAGAAGGACGCCTGCGAAAGAACGTGGTCAAAGACGGAAAAGTTCTCGATTCACTTCTGTTCGCCAAGACAGTCTAATTTCGCGTCATGCATTACCTGGCGATCGAGCGGTTCAAGGACGCGCCGGCAATTTACCAACGCCTGCGCGAGAAGGGCCGGATGATGCCGGAAGGTTTGAATTACGTTTCGAGCTGGATCGATCACAACCTCAAAACCTGCTGGCAAGTCATGGAGACGGACGACTTCGTCCTGCTCGAGCGCTGGATCGACAACTGGAAAGATTTGATGGAGTTCGAAATTATTCCGGTGCGCACATCGGCTGAAGTTGTAGAACTCATGAAACGCAAAGACCGTTAACCTATGGCAACAACCGAACAAGCAGAACCAGCTCACGTGATTGTTCACGGCAAAGCCGCCGGCTTCGCCCAGGAAGTGAAGATCGATTCTCACGAACTCTATGCCGACGAACCTGCCTCGTACGGCGGCACCGATACCGGTCCGTCGCCTTACGATCTTTTGCTCGCCGCCCTCGGGTCGTGCACGTCTATGACGATCGGCTTTTATGCGCGAAAACGGCGCTGGCCGCTCGAAAATATCACCGTTTCACTTCGACACTCAAAAATCCACGCGATCGATTGCGAGGAGTGCGAAACAAAGGAAGGACGAATCGATCGGATCGAGCTCGACGTTCAGCTGACTGGCTCGCTTTCAGCCGAACAGCGCACCAAACTCATCGAAATCGCGGAGCGCTGTCCGGTTCATCAGACGCTCACCTCCGAGATCAACATTAAAACTCGACTGATCTAGAGCGACGTTATTGGTCGTGCAACGCGATGCTGGAGCCGACCCAGGTTTTGTCTTTGTTGAAATCGACACCCATCATTTTTCCCTGACTCATCCGGACAAGATTGTTGAGCAGGACCGGTTCGCCTTGTTCCGACCAGACAAACATCATCCGCAGCTCCGCTTTTGATTTCGGGCCGTCAGCCGTCGGGACAAACGAGGCGTACTCGACTTTCTTTTGCAGAATCCAGTGATGCGGATTTTTTAGCGCCGCGAGTTTTTCGCGCGTCGGCTCCATATCGACGCCGAGGCCCGCGAATGAGTAGAGCGGCTTCAAAACATAATTGTCGATCTCTTCGTGCGGCGGAAATTCATCCACGAAAAATGCCGGAGACGTGTGCGCCGTTTTGATGAACGGCAACGAATGCTTGCTGATCCGATAATACCAATTCGGATGCGTGACCCAGGCCACCTCGAGTTCGTCTTGGAAACTAAATTGTATTTTGAGATCGAGACGGCGCGCGAGCTCATCGAAGATAACGCGGTTATAGATCCGCTCGATCCGGGTCGCGGTTCCGTTGCGATCGTAAAATAACTGTCGCCCGTGTTTTCTGATTTTCGTTATGCAAACAGACTGAATTCCCAAAAGCAGCTCAGTCGCCGCGAAATCAATCCGGGTTTTTTGTTTCTCGGGCTCGATCTCGAGCAAAACAACATTTTCTTGCTTTGAGTCGGCCAGAATCGTTCGCCGCAAAATGTCGATGTATTCTTCGTCTTTGATGCCACCGAACGACGAGGTCCAGTTTCGCGGGATTGCAGGAAACGCTTTGCGCATGCAGCCAAGCAACATGAATTGAAAGGCAAACAAGCTTGGGAATGCCTGGAGCTCGATCAGCCTCGGCGTGAGCCGATGGCCGTCCTCGCAAACGGCAAGATCGACAATCAGAAATTCGGGATGCTCGGACTCGTTGGGCACTTCCAAACCCGGCGGAATTGCAGACGACGAATGCATGTCGAACTCCGGCGTTTGGGTTTGAGCCGCGATCTGGTTGGCAGCGTAAACGGCTTCGTCAGTGAATTCGCGCGTCAGAAAAATTGGCGTCTCCGAAATGCGAAAATCGGCCGGCCATTTTGTCGCCTCGTTCAGGCAACGAATTAGCGCCGCGTATTTTTCAGGCGTGAAATCAGCGTTAAACCGCGCGCGGCGTTCCGAATGCATTTTAGGTAGGGATGGCTCTCTGAAAGCGTTCGACTTATTTCTCCGGCGTTCGCGCAATTCGCGCCAGTGAAATCAACTCGACGGCTGCGGTGGATCGGCCGCTCCGCGGGCGATGCTGAACTAATGCGGCTGCGCCGGCATATTTAACATCGAGCAAAGGACTGCTCGATCCACCTCAGACCAGGAATTTGCCGGCCCGCATCACCTGTTCGTCGTCGAACCAGATGTCGAAATCGCGGCCAACGCAGTCGATGTGCGTTTTGGATTTCCAATCTGCGCCCGTGTGCTCGGCGTAGGGATGGCCGAAGGCGATGTGGACGCCGGGAATTTTTTCGTCCTGCAAAATGTTGCCGATTACGCGCGTTAAAGAGGTGTTCGTGCCGATGGCAAATTCGCCGACACGATTGCTGTTTTCGTCGGTGCTGGTGTAAACGCGAAAATCGTCGAGTAATTCCTTGTTTTCGCAGCGAAGCTCGACAATGCGATTGTCGGCGACCTGGATCGTCAGCGGCGTGTCGCGAAGATCGCCGTACTTACTGCAAAGGTAGTCGCCAACCACGCCATCGACCACGAACGCGCCGTTGGTGTTCGCCGGCGCCGTGAAAATTTCGCCACCGGGGAGGTTGCCCCATTTTTCGGGAGTGATGATGCCGCTCGTTTTCAGCCATTTCAGTTTCGGCGAGAACTCTCCTACAAAGTCGGTGCCGTGCGGTGTGCGACAAGTGATGCGCTCCGCATGACGCGCACGTTCGATCAATCGGCGACTGAGCGCATCCACTTGGCGAAAATCGGCGCGCATGCCTTCCAGCATGATCTGGCGGTTAATATTCACCATATGACCGTGACGGATGTGATGCTTGTTCACCACGTCGCTCATTTGCATGCGCGAAGGGAGCTCGCCTGGCTGACTTTGCGCGGCAAAAATCGACACCTGTGATTGCGCGAGATCGTCGAGAAATATTTGCGGCATCGCCGTAAGCGGACGCGACGCGTAGTTTTCTAAAATAAAGACCGAATGTTCGGAACCGATTGCTTCAACTTCAGCTCGCAATGCGGCTGCGATGTCGCGGGTTGCTTCGTCCGTAATGATCGTGACTCGCTCTTCCGGCGTTAGCCGAAGGCAAACGCTAACGGCATTGTGCGCACCAGGCGCAAGCTCGGCGTCAATCGTGTCGATGGCTAAACGATCAGGCATTTTGAAGGGCTCAGGATTAAACAAAAATTCCGCGGCGGCAATCAGGTTCTCACGTCGCTCATATTCAAACCTTCGTATGTCTCAGCCACAATTTGGTCGACCACGGCTTTCATGTCCTGAGTACGGGCGAAGGTGGCGAGTTGGCGATCGGCGCCGGTACCTTCGCGCATGATCCGCTCGACGTGCGCCATTTCCTTTTTGCTACCGAGCTCATTTACCTCGGTCGAAACGAATTCGAGCAATTCGTTGAGCAGGCTGCGGGTATCGACTTCGGTTTCGCGCCCGAAATCAATCAGTTTGCCGTCGATTCCGTAACGGGTCGCGCGCCAGCGATTTTCATCCAACAGACGGCGCCGATAAACGCGGAAGGTGGTGTTTTGCCGAAGGAGTTTGAACAACTTAGAGACGATAGCCTGGAGCAAGGCTGCGATCGCGAGGGTGTCGTCCATGCGTGATTGCGCATCGCACACCCGCACTTCAAGAGTGTCGAAAAACGGATGGAGCCGAATGTCCCACCAGATTTTCTTGGGATTGTCGATGCAACCGGTCTTGACCAGGAGTTTGCAGTAATCCTCGTATTCCGAGAGCGATTCGAACGCGTCGGGAATGCCGGTGCGCGGAAAACGTTCGAACACTTTCAATCGATAACCCTTCAGCCCGGTATCCTGACCGACCCAAAATGGTGAGTTGACCGAGAGCGCGTAAACGTGCGGCAAAAAATAGCGGGTTTGGTTCATCACATGAATCGCCGCGTCGCGGTTCGGAATTCCAACATGGACGTGCAATCCGAAAATCAGGTTTGCGCGCGCGAGCGATTGCATGTCGCGCACGATTTCCTGATAACGTTCGCCTTCGGTGATGAGCTGATCGCGCCAATGCGAAAACGGATGCGTCCCGACCGATGCGATTTTTAATCCGCTGCGACTGGCGAGGTCCGCCAGCGTGCTCCGCAACTCAATCACATGTGCGCGCGCGTGCTCGATCGAATCGCAAATCTCGGTGCCCAGTTCCACCACCGATTGATGCATCTCGGGCTTGATCTGCTCCTTGAGCAGGACCTTGCCGCCCTCGAGGATTTCCTGAATGTGCGACTTCAACTCGCGCGTCTGCGGATCGACAATCGCGAACTCCTCTTCGATACCGAGGGTGTAGGTGTGCTCCTTCTTGGCCATTGGAGCCCCAAATCTCTCTCAAAAATCGCGGCGTGTCATCAGGTGGATCGAGCAGTCCCTTGCTCGATGTTAAAAATAATGGCGGCGAAGCCGCTATTTTCTAACATCGCCCGCGGAGCGGCCGATCCACCTTCAGTCTTAAGCGAGCTCGCCTAACGAACGTTTCGTCACCGCGGCCTGGAGATATTTGCCCCAGCTCAAATTGTCCCGACCGGGGACGTGTTCCCGCGCTTTGCGAATCGCCATTTCCGAAACCGCTTCCACCACCCATTCGAAATTCGCCTGACCGACCGATGCCGCTTCCGCATCCGGCGCCGGATTGCAAAAATCAATCGCCATCGGAACGCCATCGCGGATTGCGAACTCAACTGTGTTCAAATCGTAGCCGAGAAATTGGTTCAACGTCAGAACCCCCTGTTCGACTTTTTCGATGATCTCACGCGGCGTGTTCCATTCGGTTTGGTAACGCAAATGATACGGATGCCGCGGTTCGTAAGGCATGACGCGAACATGACGCTGATCGATCGAGTAACAACGGAAGTAGATGTCGAACTTCACTTCCTCCTGCAGCATCATCACCAGCTGGCCGGTTTCGTTGTAGGCTCGGTAAAATTCTTCCGGGTTGTGCAATCGATAAACATTTTTCCAGCCACCGCCGGCGAACGGCTTAAAGAACGCCGGCCAGCCGACGTAGCTGAAAATCGCCTCCCAATTCAGTGGATATTCCAGATTGCGAAAGGACTTTTCGTTCGTGTCCGGTGGAGGCTGATTTGAAGGAAGCAGAACCGTTCGCGGGACGGCCACACCAATCTTGGTCGCGAGCGCGTTGTTGAAGAATTTCTCGTCCGCACTCCACCAAAACGGATTATTCACCACCGCCGTGCCGGTGAGCGCGGCGTTTTTCAGCCAGGCCCGATAAAACGGGACATCCTGCGAAATGCGATCGATCACGACGTCATACCCGCACGGTTCGCCCTGGATCACTTTGTCGATCTTGACGAACTCCGCCATGATGTCACGGCCGCCGGTCTTTTGATTCACCCGCTCGACAAATGCGGGCGGAAAACTGTGTTCCTGTCCAAATAGGATTCCGATTTTTTTCATGATGAAGTCTTTGTCATGTCGACCGAAGCGGAGACATCTCTGAATGTTTCAGAAACAGCAAGGGATTCCTCGACTTCGCTCGGAATGACAAGGTTAAAATCTCTTCGGATGCCAATCCGGATTCTTCAAGCTGCCCTCGCCTTTGTATTCGAAGAGTTTGTAAACCGGCGCCAGCAGGATACCGGGGCCTTTCGGATCGATCCGCACGCCAAAGTCGAGTTTGTCGTCCATGAAATAGATATCGCCGCTTCCGAGCATGGAAAAAAGTTTTCCCGCGACTTCGAAGTTTTCAGTGTGAATGATCCCTTTTTGGACGGTGAAGTCGGCGGTCGCATTCCGGGCGATGCTGTAGCCGGCGCCCGGAACAACCAGATTTAAAATTCCGGAGAGCGGGCCGAAGACGGGAATGGCGAAAACGTCGCCATTGGCGACATTCATTTTGCCGCTACCTTGCATTGCTCGCGAGTCATCGCCGAAGCCGGTGAAATCGTAGGTGCCGCTGAGCTGGCCGTGCACGGTTTTGTAGTTGTAATAGAGATCGGTCAGGCGCGGGAAATCGACGCCGTCGACGACGAGCTTGGCCTGATAACGAGGATCGCCATGGGCCAGCGAAATGTCCGCGGTGCCGTGCACGTTCCCGGCAAAAAGTCCGCCTTTAAGATCGACAATCTGGAGACGATCGTTCGTGAAAAGAAGTCGTCCGGCGATTTTATGGAAGGGCAAAGTTTTGCCCAAAAAAACGTAATCCATCCCGCTCGGCGCATCGACATTGATCTCGAGTCGCGTGCCGGTGCCCCCGTGAAATTGATAAACGCCGTTCGCCGTGATCGTCGGCGGCTGATGAAATTTGTAAGGCGCGACGTTTTTCGGCAGGTCGGGATCGATCCAAAAACTTACTTCGGCTGGGCGAACATTCGCTTTGATATTCGAGACGCGAACTTCGTGCTTGGCGAAGTCGTAAGTAAAAGTTCCGGTGCCAACGCCTTCGTCGCGGGTGATGTGGAAATTTTCGTAAGTGACCGCGCCGTCTGCGAAATGCACTTTTGAGGTCGCATTGTTCATCCCTTGGCCGCGAAAACGGGTGCGATCGAGTGCGATATTTCCGTCACCTTGCCAGCTTTCCGGATGTCGATCTTTCCCGCGAATGGCGAGTTGAATCACCGGCGGGCGCGCGCATTCCCACTCCCCCAAAAATTCCTGTATTTCCGGAGACAGGAACGGACGCACTTCACTCGGCGCGAGCGGCCCGTCGATGTTTAACCGAAACTCGTTAGGCGCCTCGAACACTTCCGCGCGCAAGTCGCCGGTTGGATGTCGAATCCGGATATCGCGCAGCCAGGTGCGCTCGCCGTCCCAGGAAAATTCCAGCCGACATTGCGAGAGCGGCAAATTTTTGTAAGCGACATTGTCGACTGCGGCGTGGCCGATCAATTTCAGCTGGGGGCGCTCGCCGCTGAAATTCGCCGACCCCGAAACGTCGATCACCGGCGGCGAATTGAAGGTGGCGTCGGCCAGCGAGGCCCCGGCGTCCGCCGCGTCGAGCAACGATTTGAGATCGAGGCTGCTGCGAGCTTGAAAATTTGCAGCCTCCGTTCGCCGGCTCCAGTTCGCAGTTGCGGCAAAGCCGCCCAAACGATCGTTCCATTCACATCGCGAAATGTTGAGGGTCTGATCGCTCCACTCAGCCGCTACGACAAAATCGCGCATCTCGTAACCTTTTCTGAGGAGCAAATTGCCTTGGAGCGTCGCTTCGGCCCGGGCGTCTTCAAGCTGGGCGAGGTCGCCGCTGAATTTTACCTGGAGCGAAGGCGAACCGTTC
>Ga0209648_10000533_pt1 | contig 29101 bp, 29 predicted proteins | sample GraSoi2013_115cm_FD_185830 | JGI IMG/M metagenome (GOLD analysis project Ga0209648, IMG submission 185830) | Grasslands soil microbial communities from the Angelo Coastal Reserve, California, USA - Sample 9_17_2013_115cm (SPAdes) (version 2) | ecosystem: Environmental > Terrestrial > Soil >...
CGGCGCCGACCGAGAGGCCCAGGCGCGTGAGGACGCGGCTCTCGCCGTAGTAGACGTCGATCGCGTTGACGGCGAGCATCAGGCGGCCCCCCGCACCTTGCCGCGCCCCAGGTACGCCTCGACGACGCGCTCGTCGGCCTGCACGCGCTCGAGCGAGCCCTCCGAGAGCACGGTGCCCTCGTGGAGCACGGTGACCTTGTGGCCGCGGCCCGCGATGTGGCGGACGAACTCCATGTCGTGCTCGATGAGCATCACGCTGCAGCTCGAGCGCGCGACGATGCCCTCGAGCACCTTGACCGTCCGCTCCTTCTCCGGCCGCGTCATGCCCGCGGCCGGCTCGTCGAGCAGCAGGAGCGTCGGCTCCTGGACCAGCAGCATCGCGATCTCGAGCCACTGCTTCTCGCCGTGCGAGAGCGCGCCCGCGACGTCGCCCGCGCGCCCGGCGAGCCCCACCTGCTCGAGCGTGGCGACGATCGGGTCGTGACCGCGGAAGCTCCGGCCCGCGCCGAGCGTCGAGGCGAAGCGCTTGCGGCCCGCGGAGAGGAGCATGTTCTCGAAGACCGTGTGCCCGGGGAACACCGACGGCGTCTGGAACTTGCGGATGACGCCGACGTTGGCGATCTCGTGGGGCGCCTGCCCCAGGAGGTTCACGGTGTCCCGGAACAGGACGCGGCCCGATTCGGGCGTGACGTGCCCGGTGAGGACGTCGAAGAGCGTCGTCTTCCCCGCGCCGTTCGGTCCGATGAGGAGGCGCACACGCTCGTCGCGCTCGATGATCAGGTTGAGGTTCCGGAGCGCGAGGAAGCCGTCGAACGACACGGTCAGGCTCTCGACGTAGAGGAGCGTGTCCGCCGAGCTCACGCGGTGTGCTCCTCGACGGGCGCGGCGACGGCCGCGGGCCCGCCGGTGCGCCGGCGCCCCACGAGCGCCCGGGCGCGGGCGGCGAGGCCCACGAGGCCGGTGGGGAAGAGCATGATGACCGCCATGAAGAGGCCTCCGAGGATGATCGGCCAGAGCCTGGGATACGTCCCGGTCAGCACGCTCCGGAGCCAGTTGACGGAGATGGCACCGAGCAGCGCGCCCCAGAGGGTCCCGCGGCCGCCGAACGCGACCCAGATGACGATCTCGAGCGAGGGCAGGACGCCGACCTGGCTCGGCGTGATGATCCCCACCTGCGGCGCGTAGAGGAGGCCCGCGAGGCCCGCCAGGGCCGCCGAGACGGCGAAGACGAAGATCTTGAACCCGGCCGCGTTGTAGCCGAGGAACTCCAGCCGGCGCTCGTTGTCGCGGATGGCCTCGAGCACGAGGCCGGTCTTCGACCGGACGATCGCGCGGGAGATCAGGAGCGCGCCCACGAGGAGCGCCGCGGTGGCGACGTAGAGCGCCCGGAGCGTCACCGGGCTCGACAGCGAGAAGCCGAGGATCGACTTGAAGTCGGTGAGGCCGTTGGTCCCGCCGAGCTTCATCTCGTTGCGGTTGACCATCAGCCACACGGCGAACGCGATCGCCTGCGTGAGGATCGCGAAGTAGGTGCCGCGCAGCCGGCGGCGAAACGTGAGGAGGCCGATCACCGTGGCGAAGAGCGCGGGCAGCAGAATCGCGGAGGCGACCGCCACGACCGCGTATTTGTACGGCTTCCAGAAGAACGGAAGCTGGTAGACCTGGTTCCAGATCATGAAATCGGGCACGGGCTCGCCGTACACGCCCTTGCCGGACGACTCGAGCATCATGTGCATGCCGATCGAGTACGCGCCCATTCCAAAAAAGATCGCCTGCCCGAGCGACAGGATGCCCGTGTACCCCCAGATGAGGTCCATCCCGAGCGCCAGGATCGCGAGGGCCAGGTACTTGGCGAAGAGGTTCAGGTAGTAGTCGGACACGAAGCCGAGCGCGTTCGCGACGGGCAGGCCGACGACGAAGACGGCGCCGAAGAGCGCCACCAGGACGAGCTGCCGGTCGCGCTTCGGCGCGAGCGGCGGCGTCAGGGCCGCGCTCACGCCGTCTCGGCGGCCGCGCGGCCGCGCTGGGCGAAGAGGCCGGTCGGCCGCCACTGGAGGAACCAGATCACGATGACCAGCACCGCGACCTTCGCGTAGATCGCCGCCGCGGTGCCGCCGATCGCGGGCTCGATGAGCTTGTTCGAGAGGCCGATGCAGACGGCGGCCACCACGGTCCCGACGAGCTTGCCGACGCCGCCGAGGACTACGACCATGAACGAGTCCACGATGTAGGTCTTGCCGACCTCCGGGTCCACCGTGCCGATCAGCGCGAGCGCGCAGCCCGCGACGCCCGCGAGCGCCGTACCGAGCGCGAAGGTGACCGCGTCGACCTTCCGCGTCGAGACGCCGAGGCACGCCGCCATCGCGCGGTTCTGCATGACCGCCCGTACCTTCATGCCGGCGTACGTCCGGTTCAGGAGGAACCAGAGCGCGCCGAGCGCCGCGACCGCCAGGCCGACGATGAAGATCCGGCTCCACGGGAAGATCAAGCCGGTCAGCGGCTCCAGGCCGCCCCGGAACCACGTCGGCGAGTTCACGCTCGTCTGGTCGCCGAAGTAGAGTCGCGCGCCCTGCTGGAGGATCATGCCGGCGCCCCAGGTGACGATGAGCGTCTCGAGCGGCCGGCCGTAGAGGAAGCGGATCACGCCGAGCTCGAGGACGAGCCCGACGAGCCCGGCCGCCAGGAACGCGAGCGGCAGCGCCACGAAGAAGTAGTAGTCCTGGTACGCGGCGAGGCGCGCCTGGAACGCCTCCTGCACGACGAACGCCGTGTACGAGCCGATCATGAGCATCTCGCCGTGCGCCATGTTGATGATGCCCATGAGCCCGAACGTGACGGCGAGGCCCAGGCTCATGACGAGGAGCACGGCGGCGAGGCTGACGCCGTTGAACAGGTAGCCGACGATGTTCCGGCGGACGACGAACGTGTCGATGTCGCGGAGCGCCGCCTGCGCCGCCGCCTTGACCGCGGGATCCGTCTCCTGCTCGACGAGCGCCTTGAGCAGCGGCACCGCCGCCTCCGAGCTCGACGCGCCGAGCCGCTTCACGGCCGCGAGGCGGTCCTTCGGGTCCGCCGACCGGAGCCGGAGCTTCGCGAGCGCGTCCTCCATCACGACCCTCACGTCGCGGTCGGCCTCCCGCTCGAGCGCCTTCGCGAGCACGCCGAGCGCCGAGGGATCACCCGAGGTTCCGAGCTTGAAGGCCGCCGACTGCCGCTTCGCCTTGTCGTCGCTGAAGACCTCGAAGCGCTCGAGGATGCGCTGCACCACGCCGAAGAGCGATTCGTCGAGCGCCACCGCCTCCTGGCCCGACTCGAGCTGCACCGGCTGGCCCTGGGCGTCCACGACCGGGTGGCCGGCGACATCCGTGAGGCCGCCGTCGTCGCCGAGCAGCACGAGCCGCCCCTTGAAGGTGTAGAGGGCCCCGTCCTTGAGCGCCCGCAGCAGGCGCTCGACCCCGGGGTCCGTCGCGTCCTGAAGCTCCTCGAGCGCGCTCTTCTGCGTCGCCGGCGCGGCGAGCCGGCGGGCGACGGCCTCGAGATCGAGGTCACCGGACGCGGCGGCCGCGAGGCCGCCGAGCCCGGTGATCACCCACGTCGCCGCGAGGGCGGCGACGAGCGCGCGCGCTACGACTTGTCCGACAGCCACACCCGCTTGCCGCCGACCATGTCGTACGAGCCCTTGCCGCCGCCGCTCCAGTCGCAGCTGCGACCGGGGTACGTGACGTCGCTCCACGGCTCGGGCCGGACCCACGCCTTCGTCTTCCACACGACGTCGAACTGGCCGTCCGCGCGGATCTTGCCGATGTAGACCGGCTTCCACGTGTGGTGATTCTTCTCGTCCACCTTGTAGGGGCCGACCGGGCTCGGGACCTGCAGCCCCTCGAGGGCCTTGAGCACCTTGTCGACGTCGGTGGACTCCGCCTTCTGGACCGCCTTCGCCCAGAGGTGCACGTGGATGTAGGCGTGCATCATCGGGTCGTCCGTGACGGCCTGCTTCTCCGGGATGTTGTGCGCCTTGGCCCACTCCTTGTAGGCCTTCACCCACTTGATGTTCTCGGGGTTCTTGAGCGACATGAAGTAGTTCCAGGACGCGAAGTGCCCGACCAGCGGCTTCACGTCGAGCGTCTGAAGCTCCACCTCGGCGAAGCTATACGACATCGTGGGCGTCTTGTCCGCCATGACGCCCTGGTTGGCGAGCTCCTTGAAGAACGGCACGTTGCTGTCGCCGTTGATCGTGTTGATCACGGCGGCGTCGCCGGCGGCGCTGAAGCTCTTGATCTTGCCGACGATCGTCTGGTAATCCTGGTGGTGGAACGGCGTGTACTCCTCGGCGATGGCCGACTCGGGCACCTTCTTCACCTTCGTGAGATACAATCTCAAAATTTTGTTCGTCGTCCGCGGATACACGTAGTCGGAGCCGAGCAGGTAGAACTTCTTCTTCGCGCCGCCCTCCGCCGACATCAGGTAGTCGATCCCGGGGGTGGCCTGCTGGTTGATCGTGGCGCCGGTGTAGATCACGTTCTTCGAGCACTCCTCACCCTCGTACTGCACCGGGTAGAAGAGCAGCCCGTTGTTCTTCTCGAAGACCGGCAGCACGGACTTGCGGCTGACCGACGTCCAGCAGCCGAAGACCGCGGCCACCTTGTCCTGGAGGAGGAGTTTCTTGGCTTTCTCGGCGAACAGCGGCCAATCGGACGCCGGATCCTCCACGACGGCCTCGACCTTTCGCCCGAGCACGCCGGTCTTGTTGATCTCCTGGATGGCCATCAGGACCACTTCCTTGATCGGCGCCTCGCTGATGGCCATGGTGCCGCTGAGCGAGTGCAGGACGCCGACCTTGATCGGTTCCTTGGCCTGCGCCCGGAGGACGTGGGGGAAGCTGAGCCCGGCGCCGACCGCGGTCCCGGCCGCGAGCGAGCCCTTCAGGAAGTCGCGACGTGAGAACTCTGGCATACCTTCTCCTTTCGGTTGGTTGGTCTCGATCGCGACATCGCTGGCGCGTTCGCCACGGACTTCTCTGGCCGCGGCCTGCACGGATTCAGAGCAAAGGGCGTACCGAACCTCCCCTCCTGTTTTTTCGGGGCCTTACGTGGAGCGTCGCCGCGGGGCCCTGCCTAACGCGTAGGCAGGTCCTGCGCAACTGACTCCGAGACGAGCAGCGCCTTGGCGATCTCCACCATGGGCTTCCGGCTGTCCATCGCCGCCCGGCGCAGGCGGCGGAAGGCTTCGTCTTCCGTGAGGCCGAAGCGCGCCATCAGGGCGCCCTTGGCCCGCTCGATGTGCTTGCGTCCCTCGAGCGTCTGGCGCAGCTGGCGATTCTCGGCGAAGCGCGCGATCGCCACGTCGAGCGCGGGCGCGAGCTCGGCGGCGCGCAGGGGTTTCAGGAGGTAGGCCATCACGCCGGCCTCGCGGGCGCGGGCCACGAGCTCGGCGTCGGTGTGGCTGGTGAACAGCACCACGGGGCAGTCGGTCGTGACGATCGCGTGGGCCGCCGCGTCGATCCCGTCGCCGTCCGGCAGGCCGACCGCGAAGATCGCCACGTCGGGACCGGCGCGCTTGATCAGCGGAACCGCGTCGGCGCAGCGGAGCACCTCGCCCACGACCTCACCGCCGCCGGCCCAGATGGCGGCGCGTAGGGCGGCGCGCGACCGCTCGTGGTCGTCGAGGATCGCGACCCGCCAGCGGGGCTTCGCGGACATGCCCCTTGCCCCGGGCAAGCGCGATGCCAGAACCGCCATACGGGAAATCAGAGGCTTAGGGACGGACACGTTCGCCCGGCCTGCCTATCACCGCGGCATCGCTCCAAGCGTGCCGCTTTTGCATGCACGGGTCCAGCACCCCGGGGCGGCAGTGGCGTCATCGCGAGAAGACGACACGGGCGCCGGAGAATCCGGCGCCCGGGACAACGTGAGCGCGGCGGGCGTGACGATAGCCCGGGCGTGACGTGAGCGCGGCGGGCGTGCCCGCCGCTCTAAATATCGAAGTACAGCGCGAACTCCCACGGATGCGGGCGGAGCCGCACCGGGTCGACCTCGTTCTTCCGCTTGTAGTCGATCCACGTCTCGATCAGGTCGGTCGTGAACACGTCGCCCTTCAGGAGCCAGTCGTGGGACTTCTCGAGGTTGTCGAGCACGATGTCGAGCGCGCCCGGGAGCTGCTTGATCTTCTTCGCCTCGGCCGGCGGAAGCTCGTAGAGGTCCTTGTCGACGGGCTTGCCCGGATCGATCTTGTTGGCGATGCCGTCGAGGCCCGCCATCAGGCACGCCGCGAAGCTGAGGTAGGGGTTGCAGGTGTTGTCCGGGGTGCGGAACTCGATGCGCTTGGCCCCCTCGGACTTCGAGTACACCGGGATCCGGATGCACGCCGAGCGGTTGCGCTGGCTGTAGACGAGGTTGATCGGCGCCTCGTAGCCCGGGACCAGCCGCTTGTAGGAGTTGGTCGAGGGCGCGATGATCGCGAGCAGCGCCGGGGCGTGCTTGAGGATGCCGCCGATGTAGTAGAGGCAGTTCTTCGAGATGTCGGCGTAGCTGCCCCGCTCGTAGAAGAGGTTCTTTCCGTTCTTCCAGAGGCTCTGATGCGTGTGCATCCCGGACCCGTTGTCCTGGAAGAGCGGCTTCGGCATGAACGTCGCCGTCTTGCCCCACTTCCGCGCCGTGTTCTTGGCGCAGTACTTGTACCACATCACTTTATCGGCCATCTTCGTCAGCGTGTCGAAGCGCATGTCGACCTCGGTCTGGCCCGCGGTCGCCACCTCGTGATGGTGGACCTCGATGCGGACCCCGACCGACTCGAGCGCCAGGACCATGTCCGAGCGGATGTCCTGGAACTTGTCCATCGGCGGGACCGGAAAGTAGCCCTGCTTGTAGCGCGGCTTGTAGCCGAGGTTCGGCTGCTCGAGCGTGCCCTCCTTGCCGGAGTTCCAGAACCCGGCCTCGGAGTCGATGAAGTAGTAGCCCGAGTTGTAGTTCTGGTCGAAGCGGATCGAGTCGAAGAAGAAGAACTCGAGCTCGGGACCGATGTAGACCGTGTCCGCGAGGCCGGTCTTCTTCAGATACGCCTCGGCCTTCTGCGCGACGTAGCGGGGGTCGCGCGTGTACCACTTGCCGGTGACGGGGTCCTTGACGTTGCAGACCAGCACGAGCGTCGGCACGGCGGTGAACGGGTCCATCTGCGCCGACGACGGATCGGGGATCAGGAGCATGTCCGACTCGTCGATCGTCTGGAAGCCCCGGATCGAGGAGCCGTCGAAGCCGAGCCCCTCCTCGAAGATGTCCTCGTTCAGCTCGGACACCGGGATCGAGAAGTGCTGCCAGAGGCCCGGCAGGTCGATGAAGCGGAGATCGACGATCTTGGCGCCCTTCTCCTTGGCCAGCTTGAGAGCGTCCTTCGGCGTCATGCGAGACTCCTTCTCGTCTGTGTGGTGAGCGGCCCGACTAACTTAGGCGAACGGCCCGCCCGAATCAAGCGCCTCCGCGGCGGCGGCCATGGACTCAGTGAGCGGTGCGCGGTCGGGCCTCGGCGAACGCGCCGCCGTGTCCCGTCGCGAGCTCCCCGTACCCGCTGCCCGCCGCATACGCGGTCTCCGAGTGCTGCGAGAGGTCGAGGCCCGCGACCTCGTCCTCCTCCGTCACCCGAAGCCCGACGATCGCGTCGACCACCTTCAGGATGACCGCCGTCAGCACGATCGCGAGCGCGTACGTCGCGATCACCGCGACGAACTGAATCCAGAGCTGCCCCGGATTGCCGAAGAAGAGGCCGTTGTCCCCCTGATCGTTGATCGCCTTCGAGGCGAAGAGCCCGGTCGCGAGGGCGCCCCACGTCCCGCCGATGCCGTGGACGCCGACGACGTCGAGCGAGTCGTCGTACCCGAACCTCGACTTGAGGTTGCACGCCGCGTAGCACACGGCGCCGGCCACGGCGCCGATGACGAGGGCGGAGATCGGCCCGACGTAGCCGGACGCGGGCGTGATCGCGACGAGCCCGGCGACGGCGCCCGACGCCGCGCCGAGCACGGTCGGCTTCCCGCGGCTCATCCACTCGGTGAACATCCAGCCGAGAGCGGCCGCGGCGGCGCCCGTGTTCGTCGCGAGGAACGCGCTGACCGCGAGGCCGTTGGCCTCGAGCGCGCTGCCCGCGTTGAAGCCGAACCAGCCGACCCACAGGAGCGACGCGCCCATGACCGTCATCGGCAGGTTGTGCGGCTGCATCGGCTGGTGGCCGTAGCCCCGGCGCCTGCCGATCATGACCGCGCAGACCAGCGCGGACATCCCAGACGAGATGTGGACGACGGTGCCGCCGGCGAAGTCGAGCGCGCCGAGCTTCTTGAGCCAGCCGCCGTCGCCCCAGACCCAGTGCGCGAGCGGGTCGTAGACGAACGTCGCCCAGAGCACCGTGAAGAGCAGGAACGCCGAGAACTTCTTCCGCTCGGCGAACGCGCCGGTGATGAGCGCGGGCGTGATGACGGCGAACATCATCTGGAAGAGCATGAACACCTGGTGCGGGATGGTCTTGGCGTACGCGTCGTACGGCTCGGCGCCCACGCCGCGCAGCCCGAACCACTCGAGCCCGCCGATGATCCCGCCCTTGTCCGGGCCGAACGCCAGCGAGTAGCCCCAGAGGATCCACTGGATCGAGATGACCGCCAGGATGATGAAGCTCTGCATGAGCGTGGCCAGCGCGTTCTTCGAGCGGACCATGCCGCCGTAGAAGAGCGCCAGGCCGGGCGCCGTCATGAGGAGCACGAGCGCCGAGGACGTCAGCATCCAGGCCGTGTCGCCCTTGTCGATCTTCGACGGCGCCGGGGCGGGAGCGCCGGGCGCGGCCGGGGCCGCGGGGGCCGCCGGCGCCGCGGGCTGCTGCGCCAGCGCCGCCGCCGCCGTGGCGCCCAGCACCAGCATCACTGCCAGCGCGATACCGAGTCGCTTCACGTTGAGCCTCCTTGGGAGAGTCCGGGCGATGGTGGCCCCCCTAGAGCGCGCTCTCGTCGCGCTCGCCCGTGCGGATGCGCACCGCGCTCTCGACCGGGTGCACGAAGATCTTGCCGTCGCCGATGTTGCCGGTCTTGGCCGCGTTCGCCACGACCTCGGCGACCTTGTCCACGAGACGGTCCGGGACGACGACCTCGATCTTGATCTTCGGGAGGAAGTCCACCGTGTATTCGCCGCCGCGGTAGAGCTCGGTGTGGCCCTTCTGCCGGCCAAAGCCGCGCACCTCCGACACGGTCATCCCGATGACGCCGATGGCGGTGAGCGCTTCCTTGACGTCGTCGAGCTTGAACGGCTTGATGATGGCCTCGATCTTTTTCATCACGGACCCTCCCGGGTGGGACAAGCGAAGCAACCCCCATGCCCGCATCCGCGCCCCGCGAAGCGCAGGAAATCAGCGAATTGCGGCGCGAGGCCGCGTGGCGGAACGGGCCCCGCTTGCCTACGAAATGGGCAGGGGCCGGGAAGTTGCTCGCGTTTCGGGCGACGGCCGGGCTACGGCCGGCGCTGGGGAATGCCGTGCCTGCGCATTTTGGAATAGAGCGTCGGACGCCTAAGGCCGAGCAGCGCCGCGGCCGCCTGCTTGTTCCACTTGGTGGCCTCGAGCGCCTTGAGTATCGACGCGCGCTCGATCTCCTCCAGCGAGCCCGCCGGCACCTCCGAGGGCGCGATGGTGATCGCCGCGCCCGGCTCGCCGGCCGCGCGATGCAAGGGCTCGGGGAAATCCTCGAGCACGAGCTGCGGTCCGCGCGTGACGAGCACGGCGCGCTCGAGGGCGTGCTGGAGCTCGCGCACGTTCCCCGGCCAGGGGTAAGCGAGCAGGCGCCGGTACGCCCCGGGCTCGATCCCCTCCACCGTGCGGTCGTGCTTCGCGCAGTAGCGCTCGAGGAAGGCTTTCACGAGCACCGGGATGTCCTCGCGCCGCTCGCGCAGCGACGGCACCTGGATGGACACGGTGTTGATGCGGAAGAAGAGGTCCTGGCGGAGGCGGCCCTCCTTGAGCGCAGTCTCCGGGCTCCGGTTCGTGGAGGAGATCAGGCGGAAGTCCACGGGCGTGGCCTTCGGGCCGCCCAGCCGGCGCACGACGCGCTCCTCGAGGACGCGCAGGAGCTTGGCCTGGAGGTCCACCGGCATCTCGATGATCTCGTCGAGCAGGAGCGAGCCGCCGTCGGCCTCTTCCAGGAGGCCGGTCTTGTCGGTGGTGGCGCCGGTGAAGGCGCCCTTCGTGTGGCCGAAGAGCTCCGACTCGATGAGATCCCTGGGCAGCGCCGCGCAGTTGATCTTGATCCACGGCCCCTCGCGGCGCGGGCTGCGCTCGTGCAGCGCGTTCGCGATCAGCTCCTTGCCGGTGCCGCTCTCGCCGATGATCAGCACGTTGGCGTCGGCCTCGGCGACCGACGCCACCGTCTCCATCACGCGCCGCATCCCCGGCGCCTGCCCGAGGATCTCGCTGTCGGCGACCTGCTCGACGAGCCGGCGGCGGAGGTCGGCGTTCTCGGTGGCGAGCCGGCGATGCTCGAGGGCGTTCTTGACGAGGCCGAGCAGCTCGTCGGGATCGAACGGCTTCTCGAGGACGTAGAACGCGCCGGCGCCCTTCGTCGCCTCCATCGCCTTGCGCACCGAGCCGTAGGCCGTGACGACGATGACCTCGAGCGCCGGGTCGCGCCGCTTGAGCTCGCGCGTGAGCCCGATGCCGTCGCCGTCCGGCAGCATGAGGTCGAGGATCGCGACGTGGGCCTCCGCCTGCGCGACGCCCGTGAGCGCCTCCCGCACGCTCGCCGCGGTGCGGACCGTGTAGCCCTCGGCCTCCAGCGTCAGGCGGAGGCCGTCGGTGATCGTTTTCTCGTCGTCCACCACCAGCACGGTCCTGTCCCGCTTCACGGTCGCGACACCGGGAGCTTGATCCGCACGTCGGTTCCCTGGCCGACGCGGCTCTGCACCGTCAGCGTCCCGCCGTGGAGGTCCACCACCGAGCGCGCGATCGACATGCCGAGCCCGGTGCCCTCCGTCTTCGTCGTGAAGAACGGGTCGAACGCGCGCGCGAGGACTTCGTCGGTCATGCCCACGCCCGTGTCCTCGATCGTCACGGCGAGCGTCGCCGTGTCGGCCGCCAGGGCCGTCGTGACCGTGAGGCGCCCGCCCGCCGCGAGCGCCTCGAAGGCGTTGAGGATCAGGTTGAGGAACGCCTTGCGCAGCCCGCGCGCGTCGAGCGGCGCCTCGCGGATCGCGGGGTCGTACTTGCGGACCACCTCGACGGCCGCGCCCTCGAAGCGCGCCGCCGCGAGGGCGAGGCACTCGTCGAGCAGGTCGTGCACCTGCGTCGGCGCGCGGTGGAGCTCGGGCGGCCGGCCGAAGGTGGTGATCTCGGCGACGACCGACGCCAGATGGTCCACGGTGGTCGCGATCTTCCCGGCGAGCTCGGCGCCCTCGGCGTCTGCCGCGCGGCTGAGCCGCTGCTCGAGGTGCCGGGCGTAGAGGCGGAGCCCGGCGAGCGGGTTCTTCACCTCGTGCGCGACCTGGGTGGCCATCCGGCCGAGGGCCGCGAGCGCGCCGCTCCGGTGCCGCTCGAGCTCGTGCGTGTTCCGCACGGCGATCGCGGCCTGGGAGGAGAAGAGCGCCAGCAGCTCGAGGTCGTCCTCGGTCGGCTCGACGCGCGTCGGCGTCTCGATCACCAGGGCGCCCGCCGGCCCGCGCCGCACCACGAGCGGCGCGGCCACGATCATCCCCGCCTCGGCGTCGCCCTCGGCGGGCGGCTGGCTGATGGGTGCGCCCTTCTCCATCGCGAGGCTCGCCGCCGCCTCGAGCCGGCGCCATGACGGCGGCGCCGTGCCGGCGCTCGCCATCGGCACGAGGCGCCCGTGCTCCAGCTGGAACACGACGCAGCGCTCGGCCTCGGTGGCCTCGACCGTCGCCTGCGCCACCGCGTCCAGCACGCGCTCCATCACGCCGGAGGACGCGAGCGTCTGGCCCACGGTCAGGAGCCGCTCGCGGTCGCGCGCCCACCGGCGCGTCGCCAGCGCGCGCTCGATCTTCGAGCGGAGCTCGTCGCGCGCGAACGGCTTGGTGAGGTAGTCGAAGGCACCGCGCTGGACCGCCTCGACCGCGTTCTCGATCGTGCCGTGCGCCGTCATGATGAGCACCGGCATCCGCGGCTGCCGCTCGCGGAGCGCCTCCATGAGCTCGACGCCGTCCATCGGCTGCATCCGGAGGTCGACGAGCGCCAGGTCGAAGCGCTGGCCCTGGGTGACCTCCAGCACCCGGCGCGGATCGTCGAGCGCGGTGACGTCGAAGTTCATCGCCTGGAGGCGCATCTCGAGCACGTCGAGGATGCCGCGGTCGTCGTCCACCACGAGCACGCGCCGTTTCATTTCGTGTTGCGCTTCTCCAGACGCAGGTCGATCTCCTTGAGGCGCTCGAGGTCCTCGCGGACCCTGGCGAGCTCCTGCCGGAGCCGCGCGATCTCGGCGCGCGTCGAGACGACCGCGGCGGCCGTCTCGCGGCTCATCCGCGCGCGCCCCGCCGCCGAGTCGCCGGCGTGGGCGGCGAGGAACTTGTCGTACGCGGCGACGGCCGCCTCGTAGTTGCCCTGCTCCGCGAGCCGGTCGGCCTTCGCGAGCATCATCGCCGACGGGCGCGCGAACGGCCCCGACGCGCAGGCCGGAAGCGCGAGCAGCAGCGGCAGGACGAGCCAGGCGCGTCTCATCCGCGGGGCAGGAGCACGCTGAAGCGGCTCCCCTTGCCTTCCTGTGATTCGACCGTCACGCGGCCGCCGTGGGCGAGGGCCACGCCCCGGACGATCGCGAGCCCGAGGCCCGTGCCGCCGCGGTCGCGGTGGGCCTGGCGGTACGAGTCGAAGATGTGCGGGAGCTCGGCGGCCGGGATCCCGACGCCCGTGTCCTCGACCTGGAGCTCGAGCTCGGGGCCCGCGTCCACGAGGCGCACGACGACGCGGCCGCCGGCGGGGGTGAAGCGGATGGCGTTGCCGGCGAGGTTGACGACGACCTGGAGCAGGCGCCCCTCGTCGCCGCTGCAGCGGAAGTCCGCGCCGACCAGCTCGCGCTCGAGGACGACGCCCGCGGCCTCGGCGCTCGGGTGGAGCTCCTCGACGGCGCGCCCGAGGAGCCGGTCGAGATCGAGCGTGGTCCGCTCGAGGGGCACGAGCCCCGCGCGGAGCCGCGAGATCTCGAGGATCTGGTTGACGAGCTGCAGCAGCCGGTCCGTGCTCCCGCCGATGATCTCGACGAGGCGCGCCTGCTTCTCGGTGAGCGGGCCGGGGAAGCCCTCGCGCAGGAGGTCGGCGGCGCCGCGGATCGAGGTGAGCGGCGAGCGCAGCTCGTGCGAGAGCGTCGCGAAGAACTCCTCCCTGGTCTCCGCCATCTGGCGGAGCTGGGCGGCCATCGAGTTGAACGAGCGCGCGAGCTGCCCGATCTCGTCGTTGCTCTCCACCGGCAGCGGCTCGCGGAAGGAGCCCGCGGCGACCCGGGCGGTCGCCTCCGAGAGCGTCTCGAGCGAGCGCGTCATCCCGTAGGCCACGAGCCCGCTCGCGAAGAGCGCCAGGCCCACGGCCGCGCCGAGGGCGACCAGCACCGCCGTCCACGTCCGCACCTCGAGCTGCGCGGCCTCGGCCTGCGCGGCGAGCCCGCGGGCGTGGGTCGCGTCCATCAACTCGTCGAGGCGCGCCTCGACCCGGCCCGAGAAGACCAGCGCGTCGGTCTCGGCGAGCCGCATCGCGCCCGCGCGGTCGCGCCGCGCGACGCGACGCTGCTCCTCGGTGACGACGCGCCGGTAGTCCGCGAAGGCGGCGAGCGCCTCCTGGAGGCGGGCCGCCTCCGTCGCGCTCGTCGCGTACTCGGTGAGCCGCCCGAGGTCGCGGGCCATCCGCGCCGCCCGCTCGTTCCAGAGCGCCGCGTAGCGCCGGTCGCGGAGGACGAGCGCGCGCGCCTCGAGCCGCGTGAGCGCCGCGATCGCCTCGCGCGCGCCCGCGGCCAGGCGGAGCGCGGGCACCGTGAGCGTGGTGATCTCGCGGTTGACCGAGACGAGGCGGTCCACGGCGCGAAGGCTGAGCACGCCGACGCCGGCGAGCACGACGATGACGAGCGTGGCGGTCAGGAAGATTTTCGAGGCGAGCCGCATGCGTTCCTTCTTCTCCTACCGCCCGGGCGGAGCGGCGGGCGCGGTCGCCGGCGGGGGCGCCGGAGCCAACTGGGTCGCGACGAGTTTGGCAATGAGCCGCTGCCGATCGTCGACGACCTTCACCTCGACGACCAGCGTGTTTCGTCCACGATGAACGATCTCGGCCTCGGCTGTCAAGCTTCCCCGGTCGGTGTTGCGGAGCAGGTTCGCCGAGAGCTGCAGGGTCAGCGGGAAGAGCTCCGGCCGGAGCTCCGCCGACGGGTTCGTCGCCCACATCGCCGCCGCCGTCGCGGTCTCGTCCGCGAACGCCACGATCGCCCCGGCGTGGAAGCGGCCGGTGAGCTGGGTGAGCTCGCGCTTCCAGTCGAGCCGGGCGACGGCGCGGCCCTCGCCGACGGAGACGAAGCGCGTGCCGTGCGCCTCGAGCATCGTGCCGCGGCTCCACTCGGTGTTGAGCCGCTCCACGAATTGCGCCGCCGTGATCATCCGGTCACCTCCCGCGGAACTCGTGATAGACGTTGCGACCGCGCGTCTCGCGCAGCGTGAAGCTCACGAGCGCCGCGGCGAGCGCGAGCGCCGCGCACGCCGCGAACGCGGACGCGTACGCCTCTACAGGGTACACGCGCGAGCCCCCCGAGAGGGCGCCGGCCCAGCGGGCGTCGAGCACCGCGCCGATCGGCCCCTGCGTGAGCGCGGCGCCGAGGAAGCCGCCGAGGTTCACGACGGCGACCGCGATGCCGGCCAGGTGCGGCGGGTTCACCTCCCGGCCGATCGGCCACGTGAGGACGAACGCGCCGCCGACCGCGCCCATCGCGAGGAAGAGCGCCCCGAGACCGCCGAGCGGCAGCCGGCCGAGCGTCGCGACGAAGATGGTCCAGAGGGCGACGCTCGCCCAGGCGAGCGCGACGAACGGCAGCTTCCGGCGGCGCAGCACACGGTCGGACAGGAAGCCGGTCAGCGGCGCCGAGACGAGCAGGGGCAGCGTCGGCGCCGCGGCATAGAACGCCGCGCGCTCGGCGGAGAGGCCATAGACGTCGCGGAGGCAGGGCACGACCCAGAGCGACAGGTTGCCGAAGGCCGAGTACAGGCAGAAGAACGCGAGGAACGGCGGCCACGTGTGGCGGTTGCGCAGCACGGCGGCGCCGCCCGCGAGGACCGCGCGGAGGCCGGGCGCGGGCGGCGCGCCGCCGCCGGGCGCGCCGGGGCGGTCGCGGACCACCGCGAAGCAGAGCGCGGAGGCCGCGAGCGTGACGGTGCCGACCACGGCGAGAGCGCCGCGCCAGCCGGCGACGGCGACGAGCGCCGCAAGCGGCGCCGTCGCGACCAGCGCGCCGGCGATCCCGACCGTCGCGGTGACGGCGGACAGGAAGCCGAACCGCGTGGGCGGAAACCACGTGGCCGCGATCTTCAGCGCGCCGACGAAGGTCACCGCCGCGCCGAGGCCGACCGCGAACCGGCCGGCGAAGAGCGCGCGCGGCGCCGGCGCCAGGCCCATCGCCATGGTCCCGAGCCCCATGACGGCGCCGCCGGCCGCGACGACGCGGCGGACGCCGAACGCGTCGACGAGCAGCCCCGAGGGAATCATGAGCGCGGCGTACGCGTAGAAGTACGTCGCGGCCAGCAGCCCGACGATCACGCCCGTGACGCCGAACTCCTGCATGAGGTCCTTCGCGATGATGCCGGGCGCGGCGCGGTGGAAGAACGCGATCAGGAACAGGAGCGCGGGCACCGACCACATCGCCCAGGCCCGCCCGGAGAATTGCATACGGCTTAGTGATACCATAGGCGCCGTCGCGTTCGAGGCGCCCCCTTTTCTCGGAGGACGATCGTGGAGTTCGGAGTCTCGCTTCCCGGCCGCGGCCCGCTCGGCACGCCCGACATCCTGCTGCGGATGGCGACGAAGGCCGACGCGCTCCGCTACGACTCCGTGTTCGTCACCGATCACGTCGTCCTCCCCGTGTCGATGGCGCGCTCGGTCTACCCCTACTCGCCGACGGGGCGGTTCACGGGCGGCGCCGCGCAGGACTACCTCGAGCCGTTCGCGCTGCTGGGCTGGCTCGCCCACGCGACGCGGCGTGTCCGCCTCGGCACGAGCGTCCTCGTCGTCCCGTACCGCAACCCGCTCGTCACGGCCAAGATGCTCGCGACGCTCGACCGCCTCTCGCGCGGGCGCGTGATCCTCGGCGCGGGCGTGGGCTGGCTCCGCGAGGAGTTCGAGGCCCTCGCGGCGCCGCCGTTCGAGGCGCGCGGCGCCGTCACGGACGAGTATCTCCGCCTCATGCGCGCGACGTGGACCAGCGACCCGGTGAGCTTCGCGGGCACGTACTACCGGGTCCGCGACGTCCACGCCCTGCCGAAGCCCGCCCAGAAGGGCGGCGTCCCGATCTGGATCGGCGGCCACACCGACGGCGCGCTCAAGCGCGCCGGCACCCTCGGCGACGGCTGGCACCCGATCGTGCTCCGGCCCCCGGCGCTGCTCCTGCCCGACGAGTACGCGGCGAAGGCGAAGCAGGTGCACGCGTGGGCCCAGCGCGCGGGGCGCGACCCGAAGGCGGTCACGCTGACGCTGCGCTGTCCGATGGAGGTGCGCTCGGCACGGCAGAAGGCGGCGGCCGGCGACCGGCCGCTCTTCCAAGGCACCGCGGCGGAGGTCGCGGGCGACGTGCAGGCCTACGCGGCGCACGGCGTCTCCCACTTCGTCTTCGACCCGACCCACCAGGAGCCCGCCAAGGTCCTCGCCAACCTGGAGCGCTTCGCCGACGAGGTGAGGCCGAAGCTCAAGAGGGCCCGCGCGTGATCTCTCACGCCGAGGCGTGCCGGCTCATCGAGACGCCGCCCGCGGCGCTCGACGAGCTCCTCGCGCGCGCCGCCGAGGTGCGCGACCGGGGCCGCGGGCGGACGGTGACGTTCTCGGCGAAGGTCTTCGTGCCGCTCACCACGCTCTGCCGCGACTACTGCGGCTACTGCACGTTCCGCCGCGACCCGGGCGAGCCCGGCGCGCGGACCCTGACGCCGGACGAGGTCGTCGCGCTGGCGCAGGCCGGGGGCCGGCTCGGCGCGAAGGAGGCGCTCTTCTCCCTCGGCGACCGGCCCGAGGCCGCCTTCGCCGAGCATCGCGAGTTCCTCCGGCGCCACGGCCACCGCTCGACGCTCGGCTACCTCCGCGCCGTCTGCGCGCGCGTGCTCGCCGAGACGCCCCTCCTCCCCCACGCGAACCCCGGCGTGATGGGCGAGCGCGACCTCTCGGCGCTCCGCGAGGTCAACGTGAGCATGGGGCTCATGCTCGAGACCGTGTCCGAGCGCCTCCTCGGGCGCGGGATGGCCCACGACCGGGCGCCGGACAAGGTGCCGGCGCGGCGCCTCAGGACGATCGCGCTCGCGGGCAAGCTCGCGATCCCGTTCACCACGGGTCTCCTCATCGGGATCGGCGAGACGCCGCGCGAGCGCGTCGACACGCTCGTCGCCATCCGTGACCTGCACGAGCGGTACGGCCACGTCCAGGAGGTCATCGTCCAGAACTTTCGCGCGAAGCCGCGGATCCCGATGCGGGACCACCCCGAGCCGTCGCTCCCCGACATGCTGCGCACCCTCGCCGTCGCGCGGCTCGTGCTCGGCCCCGACGTCAACATCCAGGCGCCACCGAACCTCTCGCCGGGCGACTACGCGCGGCTCCTCGCGGCGGGCCTCAACGACTGGGGCGGCATCTCGCCGCTGACGCTCGATCACATCAACCCCGAGAAGCCGTGGCCGCTCATCCCGGAGCTCCGTCGCGCGACCGACGGCGCGGGCTTCGTCCTCCGCGAGCGCCTCGCGATCTACCCCGAGTACGCGCGGCGCGCGGAGTTCCTCGACGAAGCCCTGCGCCCGCGGGTCGCCGCGCTCGTGGACGGCCACGGCCTGGTGAAGGAAGCGTATGAGCACTGGCGACGCTGGTAAGCTCTCTCCGGCCCTCGACTGGGCGTCGCGCGGCGTGCGCGACGCCCTCGCCCGCGCGCTCGACGGGCACGAAGTCTCCACGGACGAGGCGCGCGCGCTCGCCCACGCCACGGGGCGCGACCTCGGCGCGCTCACGCTGGTCGCCGACGAGCTGCGGCGCCGGCAGGTCGGCGACGTCGTCACCTTCGTCGTCAACCGCAACGTCAACTTCACGAACGTCTGCATCAAGCACTGCGGCTTCTGCGCCTTCAGCCGCGACCACCGTGAGGAGGAGGGCTACCTCCTGCCGGTCCCCGAGGTCGTGCGCCGGGCGCGCGAGGCGTGGGAGCTCGGCGCCACCGAGGTGTGCATCCAGGCCGGGCTCCCGCCCAAGCTCGACGGCCGCTACTACATCGAGCTCGCGCGGGCGCTCAAGGCGGCGCTGCCCTCGCTGCACCTCCACGCCTTCTCCCCCGAGGAGGTGCTGTACGGCTCGGTGAGGTCGGGGATGCCGATCAAGGACTATTTGAGGGAGTTGAAAAACGCGGGCCTGGGAACACTGCCAGGAACCTCGGCCGAAATACTCGACCAGGAGATCCGCGATACCATATCGCGGGGCCGGATCACCGTGGACCAGTGGGTCGAGGTGATCACGACGGCGCACGCGCTCGGCATCCGCACGACCTCCACGATCATGTACGGCCACGTGGAGACGCCCGACCACTGGGTCCGCCACATGGACCTGCTGCGCTCGATCCAGCACGACACCGGCGGCTTCACGGAGTTCGTCCCGCTCTCGCTGATCCACTCGGAGGCGCCGATGCACGCGAAGGGTCTCGTGCCCGGCGTGCGCCCGGGCGCCACCGGCGTCGAGGTCGTGCGGATGCACGCGCTCGCGCGCGTCATGCTCGGCCCGAGCATCCGCAACATCCAGTGCTCGTGGGTCAAGGAGGGGCCGAAGCTCGCTCAGATCCTCCTCGACGCCGGGGCCAACGACATGGGCGGCACGCTCATCAACGAGTCCATCTCGACCTCGGCCGGCGCGACCCACGGCCAGCTCGTCGGGCCGGCCGAGCTCTGCCGCCTGATCCGCGACGCCGGGCGAGTGCCGGCGCAGCGCGACACCCTCTACGGGATCGTGCGTACCTATGGCGACGGGGAAATCCCCGACTCGCCGCTCGACCGCATCGAGGACGCCGAGACGCGCTTCGGCTCGTACCGGAAGCTGATCGCCTCGGGCGAGTTCCGCTTCACGCGCGGGTAGCCGAGCGCGGAGCCCTGTGGTATTAATTCACTTCGCGTCCAATCACACACGTTTCAGACGAGGAGGCCGCCCGTGGCGAAGACGATGACGAAGACCGCGACCCTTGCCGCCCTTGCGGAGAAGACCCAGTTCTCCAAGAAGCAGATCGAGGGCATCCTGGACGAGACGCTGCAGCTCGCGTGCAGGGAGGCGAAGAAGAGCGGCCAGTTCGTCCTCCCGGGCTTCGGCAAGCTCGTGCTGGCGAACCGCAAGGCGCGCATCGGGCGGAACCCGCAGACGGGCGAGCCCATCAAGATCCCCGCGAAGCGCGTCTGCAAGTTCCGTCTCGCCAAGAGCCTGAAGGACGCGGTGCTTGGCAAGAAGTAGACCGCGGGCGAGACTCCCGGAGGATTCTTCCCGCACGGGGACCGGCGCCGCCCCCTCGCTCTCCGCGGCGACCGTCCCCCGGGTCTGGCAGGGCATCGGCTACCGTCCGCTGCCCGACCCCGCGCAGGCCCGGCCGCTCTTCGACTACGCCGCCCTCCCGTGGCCCGCGCGCGACGTCGCGTTCGCCTGGGGCGCCGCCGACGGCGGCGACCGGCTGATCGGCGCAGCCGTCGTGGAGCGGAGCGGCACCGCCGCCATGCTCGACGGGCCCGTCATCGTGGCCGGCGACGACCCGCTCGAGGTCGCCGCTCAGCTCGTCGCCGCCGTCCTCGACCACGCCACCGCCGCCGGCGTCCGGACCGTCTACGCGCGTCCCCAGGGCCTCGATCGCGTCTGGGTCCGCTTCGGCTTCATCCCGGTGCCCGAGAGCACGCTGCCGGCGGGTCTCGCCGGCCGCCCGGGCGCCGGCCTCTTCGCGTGGCGCGGCGGCAGCGCGCTCTGGACGCTCCGCGAAGAGCCCGCGGGCGTCTAGGCATGCGCGTCGTCGCGATCGCCGGGGGGACCGGCGCCGCCAAGCTCCTGCGGGGCCTCGCGGCCCTGCCAGACGCCCGCGACCTGACCGTCGTCGGCAACACGGGCGACGACACCGAGATCTGGGGCCTCCACGTCTCGCCGGACCTCGACACGGTGACGTACGCGCTCGCCGGCCGGCTCGACACCGGGCGCGGCTGGGGGCTCGCCGGCGAGACGTTCCGCTGTCTCGAGGCGATGGGCGACCTGGGCGCCGAGACGTGGTTCAACCTCGGCGACCGCGACCTCGCCACGCACATCGCCCGCACGCGCGCCCTCCGCGCGGGGGCGCCGCTGTCGGCCGTCACCGCCGAGCTCGCGCGCCGCCTGGGCGTCGCGGCGCGCGTCCTGCCGATGAGCGACGACCCGGTGCGCACGCGCGTCCGCACGCCCGACGGGTGGCTGTCCTTCCAGGAGTACTTCGTGCGCGAGAAGGCGCAGGTCCAGGTGCTGGACGTCGAGTACGCCGGCGCCGGCGCGGCGCGCCCCGCGCCCGGCGTCCTCGAGGCGATCCGCGACGCCGAGCGCGTCGTGGTCTGCCCGTCGAACCCCGTCACCTCCGTCGGTCCCGTGCTCGCCGTGCCCGGCCTCACCGACGCCCTCGCGGCGACGCGCGCCCGCGTCGTCGCCGTGAGCCCCATCGTGGGCGGCGCGGCCGTGAGCGGCCCGGCCGGCGAGCTGATGCGCGCCCGCGGGCTCGCGGTCTCACCCCTCGGCGTCGCGGGCGCCTACGCGCCCTGGCTCGACGCGCTCGTCCTCGACCGGCGCGACGCGGCGTGCGCCGGGGAGCTGGCGAAGCTCGGCGTGCGCGCGGTGCCCGGCGACATCCTCATGACCGACGGCCAGCGCGAGGTCGCCCTCGCGCGCGTGGTCCTCGCGGCATGAATCCCCGGGGCGTCACCGTCTGCGCCGTGCCGGTGAAGGACCTCGCGAACGCCAAGCAGCGTCTCGTGCCGGCGCTCGGCCCGGCGGAGCGCCGCGCGCTGGCGGGGGCGATGCTGCGCGACGTGCTCGCCGCCCTCGCCGGCTCCGGGCTCGACGCGGTCTGGGTGGTCACGCGCGACCCCGAGGTGTTCGCGATCGCGCGCGGCCTGCGCGTGGAGGCGCTCGCACCGGCGGAGGAGGAGAACTCGAGCCACACCGCCGCGGTCGCGTTCGCCCAGGCCGAGGCCGCGCGCCGCGGCGCGCGCGCGTTCCTCACCGTCCCCGGCGACGTGCCGGCCGCGACGCCCGCGGAGATCCGCGCGCTGGCGGGCGCCGCCGGACCCGGCGCACCCGCCTTCGTCCCCTCGCGCTCCGGGCACGGCACGAACGGCGTCGCCCTGGCGCCGCCCGCCGCGATGCCACTCAAGTTCGGCGAGCCGTCGTTCGAGAACCACCTCAGCGCGGCGCGCGCGGGCGGGCTCGAGCCGCGCGTGCTCCGGCTCCGCGGCCTCGGGCTCGACGTGGACGCGCCGGAGGACCTCGCGGCGCTCGTCCGCGAGGCGCCCGACACGGAGAGCGCGCGCCTCGTCCGCGCGTGGTCGCGCCCGTGACCCCGCCGCCGCGCTACGAGGTGATCGGCGTCACGGGCATCCCCGAGGTCCGGCCAGGCGATGACCTCGCACGCCTCATCGTCGAGGCCGCGGGACGCCAGGCGACGCCGCTCGCCGCGGGCGACCTCCTCGTCGTCGGGCAGAAGATCGTCTCGAAGGCCGAGGGCCGGCTGGTCCGCCTCGCCGACGTGACGCCGTCGGCCGTCGCCCAGTCCATGGCCGCGGGCCTCGCGCGCGACGCCCGGCTCGTCGAGGTGATCCTCCGCGAGTCGCGGCGGGTGGTGCGCATGGACCAGGGCGTGCTCATCACCGAGACGCACCACGGCTGGGTCTGCGCGAACGCGGGTGTCGACCAGTCGAACGTGGACGCCGAGTGCGTGGCGCTCCTGCCCGAGGACCCCGACGGCTCGGCGCGCGCCCTGCGCGAGGCGATCCGCGCGCGCGGGGGGCCGGACGTGCTCGTGATCGTCGCCGACACCTTCGGCCGCCCCTGGCGCGAAGGCCTCACCAACGTCGCGATCGGCCTCGCCGGCTTCGCGCCGCTCAGGAGCTATCTCGGCGAGCGCGACCCCGCCGGCCGCCCGCTCCAGGCGACGATCCTGGCGCTCGCCGACGAGCTCGCGGCGGCGGCCGAGCCCGTGATGGGCAAGCTCGACCGGATCCCGGTCGCGATCGTCCGCGGCCTCCGGCTGACGCCCGCCGAGGAGGGCTCGAAGCCCCTCCTGCGCGACCCCGCCCGGGACCTGTTCCGGTGAAAATAGCGATCCTCGGCGGCACCGGGAACGAGGGCGCCGGGCTCGGCGCGCGCTGGGCGCTCGCGGGCCACGCGATCGTCATCGGCTCCCGCGACCCCGAGCGCGCGAAAACGAAGGCGGCCGAGCTGCGCGAGCTGACGCGGAAGATGCCGATCATGGGCGAGTCGAACGCCGAGGCCGCGCGCCTCGGCGGGGTCGTCGTGATCGCGCTGCCCGCGGCGGGGCTCGCGGCCACGCTCCCCGAGGTCCGGGAGGCCTGCCGCGGCAAGGTCGTGGTGAGCACGGTCGTGCCGCTCACCTTCGGCGGCCCCCGCCTCTTCACGCCGCCGCCGGCGGGCTCGGCCGCGGAGGAAGCTCAGGCGCTCCTGCCCGAGGCGAAGGTCGTGGCCGCGTTCCACCACATCGCCGCCCACGAGCTCGCGGAGACGGACCACCCGATCGACTGCGATCTGCTCCTCTGCGGCGCCGACGCGGGCGCCAAGGACACCGTCGCCGAGCTCGGGCACTCGCTCGGCCTGCGCCCGATCGACGTGGGCCCCCTCACGAACGCCGGGCCGATCGAGGCGATCACGGCCGTCCTCGCGACCATCAACCGCCGCTACAAGGTCAAGAACGCCGGCATCAAGATCACCGGGCTCTGAGGCGCCCGCGGCGCCTCACGCCGCGCGCGAGATCGCGAGCCCGAGGTAGACGATCACCACCGCGAGCAGGAGCACGAGGTGGCCGAGCCACGCGATCGCGCGGAGCACGGGCGCCGGTTCCTCGCCGGCCGCGAGGGCCTTGGCGAGCCGCGGGACCAGCGCGAAGTCGCGCTGGCCCGCGAGGGCCACCGCCACGAGGACGAGAACGAACTTCACCGCCAGCGTGAGGGCGACGCCGCTCGCCATGACACGCTCGAGCGGGCCGAGCCGCGTGACGTTGTAGAACCCCGTCAGCACGACGAGCGCGATCGCCGTCCACGCGACCCGCCGGCCACGGGCCGCGGCGTCGGCGAAGGGCCGGGCGGCGCCGCGGCGCGCCGCCGGCAGGAGCACGTGCGACTCGTACATGAGCCCGCCGACCCACACGACGGCGGCGAGCACATGGAGCCAGAGGACGAGGAGGTTCAGGGTCACGGCCGGCCGTCCGTGAGGGCCGTGACTGCGGCGTCCACGTCGGCGAAGCTCGGGAACAGGAGGTCGGGCGCGCACGCGGCGAGCTCGCCGGCGGGGTACTGCCCCGTCGCCACCGCGACGGCCACCGCGCCGCACGCGCGCGCGCAGTCCACGTCGTGCGGCGTGTCACCGATGATCGTGAGGCGGTCGAAGCCGAAGGCGTGACCGGTGAGCCGCTGCGCGCGCTCGCGGGCGATCAGCGGCAGGCGCCGGCGATCGATGTCGTCCGAGCCGAAGGCCCCGACGCGGAAGTGCGGCAGGAGTCCCGTGGCCCCGAGCTTCAGGCGCGCGCCGGGCTCGATGTTGCCGGTGACGAGGCCGACCACGGCGTCGGACCGCTCGGCGAGCGCGGCCACGAGCGTGGCGACCCCCGGCAGCACCTGGACGACGCTCCCGTCGCCCAGGAGCGCCGCGAGCTCCTCGACGTAGACCGCGAAGCACTCGGCGACGCGCGCCTCGATCGTCGCGCGCGGCACCCCCGCGGCGCCCAGGACGTCGTGGACGATCCGCGGGTCGGTCTTGCCGCGGAGGTCGTAGCGGTCGATCTCCCCGGCCGTGCCGAACACGCGCGCGAGTGCTGCCTTGAAGGCGGCGCGGCCGAGACCCCGGGCCGAGATGAGCGTGCCGTCGACGTCGAAGAGGAAGAGGCGCACCCTAGCGCGGGGCGAGCTGGCGGAGCCGCGCGACCACGGCGGGGAGCGCGTCGAGGACGGCGTCGATTTCGCCCGCCGTCGTCCAGCGGCCGAGCGTGAAGCAGAGCGAGCCCTCGAGCGCATCACGGCCGCAGCCGATCGCGCGGAGCACGTGCGAGGGCTCGCCGGTCGACGCGTTGCAGGCCGAGCCGGAGGAGGCCGCGATGCCGCGGAGGTCCAGCTCGAGGAGGACGGCGTCCGCCTTCACGCCCGGCACGACGAGGGACGCGTGGTGCGGGAGGCGCCCGTCGCCGCGCGCGCCCGTGACACGGGCCTCCGGGAGCCGGTCGAGCAGTCCCGCGAGCAGCCGGTCGCGCAGCGCGCGGAGCCGCGCGGCCTCCGCCGGGCCCTCGAGCCGGACCAGATCGGCGGCGACGCCCAGGCCGACGATCGCGGGCAGGTTCTCGGTCCCCGATCGGTAGCCGCCCTCCTGGCCGCCGCCCACGATGACGGGCGCGAGCTTCACGTCGGCCCGCACCCAGAGCGCGCCGGCGCCGGGCGGCCCGTAGATGTCGTTCGAGGAGAGGGTGAGCAGATCGATCTGCGCGTCGTCCACGGCGAGCGGGACGCGCCCCACCGTGCCGACGCCGTCCACGTGGAAGGGCACGCCGCGCTCGCGGGCGATCCGCCCGACCGCGCGCACGGGCTCGAGCGTCCCGATCTCGCCGTTCGCCGCCATGAGCGACACGAGCGCGGTGTCGTCGCGCATCGCGCGCGCGACCGCCTGCGGGTCCACGCACCCGTCGGCGTCCACGCCGACGTAGCTGACGCTCCAGCCCCGCTTCTCGAGATCGCGGCACGCATTGAGGACCGAGATGTGCTCGACCGCCGAGGTGACGACGTGGCGCCCGCGCGCGCGCTCGGCCGCGCCGCGGACCGCGAGGTTGTTCGCCTCGGTGGCGCTCCCCGTGAAGATCACGCCGGCCGGCGTCGCGCCGACGAGCCGGGCGACCTTCGCGCGCGCGCCGTCGAGCGAGGCGCGCGCCTCGAGGCCGAGCGAGTGGGGCGCGGCGGGGTTGCCGACGCCGCCCTCGAGGAACGGCCGCATGACGGCGACGACGCGGGGGTCCACCGGCGAGAACCCCGCGTAGTCCAGGTACACGCGGGGCACGGCGCCGGCGGCGCCGCCGCTAGCCGGCCTTGCGGATGACGAAGCGGAAGACCGCGCCATTCCTCCCGATCTCCACGAGCTCGTTCCCCGTGCGGCTCGTCCAGCTCTTCATGTCCGCCTCGGACGCGGGGTCGTCCGACGTCATCTCGAGGATCTGTCCCGGCCCGAGCCTCTTCATGGCCTCGCGCGTCTTGAGGACAGGCATCGGGCAGAAGAGCCCCAAGCAATCGAGCGTCACGTCGGCCCCTGGCATCGCGCGAAAATCCTTTAGAATTCTGACATTGACAGGGTGTCGCGGCAACAAGAATAATGGCTCAGGATGCCAGGCGCGAGCCCTTCTCCCGACTTCGCGTCTCTCAGTCGACGGCTCAGGCAGCGGGTGCTCGTGGCCCTCTGCGTGACCTCCGGCCTGCCCCTGCTCGTCCTGGGCTACGTCGTCTACCGTTACGTCCTCCCCCGCCTCGACGCGCTGCATCCCGCGAGCGCCGTCGGCCTCGAGGGGCTCATCTTCTTCACCGTGCTCGCGATGGTCGGCGGCGCGTGGCTCATCTGGGACCTCGGGCGGACCGTGGGGCGGATCGCGGAGCTTCTGTCCTCGCAGCCGACCCTCGCGGGGCTCGGCACCCGCACGGACGAGGTCGGCACGCTGATGAAGTCGTTCACGGGCATGCTCGCGACCATCGAGCAGCAGGCGATCGAGATCAACACGTTCGCCACGCGCCTCGACGCCGCGTACAAGGAGCTCGAGGTCACCAACTCCAAGCTCAAGGAGACCTCGTTCCGCGACGAGGTGACGGGGCTCTACAACCGGCGCTTCTTCTCGCTCCGCCTCGAGGAGGAGATGTCGCGCTTCAAGCGCTTCAACCATCCGGTGTCGCTCGTGCTCCTCGACATCGACAACTTCAAGAGCGTCAACGACGAGTTCGGCCACGCCGTCGGCGACGAGACCCTGCGCGAGCTCGCGCAGATCCTCATGAAGCACTCGCGCGGGATCAACGTCGTCTCGCGCTTCGGCGGCGACGAGTTCGCCGTCCTGCTCGTCGAGACCTCGAAGGCCGGCGCGCGGCTCTACGCCGACCGGATCCGCCAGGTCGTCGCGACCTTCCCGTTCTCGCACGGCAAGCCCGTCACCGCCTCGTTCGGCGTCGCGAGCCTGCCCGACGACGAGGTCACGACCTCCGACGACCTCTTCCGCGCCGCGGACGAGGCGCTGTACGCGGCGAAGCGCGCCGGCAAGAACCAGGTCGTCGCCGCGGGGCCCGCGGAGAAGGTGGGCGGCTAGCATGGCCCAGCGGGACATCCTGATCGTCGACGACGACCGCCAGGTCCGCGAGGTCCTCCACCAGATCTTCCTCTCGGTCGGCTACAACTGCCTGCTCGCGAACGACGGCCGCGAGGGCGTGGACGTCTTCAAGGCCGGGCGCCCGCCCCTCGTCGTCACCGACCTCAAGATGCCCGGCATGTCCGGGATCGAGCTGCTGCAGGCGGTGCGGCGGATCGACGGCGACGCGGCGGTCATCGTGCTGACGGGCGCGGCCGACGTGAAGACGGCGATCGACAGCCTCAAGCTCGGCGCGTACGACTTCATCATGAAGCCCGTGAACGTGGACGAGCTGCTCATCGCAGCCGAGCGCGCCTACGAACGCCGCCAGCTCCTGATCGAGCGTCGCGAGTACCACGAGCTCCTCGAGCGCCGGGTCGTCGAGGCCACGCGCGACCTCGCCGACGCCTACCAGCGGCTCCAGGACACCTACCGCTCCACGCTCGAGGCGCTCGGGTCGGCGCTCGACACGCGCGACGTCGGCACCGAGGCGCACTCGCGGCGCGTCCACGGCTACGCGCTCGCCACGGCGCGCGAGCACGGCGTGCCCGAGGCCGACCTCACCGACCTCGGGCACGGGGTCCTGCTCCACGACATCGGCAAGATCGGCATCCCCGACGCGATCCTCCTCAAGCCCGGGCCGCTCACGCCGGACGAGTGGACGATCATGCGGCGCCACCCCGAGATCGGGAAGGCCCTCATCGAGCGGATCCCGTTCCTCCGCGGCGCGGTGCCGATCGTCTGGGCGCACCACGAGAAGTGGGACGGGTCCGGCTACCCGCGCGGCCTCAAGGGCGAGGAGATCCCGCTCGGCGCGCGCATCTTCATGGCCGTGGACGCCTTCGACGCGATGACCTTCGACCGCCCGTACTCGAAGGCCAAGCCCTTCGACGTCGCCAAGGCCGAGATCCGGCGCTGCGCGGGCACCCACTTCGACCCCACGGTCGTGGAGTCCTTCTTCCGCGTGCCCGAGGCGCTGCTCGAGGAGGTCCGGCGGAAGAGCGTCGAGCCCTGAGGCGGTAGCCTCAGGCGCGATCCTCCATCCCGAGCTCGGCCACGAGGCGCCGCGTCTTCGCGAACGCGGCGGACAGCTCGTCCTCCGAGAGGCCGAGCTCCATGCAGCGCCGCAGGAGCTCGCGCAGCATCTCCGTCCGCAGCACGGCCTCGTCGCGGTTGCCGTCGTCGTTGAGCTGGCGGATGCGGAGCGCGCGCAGGTCGGCGACGCCCTCGAGGGCGCGCGCGAGCGTCGCGCGTGTCTCCGCCTGGCGGTCGGGGCCGATGTCGGCGAAGCGGAGCGCGTGGACGAGCGGGTCGACCGCCTCCTCGTACTGGCCCGCCTCCACCCGGCGCACGCCGAGCCGCGTGTAGCCCCACCACAGCCGCTGGTCCACCTCCTCGCGGCGCTTCGGCGGAAGCGCCTCGTGGGCGATCGTGGTGAGCAGTTCCTCGGCGCGCCGGAGCGAGGCGAGCGCCTCGGACTCGCGCTCCTCCTGCATGCTGCGGATCGCCTGCGCGGTGAGCTGGCCGATCTCGCCGCCGAAGGTCCCGGTGAGGAGATGCTCGAAGTCGTCGACCAGCTCCGAGGGGAGGTGTGGGTCGTCGAGCGTCTCGCGCACGAGCCGCCGGGCCGTCTCGAAGTCCTGGCGCTGGAGGAGCCGGTTGACCGCCTGCTCGCAAGCGGGCCAGAGCGCCGCGCGCGCCTGCGTGCCCAGCTCGGCGAGCCGGGTGTCGGCGGGCGCCAGCGCGAGTCCGCGCGCGACCCAGACGAGCGCCGCGCGCAGCTCCGCCACGCGGGTCTCGCTCTCCTGGCCGCCGGCGCGCGCGAGGAGGCTCTGCGCGGCGTGGAGCGAGAGCCCGGCGAGGTGCTGGCGGTACGTCGGCCGCTCGGGCTCGGGCGCGATCGCGAGCGCCGACTCGAGCGCCGCGCACGCGCCCTCGTCGTCGCCCCGCGCCTGCTTCGCGAGCGCCACCACCGCCCAGAGCGCCGCGACCTCGCGGGCGTCGTCCTCGACGAGCGACTCGGCGCGAACGCGGCCGAGCGCGTCCTCGCCGATCGAGACGACCTCGTCGTGCCGTCGGTTCTGGTAGAGGGCGAAGCAGGTCTCGACCAGCGCCGGATCGAGCTGCCGCTCGGCCGGGACGGGCCCGGCGGGAGGAACGGGCGTGACGGAGCCCTCCCGCAGATCGCTCGGCCCGCCCTCGGCCTGATCCGGCCTCGCTGACCCCGCGCCGACGGGCTGCGGAACGACGGGCGGCGTGAGAGGCGGGCGCGGCGGCGCCAGGGGCGCGGGCGCGACGTCG
>Ga0209648_10000534_pt1 | contig 29055 bp, 24 predicted proteins | sample GraSoi2013_115cm_FD_185830 | JGI IMG/M metagenome (GOLD analysis project Ga0209648, IMG submission 185830) | Grasslands soil microbial communities from the Angelo Coastal Reserve, California, USA - Sample 9_17_2013_115cm (SPAdes) (version 2) | ecosystem: Environmental > Terrestrial > Soil >...
GGGCTGCTACCGCTCATCTTTGTGATGTTTGCATACGCGACGGGCGGGCCGTTCGGGCTGGAAGACATGGTGACGACAAGCGGGCCCGGGTTGACGCTGCTGTATCAATTGTTCATTCCGTTTTTCTGGTGCATTCCGGTTTCGCTGGTGGCGGCGGAATTAACGACAGCGATTCCTGTGGAAGGCGGATTTTACCGCTGGGTGCGCGCGGCGTTCGGCGACTTTTGGGGATTCCTGGCAGGGTGGTGGAACTGGAGCGCCTCGTTTCTTCTGGTAGCCGCGTACGCTGTTTTGTTTACAGATTATCTGACGTTCTTTTTCCCGGCGATTGTGGGCTGGAAGCATTGCGCAGTTTCGCTGGCATTGGTGGCGTTGCTTGGCTACGTGAACGTGCGGGGCATCCAGGCAGTGGGCACGGTAGCGACGGTGCTGGAGACGCTGATCCTGGTGCCGGTGGCGGTGTTGTGCGGTATCGCGGCGTTTCATTGGCGGCACAATCCGTTTACGCCGCTAGTGCCGCCGCAGGTTCCGCCATTTCAAGTCTTTGGAACAGGGCTGGCGCTGGGATTATGGCTGTACTCGGGCTACGAGCAAGTATCGAGCGTCGCGGAAGAAGTCGACAACCCGCAGCGAAATTACCCGCGGGCGCTGGCGGTGGTGGTGCCGCTCTCGATGGCCACGTACTTTCTGCCGACGATGCTTTCGCTCGCCGCCCTTGGAGACTGGCAGAAGTGGCACACCGGATATTTTTCCGACGCGGCGGCGTTGATTGGGGGCCCGTGGCTTGGATTCTCGATGACCGTGGCGGCCATGATCGGCAATGTTTCCCTGCTGAACGCCACAGTGCTGACGAGCACGCGCATGCCATCAACGATGGCCGAAGACGGCTACCTGCCCGCGGCGCTGTCAGCGCGGCACCCACGGTATGGCACGCCGTGGATCGCCATCATCGCGTCGTGCGTGATTTATGGATTGCTGACGCAGAAGACGATGGTGCAACTTCTGACGATTTATGTATGGCTGCGCATCGGCGTGACGATTTTGACGGTGCTGGCGTCGTGGCAATTGCGCAAGACGAAGCCGGATTTGCAAAGGCCGTTCCGTATTCCCTGGGGCCGCGCGGGGCTGGTGTACGTGGTGGCCGCGCCGCTAGTGATGAGCGTGGTGGCGCTGGCCGGGAGTGACCCGTTTGCAAGGAAGTGGGGGCCGGTTCCAGTGTTGCTGGGGCCGATGGTGTATTTGCTATTTCGCGCGGTGCGGAAGGACGGAGTTCAAGCCTGAAAACGGCCGCAAAAAAAAAACTAAACGCAGAGGCACAGAGGACACAGAGATCAGAGGAAAAGAAAAAAATAAGATGGCGGCGTAAAACCGCCTCTACAGATCGCTAGGGCGCAGCCCGCCGCGGCGGGTGCCCCTACAAGAAGAAAACAATCAGGTGAAGAAATCGAGGAGGCGGTACCAGGCGCCGGCGAGGGGAAGCGCCCAGGTGTTGCCACTGCGCAAGCCGAGTGGAGCGGAGGGAAACTTGATGCCGTCGAAAGGAATTCCACTGGGATCGCCGCAGATTTGCGCTGCGAGCTTCGCGCCGAACCAGGTGGCGGCAGCGACGCCGTGGCCAGCGAAGCCCGCGGCAAAATACATGCCGTCGATTTTTCCCGCGTGCGGCATGACGTCGAGAGTGAAATCGAGCGTGCCGCCCCAAACGAATTCGACTTTGATGTCGCGCAGTTGCGGGTAAACGCCGATCATGCCGCGGCGGAGAATTTCGGCGCTCCGGCGAACGGTGCTTTCGGTTTCCGGAAAAAAGGCCGCCCGGCCTCCGAAGAGCATGCGATTGTCCGGCGTGAGGCGATAGTAGTAGAGAAAGTGTTTTGAATCGTAGATCATGCGGTTACGGGGGCTAAGCTCGCGGGCCAGTTCGGCAGGAAGAACTTCGGTGGCGATGATGTAGGAGCCGATGGGAATGATTTTTTTTCGCAGCGCGGGAGTAGCTTCGGTGGTGTAGGCACCGCTGGCGAGAATCACTTCGCGCGCGGTGATGGCGCTCCTTGAAGTTTGCAGGCGGAATTTGCGGAGGCCCTTGACGGAGGCCGGTTCGACCTTCTTAACGCGCGTGTGATCGTGGAGGCGCGCGCCAGCGCGCTGCGCGGCTTGGGCAAGACCGGCAACGTATCGCGCGGGATTCAGGCCGGCGCTGGTTTCGTCCACCATGCCGCCAAAATAAATGTCCGAGCCTATTTCGGCGCGCAACTCGTTTTTAGGAATGATGCGCAGTTCGTGATTGAATTCGCGCTTGATCAGCGCGGCAGACTCTTCATAGCCATCGAAGTGCGCCTGCTTGCAAGCCACTTCCAGGTGGCCACAGCGCAAAAAGCTGCAGTCGATATTTTCTTCGCGGACGATTTGCTCGACGCAATCGATGGATTCGAGGGAAGCTGCATACATTTTGCGAACGGTCTCAAGACCGTAGCGCTTGATTAGCGCTGGTACGGGCAGCTTCATTCCGGTAAGGACCATGCCGCCGTTGCGGGAGCTGGCGCCCCAGCCGAAAGTCTCAGCTTCGAGGACGGCGACATTCACGCCGCGCTTCGCGAGCGTGCGGGCAGCGGAAAGGCCGCAAAAACCGCCGCCAACGACGGCAACGTCAGTAGTCTCAGGCATGGTGTGCGAGGCAGCAATCGCGGACAAACCGACAGTAGTCGCCCAGAAATTTTTCTCTTGGATGGTCATCGGTGAGACGGTGCGAGGAGATTCTAGCACCGACGGCAGGCTATAAAACAATCGGCGCAGTTCTAGATAAAAAAAGAGACGGCAGCGAGACTGCCGTCTCCGTACGTTGTGTTTTGTTGTTTTGTGGAACTTGTGAGGACTATTCTTCGTCGCCGTCGAGGCCGTCCGTCGGAGTGAGAGTGCCGAAGAGGCCGTCCTGTTCGTTGTTGATACCGGCGGTAAAGAACAAAGTGTTTGCCGGTCCCGCAGTCGCGTCGTTGCCGAAGGTAAGGGACCACAAGCCGTCGATGGTCACTAGCGAATCATCAGGATTCTTGAGGAAGCCGATGAATTTGTGGGTAAAGCCATTGAACGCGGCGATCCAGCCGCTGCGGAAATTGCCGACAAGAATGGCGTTGCTGAATTCACCGAAATCGCGCGTGGTCCAAACGACTCCCCAGGGAGCATTGAACCAGTCGCCGTGCTGGAGGTGGCCGATATGCTTGCCGCTCGGCGTGAAGAGTTCGACGAAGCCGAGGCCATCGCCGCCGACAGGATCGTGCCGAGCAGCGTCCTGCTTGGCGTAAGTGACGAAGAGGGTTCCACCGATATTTTGGATGTTGAAAGGCGCAAAACCTTCGGGAACGCCCTCGGCTTCGAAAGCGTCTTCACCGAAGTGGACGAGATTGAAGTTTGTGTTATAGACCTCAACTTTTGCTGAACGAAAATTCGTGACGTAGAGAAACTTGTTGCCGTTGATTTCGGCGGAGGTGGCGCCTTTGTAGACAGCGCCATTCGCGGAGCCCTTATCGGAATTGTCCACTTTGAGAATGGCGTTGGTGACGCTCGTTGGAGGATTAACGCCGGGATTCCAGCCTGAGATGGTGCCGTCTTCCGTGGCAAAAATGAAGATCGCTTGCGTGCCCGGTTTGCCCGCCACGAGAAGAAAATCGGCAGGGCTACCGTTGAAAACCACCCCCGTTGGGGCAGATTGGGTACCCGGCGCGAATCCCGGAGGCGGAACGGTGACGACCAGCGGACCACCATTCTGCTTTGGCGGAAAAGGGTTACCTTGGCCGTCGTAAAGGGTAGAAGTGCCGGAGTTATTGTTGCCGACCCAGAAGGGACTACCGGCGGAGCGCGTGAGACCCCAGGGATTTTTAAGGTTGGGGTCGAAGACGGGAGCCATACCGGCGATGTCGGAGACGAGGTTCGTTTGTTTGTAGTGTTGCGCTTGCGTTAAAGTTGGGAGCAAAAAAAGCGAAAGTACAAAAACTGGAAGAAGCTTCCAGGGCTTACTTGTGGACGACATTCAGAATCCTTCCAAAGCGAGATTTTCGATGCGAAACACGTCCCACGTGTTCGCAGACGAACTTCCGCCGTCTGGACTCCGACGTATTTGATGCAAACCGAATTCCAAGGTTAGATGAGGAATTCTGGAATTGCGGCGATTGAGAGCAAGGAACTTGCAAAAAAAGAGGCATGACGCAAATGGTCAAGCTCCAAAAATCCGAATCAATGCGCCGGATTAGATACCGAACATTGGAGGGATTTATTCCACGGATGGATAGGGGCACAGAGGCAGGAGAGAAAAAGAATGCTTAGGCGGTGCGAAGGACAATCAAGCTGATTTCGGGAGGGACTCCCAGACGTACTGGAGCGCCGACGGTGCCCAAGCCACGGTTGACATAGATATGGGCCATGGGGCCCGAAGCCGAGGCGAAGAGTGATGGACTGAAAGCGCGAGTGACGGAAGCGTTGGAAGCGGCGCGTTCATTGGGAGCAGGGGCGAAGAGCGGGCGCTGGTAAAGGCCGGCGATATAGTCGGTGATAAAGCGCGCGGGGCTCAAGCGATGGTCGAGGATTTCAACCTGAATCTGACCGCCGTGGGTGTGACCTGCGAGAGAGAGTTCGATGCCAAGCTCTGCGGCGCGATTGAAGGTGTTGGGATTGTGAGAGAGGAGAATATTGGGCATGTCGCGGCGGACGAGGGGCTCAACAAGCGCGAGAGTCTGCTGGCGCTGGCCGCGGGGAGTGCGCTCACGCTGGTAGTCGACGCCGAGGAGATTGAAGGAGGCGCCCTTGAAAACAATCTGCGCGTTTTCGTGGCGCAGCATTTTCATGCCGGCTTGAGCGTAGAGATAGGCCGCCTCGTCCTCCGCGCGCGCGTAGATTTCGTGGTTGCCATTGCAGCCCCAAGTGCCGAGCGGAGCGTGAAGACGGCGAACTTCTTCGACGCAATCAGCGATAGGATCGCCAGAGCCGGTGATGAGGTCGCCGGTGACGACGGCGAGGTCGGCACCGAGATCGTTGGCCATATCCACGGCGCGGCGAACCTGCGTGCGGGACATGTAGCCGCTGAGATGGATGTCGCTGATTTGGACGATTTTCATGCCGTCGAGAGCGGCCGGCAAATTGTGGATGGGAATTTCGACGCGGCGGACCTGGTAGTTGAGACGCTCGGCGGCGAAGCCGTACATGGTGGTGAGAAAAGGAGCGGCACCCGCGGCAGCCGTGGCAGCGCGGAAAAAGTAGCGGCGGCTTGGGTCAGCAACGGTTTCGGCCACTTCGGGCGTGGACTGCGCGGCATTCTGCTGCGGGGCGGGTTTTTTCGCTGTTGCGGCGTGCAGCCAGCGCCAGAGGCGTTCCAGCCCGTGGACCGCTTTGACGGCGAGAAATGCAAACAAGGCGCTGAAGAACCACAGGCCGGTGATAACGGTCATTAGAGAGCTTTGGCGGGCGAAGCTTCCGCGGCCGAAAAACAAACCTTGCGACATGGTAAGGATGACCAAGAGGAGCAGAGCGACGTAGGTGAGCCTGACGGCAACTCGAAGCGCCACGCGGCCCCAATGGGAGGTGACGCGCCAAAGGGCGCGATACCAGAAGCGCTGCGAAAGATAAAGCAGCGTCAAGATGCTCGAACCAATTACGATGCGCAGCAGCAGAAAGCCCCAATTCACGATGTCAGCGCCCCTAGGTACGAAATCTAAGTTTACCATGCGGGGGCTGGGAAATTCGCATGACGGGGGGCATTTTACCGCCTAAGATGAACCCCCCGCGGAAGGCCAGGTACCGCGGCCGAGTGCAATGCTGGTCGTGGCTTATTGGGCCGGCCGGGGGGAAACGCTTGGCGGAGTGGCGCGTCTGAAGGAAAGAACGCCCCGACCGGGTGGGGGCGCAACGGAGGGGAGAAAAAATGAAGAAGCTCAAGTGGGTAGCGGGGTTGGCGTTGGCTACGGGGTTGGCGGTGCTGCCAGCAGTGGCGCAGGAGGCGGCAAAGAAGGAGCCGCCGAAACCGGCGCCAAGTCCTTCGCAGGCGGTGCTGGAACAGTGGAACGAGATCGGGCGGAAGCTGATTATCATCGCGGAGGATTTGCCGGAGGACAAGTATGACTACAAACCGCACCCGGATTCGAGGACGTTTCGAGGGGTGCTGCTGCATGTTTCCGCGTCCATGTATTACTTCACGGACAGTGCTCTGGGGAAAAAGCCGCGATATCCGGACGATCCCAAGCCAACCGATCTGAAGATTAACAATAAGGCGGACCTGGTGACGTTCGTGAAACAGTGTGTGAGCGACGGCGCGGACGCGATCAAAGCGAAGGGAGACAAAGGACTGAATGAAGCGGTGAATGATGGCGGGCCCCACCTGGACCGGCTGTATGACCTGGCTTATGGGTTGATCGAACACTCCGGAGAACACTACGGCAACCTGGTGGTGTATTACCGGATCAACGGGATGGTGCCGCCGGAGTCCAGGCCGAAGAAGTAATGAGGTTAAGGAAGTAAAGGACGTAAAGGAAGTTAAGGAAAAAAGCGAGTGTGTTGAATTGGCGGGCGTGGTGCGTGAGCATCGCGCCCGTTTTCATTTGAAAGAGAAATTCGAGCTTGCCTTCGGGGCCGATTGTGGTGGTAGGGGCGCAGCCCGCCGCGGCGGGCGCCCCTACGAGCGCGGCGGTCGAATCGGCTAAGAAGTGGCGGCACCGGCGATGCCATTTTCGAGGAGGGCGGTGAGTTGGGCGGGATCGTTGGTTGGAGGGAGACAGGTTTGGCCGGAGCAGACGACGGCGAGAGGTTTTTCAGCGGGGAGATGCGGCAGGGTTTCCTTTAGGGCACCGGCGAGATGGAGTTGTGGAGTTTCGGGAGTGACACGGAGGACGGATTTGCCGAGGCGGAAGACGCTGTGGGCAGCGGCTTCGAGGGCTTGCGCGGCGGGGTCGTTGGCGGGACCGGTGATGACGACCTGAATCGGATGATGCGCGAATAGGGTGGCAGCGAGGCCGTAGGTGGCAGCGAAGAGGCCGTATTGGGAGGCGATGCCGGCGAAGGCTTCGAGGGTTTTCTGGGCGAAGGCGCGGTAGCGGTCGTCGCCGGTGAAGGCATGCATGCGAATCAAGGCGATGGCGGCTGCGGAATTGGCGCCGGGCGTGGGTGAATCCTGAAAAGGCTTGCGGCGGACGTCGAGGCCACCCATGGGGGCGGCATCGTTGGGACGATCGAAGAAGCCGCCGGCTTCAGCGTCGCCGTAGCGGGCGATGGCGAGGTCCATCGTTTTTTGCGCAGCGGCGAAATAGCGCGGATCGAGTGTGGCTTCGTAGGCGTCGAGGAGCGCGAGAACGCTGAAGACTTGATCGTCCAGTGAGCCTTCAAGGGCGGGGCCGCCGATGCGATGGCCAAAGCCACGGGATTCGGTCCAAACTTCTTTCAACATTCGATCCAGCGTTTTCAGGGCAAAGGCACGGCAATTCGTGCCCAGCGAGCCGCCGAGAACGCGCGCGGCGTCGAGATAGGCAGAGACGAACATCGCGTTCCACGAGACGTACATCGTTTTGTCGATGAATGGTGTGGGACGCGGGAGGCGCGCGGCGAGCAGCTTCCCTTTGGACTTGGCGATGGTCAGACGGACGGTAGTCTCGTCGCGGCCGAGCTGTTTCGCAATATCCGTGGCGTCGCGCGCCATCCACAGAACGTTTTTCGCGGGATTGTGGTGCATTTCGCCGTGGGCTTCGACGTCGTAGTACAGCTCCATGGCGCGGGCTTCGTCAGGGAGAAGCGCGGCGCGGAGTTCGTCGAGAGTCCATGTGAAATAGTCGCCGTCATCATCGAGAGAATAGTCGGCATCCTGGCTGGCATAAGAGCCGCCATTTTCCTGGTCAGAGAGAACTTCGTTCACCCAGGCGATGATGCTTTCAGCCGTCTCGCGCAAGAATGGATTCTGCGTGACCTGACAGGCGTGGAGATAATTTTTCAGGAGTTCGGAATTGTCGTAGGACATTTTTTCGAAGTGAGGGACGAGCCAGCGTTCGTCGACGGAGTAGCGGTGAAAGCCACCGGCGAGCTGGTCGTAGACGCCGCCGCGGGCCATTTTTTCGAGGGTGGTTTCAGCCATGGCGAGGAGATGCTTTTCTTTTGTTTGCTGGTAGCGCTCGAGGATGAGGTCAATGGCGGAGGAGTGCGGGAATTTCGGGGCGCGGCCAAAGCCGCCGTTCTTGATGTCGAAAAGCTGGGTGATGGATTTGACTTGCGCGTCGACAACGCCGAGGTCGAAATCGGCGCGGGCGCCGGTGAAAACTTCGGCTTGGGAAACGGCGTCGGCGAGGGAGTTGGCGGCGCGCTCGAGTTCCGCGCGCTTGTTGCGGTAGGAATCGGCGACGGCGAGAAGAACGCGGCGGAAACCGGGACGGCCCATCTGGTCTTCGGGCGGGAAATAGGTGCCGCCGAAAAAGGGCTTTCCGTCAGAGAGCAGAAAACCGGTGAGCGGCCAGCCGCCCTGGCCGGAGATAGCGCTGACGGCGGATTGGTAGCGGGAGTCGACATCAGGACGCTCGTCGCGGTCGACTTTAACGGCGACGAAATGTTCGTTAATGATCTTAGCGATTTCGGCGTTCTCGTAGCTTTCGCGGTCGATGACGTGGCACCAATGGCACCAGACCGCGCCGATGTCGAGGAGGATGGCCTTGTCCTCGGCCTTGGCGCGGGCGAAAGCGGCGTCGCCCCATTCGTGCCAGTCGATGGGTTGGTGAGCTGCGGAGCGCAGATAGGGGCTGGCGGAATCTTTCAGACGGTTTTCAGGATGATTGGTCACGTTGCTCACAGTTTGCGTTTGCGAAGGACAAGCGGTTGAGGTCCTTCGCTTCGCTCAGTATGACACTAAGTAAAAGTACCGGTCTAAAGACCGGCCACACAAAATCGCTCATCGAGTTGGAATAGCACAATTATTGGATGGTGTCGCCGGGGCCAAGGTCGCGCGGGTCGAGCGGTTTGCGGCTGGCGAATCCTTCGTCCTGACGATGGTAAAAGCGGATACGATCTTCGCCGAGCTTCCAGCAAAGATAGACGTCCTGCTGGTTGACGACGGCGGGAAAGTCAAGGAGACCAACGTCGAGATCCTTGACGAGGCAACCGGTTTCGAGAATGCGGTTGAGCGCGGACTTGAGGGTTTCGGCAAACTGGTTGTGCTGCAAGCGGACGGCAGCGAGTTTTTCATAGGGTACGATCACGCCGCCCATCATCATGATGCGCGCAGCGACGGCCGCGAGTTCGTTATCAAGGCCAGCGAGTTTCTTGCGGGAATCCATAGCTTCGACGAGAAAGGGTTCGAGTTCCTGGCGAGTGCGCTCCGCTTCGGTGAGCGTGAAGAGGCGTTGCGGCGGTTCCGGGGAATCGTCCTGTTCCTGATCGTCGTCTTCGTCTGCCATGACGTTTCCGTTTCCGGGGACAGCTTTGAGCCCGCAAAAGAGAACAAGCTACCCTTCGCAAGAGCTCAAGGTAAAAAGCCCGTTCTACTCGATGCTAACGCAAAGCGAGCATGCGGTCGAGAGCAACTCGCGCATGGTGTCGAGTGCGCTCATCGACGGAGATGCGGTTGACGACGTTGCCCTCGCCCAGATTCTCAAGGGCCCAGAGGAGATGCTGAGGGGTGATGCGGAACATCGTGGTGCAGACGCAAACGCTGGGGTCGAGGGAGATAACTTTATGGTCCTTCAATTCCTTGCCAAGGCGGTTGACGAGATGAATTTCCGTGCCGACGGCCCACTGGGTGCCAGCGGGGGAATCCTGAATTGCTTTTATAATGCCTTCGGTCGAGCCGATTTGATCGGCGGCCTGGGCGACCTCGAAGCGGCATTCCGGGTGGGCGATGACGCGAATGCCAGGATGCTGGCGGCGGACGCGCTCGACTTGCTGCGGCGTGAAACGCTGGTGCACCGAGCAGTAGCCTTTCCAGAGAATGATGCGCGCGCTGCGGATCGCCTCCGGCGTGTTTCCGCCAAAATCCTGGTAGGGATCCCAGACGATCATTTGATCGAGAGGGATGCCCATGCGATGTCCGGTGTTGCGGCCGAGGTGCTCATCGGGGAGGAACAGGACTTTTTCACCGGAGTCGAAGGCCCACCGCATGACGGCGGCGGCGTTGGTGCTGGTGCAAACCGAGCCGCCATGCTCGCCGGTAAAGGCCTTGATGGCAGCAGTCGAATTCATGTAAGTGACAGGGATGATTTTGCGCGAATCGACGAGAGAAGATAGTTCCTCCCAGCAGGCTTCCACCTGGCCGATGTCGGCCATATCGGCCATGGAGCAGCCGGCGTTCAAGTCGGGCAGGACAACCATCTGATGCTCGCGGCGGAGAATGTCCGCACTCTCGGCCATGAAGTGTACGCCGCAAAAGACGATATAGCGGCCCTCGGCTTGGGAGGCCTGGAACGAAAGCTTGAGGGAGTCACCGCGGAAATCGGCGAACTTGACGACTTCGTCGCGCTGGTAGTGATGGCCAAGAATCACGATATCGCGGCCAAGGCGAGCCTTGGCGGCGGCGATGCGGTCGTCGAGGGCAGTGTCCGGCACGAGAAGGTACGAGTCGAAGTCGCAGCCTACGCCAGCTTCGATCTCCGGCGCGTGGAGGGTTGGCGGCTGGTGTGCGCCGATGAGGGTGCTGCTATCCGAAATGGATACTAGGTTGCCCATGGAGTGTGTTTCGTCTGCTAGAGGTTGTTGCTAAGCGGTCCCTGGTCCCTGCCTGGAAACTTCATTTTCTCATATTCGATGTAAATTTCCACTATCCCCCGATGAATACCATGGTGCGGGAGGGTGGTACGAAACCAGGCTCATTGATTCGATGCCCCTCCTCTTTTTCCGTGACAATCGAGCTAATGTAAGTGGCCAAGTCCTCGTCGGAGGCTCCTTCACGCAGCAGCGACCGCAGATCATGATCGTCCTTGCTGAAAAGACAGGTGCGGAGCTTGCCGTCGGCAGTCAGCCGGATGCGCGAGCAATGACCGCAGAAGGGCTGTGTCACCGGTGCGATGAGGCCGATTTCGCCGGGCGCACCATCGGCAAAGCGGTACTTTCGAGCGGTTTCGCTGCGCTCGTGGGGTATCTGCGTGAGCGGCCAACGGGAGTGGATTCGCTGGTGGACTTCGGCAGCGGGGACGACGAGGCCGCGAGTCCAATGGCGGTCGGCATCGAGGGGCATGAATTCGATAAAACGCATGATGACGCCTGTTTCGCGGGCGTAAGAGGCAAAGGCTTCGACTTCGTCATGGTTGATGCCGCGGACCAGGACAGCATTCACCTTGGCGGGGGCGAGGCGTGATCGCTGTGCGACTTCGATGCTGTGCATCACGGTTGAAAATGACTTGGTTCTGGTGATGCGCTCGAATTTCTCCGGATCGAGCGAATCGAGGCTGATGTTGATGCGGCGTAGGCCGGCGGCCAGGAGCCGGTCGCAACGCTCGGCCAGAAGGTGGCCGTTGGTGGTCATGGAGAGGTCTTCGACGCCGAGGGCGTGAAGGCGCGCGATGTAGTCTTCGACGCCTTCGCGCACGAGCGGCTCGCCACCGGTGATGCGGATTTTGCGGATGCCAAGCGTCAGGAAAATTTTGGCCAGACGGTCGAGTTCAGGCCAGGAAAGAATCTCGTCGTGATCGCGGTAATTTTCCGGGTCGGCGGAGCGGCAGTAGACGCAGCGAAAATTGCAACGGTCCGTGATGGAGATGCGCAGGTCCGTGATCTGGCGGCCGAATTTGTCGTGAAGGATCATTGTCCGTTTTTGTTGGATGCAGCTTCCTGCTACCTAGACGCATTGGGATCTAAAACAAAACCGCCCGATCCAGTGCTGGGAATCAGGCGCTCACCGAAAATATGCGCATTCTCGGCGTGATCGCTCCTTTCCAAGCACGGGAGGCCCGGGCGTTTCCGCCAAAACCCTCAGCCCTGATCATTGCTCTCAGGGCCTCGCCCAAGCAGCCGTGGGTTATCTCTCCCGTAGGCCGCGGGGGTCGGAGTTACGCACATAGTGTATGCCTATGCGAAACGAACCGCAATTCGGTAGAATCGCCGCGTGCCAACCGTCCTAAGGACCGGCCCGTATCGCTTCTATTTCTACAGCCACGAGCCAAATGAGCCCCGTCATATCCATGTAGATAGAGACGATTTATCTGCAAAGTTCTGGTTGGAGCCGGTCGGGCTAGCAATCAACTTTGGGTTTAGTGCTGTCGAGCTTCGTAGAGTACAATTCGTAGTTGAGTCCAATCAGGCCAGACTCATTGAGGCATGGAATGGGCATTTTAGCGTTGAAGGCTGACGAACGAGTCTTGAGCGTGAGTTTCACTTCCGACTCGCTATGCGTTTCGTTGAGGGACGGACGAACTATCAGTGTGCCTCTGGTTTGGTATCCGCGGCTTGTGCATGCTTCCAAGGAACAGCTGAGCAATTGGAAGATTGCGGGGGGGGGATATGGCATCTACTGGCCGGATTTGGATGAAGATTTGAGCACTGAGGGGCTTTTACGCGGAGCTCCCGCCCCGCAGCATCCTGCCAAAGCATAATCGATCAGCTTTTCCCAAACTCACTCTGTGATAGAGTTTTGGCCACGCCATGCGGATCCTCGTTCTAGGGGCCGGAGCGACCGGCTCCCTTCTCGCGCAATTGCTGGAGCGGCAAGGGCATATGGTCTGGTGCGGAGACCGGGATCCAGAGCGTGCGCGGCGCTTCCTGGGCAAAAAGAGCACTATCGCGGTAACGGAAGTGAACGCGCGAAACCTGCGCGGAATCGTGAGAGCCGCGAAGGGCTGCCAGCTTATCGTCAACGCTTCGGCATCGGTCTTTAACGAGATTGTCCTGCGGGCAGCGTTGCGCTTGCGCGCGCATTACATGGATCTAAGCTCACATTTGACGCGCAATCCCTTTAAGGCCGAGCAGTTCCAATACGCGAAGAAATTCGAGGAAAAAAACCGCGTCGCGCTGATCAATACAGGTGCCGCACCCGGTCTGACCGATTTGCTTGTGAAGCGCGCGGCGGATTTGCTAGACGAAATTGAAGCCGTGCATATCCGGCTGTACGAGAGTACTGAGAGCGACGACCCCATTTCCCAGTGGTCGCCGGAAGTGTCGTTCGACGAAGCCATTTCCCACCCGCGAGTCTACCGAAATGGGAAGTTTCGGTTAGGCAAGCGGTTTTCGGAGGTCGAAAAGTTCCGCTTCATCGATCCGATTGGGACGGTCAGCGTGGTGCTTGCGGCTCAGGATGAAGTAGCCACTCTTCCCCGCGTCATTCCGATGCGCGAATTGGATGTAAAGATTGGCGGTAATGAGATCGACCGCCTGCGGCGGTGGCATCGCCTGGGACAACTCTCAAAGTCGCGCGGGATGCTGCGGCGCCATTTTCCGCAGACTTCTTCTCCTCGCATGATTGCCAAGCTGATTCGGCAGGGGATTCTGCAGAACGCGCGATTCGCATCGGCGGTGCTGGTGCGGGGGATCAAGAAAGGAAAGAAAGAAGATCAGTTCGTGCTGATTCGCAGCGATTGTATGTTTCCCACGCTCTATCAGATACGCCGGCAAGGACGATTTACGACGCCGGTGGCCTACGCGACTGCGCATATCGCTGCGCTATTCGTTAAGTTCTTCCCGCGGGATCTTGCCGGCGTTTTTGCACCGGAAATGCTGCCCGTTGAAACCCGGCGCGCTATTCTGGCCGGAATCCGGAACCACAACATCCGAATCACACACAAAATAACCGTTCTGAAAACTCGCGGCGAAGATGACGAGGAATTCTAGCCAGGCAGCCGCGCTTTGTCGGAGGGCAAGCAGGGGCTGCCTGGGACCGGCTAGCGCCGAGGTCAGTCCGCAGAGGCGGCCTTGGCATTTCCAGAAAAGTGGATAGTGATCAGGAACCCATTCGTTCCATCGTAAGAAAACTTGTGCCCGTCTCCTTCGAAGGCTTCATGTTTGCTCTTCCACATGCGGAAGCCGTCGTTGGACTGCGCGCTCCAGTATTTCAAGTTGTGGATGACGACTTCGTGACTGGAATTGTCGCCCTTGACGCGTTCAAGGATGACTTCGCCTTTGCCGTCGCTCATTTTGGCGTGCGCCACACCGGTTTTGGTGTCTACGTCCCACGAAAATGCAGTGTTGCTCACTGCTTTTTTCTGAAAGGGAATCGCCGAATAGAGCTGGGTGAGAACGTCAAGAAGAGCTGCCTGTTGCTCCTTGCTGACGCTGGGATCGAAATTCACCACCAGCCAGGAATCCTTGCCAGTGCTCCAGTCGCTGCCAAGATCGCTCCCGAGCCAGACCTTAGCGCCATCCAGCTTGACGTCTTTGTAATTGCCTTTATCCACTTTGAGAACAAGGTTGGCACGGCAAAAATGCTCTTCCGCATGATGCTCACCCATTGCCATGTGGTTGGTGGAATGATCGTTGAAGTAGCAGGGACAGAACATGTCGCAACTACAAGCTTCGATGTAGCTCGCAGCCATATCAAAATCGGGTTTGGAAGTTTTCTCCTGCGCAGAAGAATTGAAGTAGATAAGGCTAGCAGCAAGCGCAAAGAGAGGAAGCACCAGGATTCGAGACAGACGTAGCATTTTTCCCTCCTGAGAAAGTGTGTTGTGAAAGGCCCAACCAAAGTTGGGATGAGTCTACGCCCGAGAGTCAACGGCGACAAGCCCTATGCTGCGTTAGCTTCAACAGCAGCGATTGGGCCTGGAATAGCGGCGGTTGAGCTGCTCGACGTAGAATTCGGCCGGCGTGAGGGCGCGGCACGAGCTGGACTGCGTGCCTTTCGAACGCAAGTAGCTTTCGTATGCGGCATCGCCGGACCATTCACGCAACCCACGCCAAATGCGTTTTGCCATCCGGTGCGACCAACTTCTGAAAACAGACAGGCTGAAGCCTGTCCCACCTCTTTGGATGCCGCGGCAGAAGCGGCGCAGGAGGCGGGAGGTGGTGTTTACGGCGCGTTTCATCAATCGTCTCCACGGGCGGCGCCCGAAAAGTCTGCAGCCCACCGCGTGGCAATGTACGGGGATTCGTGAAGCGCGGATTCCTTGCGGCGGATGAGGATCGCATACCAGTGGACGAGGGCTTCGATGATCAAAACGAGGATCATCGCGGCAAGAACGCCAGTGACCGCGGCATCGAGACGCTGGTTGAAAATGAGGCGCTGGGTTTCGGCAATTTTGTCAGCGGGAATTTTTCCAGCTGCGATTTGAGCGGCAAGAACGTTGGCATAGGCCAGAAACCCGATGCGCGGATTGGCATCGAAGACTTTCTGGTAGCTCGCGGTCATAGTGATCGTGACGAGCCACGCCATCGGCAGCAGTGTCACCCAAATCCAACGCAGGCGGCCCATTTTCATCAAGATGGTGCTGGCAACAACGAGTGCGACCGCTGCGAGCAATTGATTGGAGATGCCGAAAAGCGGCCAGAGCGAATTGATGCCGCCAAGCGGATCGACCACGCCCTGATAAAGAAAGTAGCCCCACAAGGCGACGATAATGGCGCTAGACAACAAGACGCCGGGCATCCAGCCGGTGCGCCCGAAGGGCTTCCAGACGCGGCCGCCGAGGTCCTGCACCATAAAGCGCCCAACGCGAGTGCCCGCGTCGAGTACCGTCAGAATAAAAAGCGCTTCAAACATGATTGCGAAGTGGTACCAGATGCTGAGGAGGCGCTCGCCACCGATTGTGCTCGAAAAGATTTGCGCCATGCCAACGGCCAGTGAAGGCGCGCCGCCGGCGCGATTCCAGAGGGTGATCTCGCCGACCTTTTGGGCAAGATCGGTCATGGCTTGCGCTTGCAGGGGGTAGCCCCAGCCGCTGATCGTCGCGGCAGCCGTTTCGCCGGCGACGCCGACAATGCTGGGCGGGCTGTTGATCGCGAAATAGACGCCAGGAGGCATTGCGCACGCGGCAACCATAGCCATTACTCCGACGAACGATTCGAGCAGCATCGCGCCATAGCCGATGAACCGAGCATGGCTTTCGCGAAGAATCATCTTCGGCGTGGTCCCGGAGGAGATCAAAGAATGGAACCCGCTGATCGCGCCACACGCAATGGTGATGAAGCAAAAGGGGAAAATCTTTCCAGCGAAGACCGGGCCAGAGCCGTCGATGAAGCGCGTGAGCGGAGGCATCAAAACTTGCGGCCGAACAAACAGGATGCCGGCAGCAAGTGAAAAAATAGCGCCAGCCTTGATGAAGGCGCTGAGATAGTCGCGCGGCGCAAGCAGCAGCCAGACCGGCAAGGCGGATGCCGCGAAGCCGTACGCGATAATAGCGAAGGCTAGCGCGACGCCGCTCAGGGTGAACACACGGGACCAAGAGGGAGAATCGGCCACCCACTGCCCGGCGACTACTACAAACAGAACGAGCGCGACCCCCATGACCGAAGCTTCCAGGACGCGGCCGGGCCTGACGAATCGAAGATAGAGCCCCAGAAGGAGCGCGATTGGGATGGTCATGGCCAGTGTGAAGGTAGCCCACGGTGAGGACTTAAGGGCATTCACGACGACGAGACCGATGACCGCAAGAAGAATCGTCATGATCGCCAGCACAGCGAGTTGCGCGATGAAACCGCCTCGTTCGCTGACCTCTTCACGCGCCATCTGGCCCACGGATTTTCCGTCGCGGCGAATCGAGCAAAAGAGGATGACAAAATCCTGCACACAGCCCGCGAACGCGGCACCGGCAATCAGCCAGAGCGTGCCCGGTAAGTAGCCGAACTGCGCGGCCAGCGTCGGGCCCACGAGCGGGCCGGGCCCAGCAATGGCCGCGAAATGATGGCCGAAGAGAACCCATTTGTTCGTGGGCACGAAGTCGCGGCCATCATCGTGGCGCTCGCTGGGAGTAGCGCGCGTGTCATCGAGCGCGAGAACCTTGGCCGCAACAAAGGCGGAATACAGCCGGTAGGCCACCAGAAAGCAGCAGACCGCCGCGACAACGAACCACGTCGCGTTCAGCGGTTCGCCGCGATCGGATGCAATCTTGCCAAACGCTCCCGCGCCAAGCAGGGCGACCGCGAGCCAGACGACGATGCCGAACAGGGGCTTCATTTCGGCGGATTCGTGGTCATGCTGGATTTAATGAACTGAGCAATATCCGCTTTGAGTTTGGCCAGCGACTGCGGGTGCACATACATCATGTGGCCGGCTTCGTAATAGGCGCCGCTGAGATGGCTACGAAGCGTTGGGTCGAGGCCGAGGTGATCGAAAGTGTAGTCCGCGGCAAAGAACGGTGTGGCCAGATCGTAGTAACCCTTGGCGACAAAAACATGCAGGAAGGGATTTTGCGTCATGGCCGACCGCAGCGTTTCAGCGACGTTGACGTAGCGATTTTCATACGGCGCATAGCTCCACGGCCGTACTCGGCTGGTGAGGACTTCGTAGGGCAAGTCGCTGTCGAACTTGAGGTCGTTGCGCACATAGTTGTTCAGCATGCCCGAATATGGGCCGATGATCGCCGCGATGCTGGGATCGAACTCCGGCCGTTCGCCAGCGGCGTCGCGATCAATGCCTGTAAAGCGCGCGTCGATGCGGCCGATGGTGCGTCGTTCGCTGCGCAAGAGTTCTTTCGTGAAGCGCTGGATTTCGATGCGCAGATTGGTGCGGTCGATGTAATCCGGCGAAAGTCCGGTCAAGCGGGCGAGCTTTTGCATGGTTTCGGCGCGCCGGGCGGCGGGCAAAGCGTCACCGGTCATGAGGGCGTCGGTGTATTCGCCAACGGCGAACTTGCGTGATTCTTCGACCGCTTTTTGCACGTCGCCGCTTTGCAAATCAGCTGGAAGTTTCTTGTGATACCAGGCGATGGCGGTGTAGGTCGGCAAATAGAGGATATAAGGTAGATCGTTGCCGGTATCAAACTCGGCAGTCTCGAAATTCAGGATCGAGGAAATCAGGACGATGCCATTGAGATACATGCCGTAACGCTGCTGAAGATAGCCGGAGAGGCCGGCAGCGCGCGTGGTGCCGTAGCTTTCGCCAGCCAGGAATTTCGGCGAGGACCAGCGCTTGTTGCGCGTGGCATAGAGCCTTATAAAATCCGCCACGGATTCGACGTCTTGCGTGACACCGTGAAATTGCTGCGGCGCCTCGCCGGGAACAGCGCGGCTGTAGCCCGTCGAAACTGGATCAATGAACACGAGGTCGCTGATGTCCAGAAGCGACACATCGTTATCCACGAGCTTGTAAGGCGGCGGAAGAAGCGTGCCCGCATCGCCCATCTGCACGCGCCGCGGGCCAAGCAAGCCGAGATGTAGCCAGACCGATGACGAGCCTGGGCCACCGTTGAAGCTGAAGGTAAGCGGGCGCTGGCTGGCGTCGCTGACATCGTCCTTGGTATAGGAAACGTAAAAGATGCTGGCCTTGGGAGTGCCATCTTCGAGCTTCAATAGAATGGTGCCGGCTGTCGCGGTGTATTTGATCTCCTGCCCGCCGATTTTGATTGAGTGTTTAGTCTGAACGATTTTTTCTTCAGGAGCGGGCGGTTTCTTTTCTTCTTTGGGCTTTTCGGCGCCCTTATCCGGCGCTGGCTGCGCGGGTGGCTGCTGGGCAAAGCTGAGATTCATCGCAAAAAGAAATAAAACGGCGGGGCTCAAAGGACGAAATGGAAACTTCATAAGCGGCGGAGCTCCTTACGCTAGAAAATACAAAACTATGACGTGCGGCATCGTATGCGAGAGAACCGGCAGCGTCAATCGTTTGGGATGCCGCTGCGAGGTCAGCCGCTTCCTCGATTTCTTTTGCGTTGAGCGAATTCGCGGATAGAATGCAGCCCTCGGATGGAACGAGCATTCAAAGGAGCGCCGCATGCGCCGCGTTGAATTGCCGGCCGTCATTTCATTGCTTGCAGTCGCGTCAGTGTTGTTCATTCCGGGCCTTGGCGCCGCGCAGCAAAAAGCTGAACTCCCGCACCCGAAGACGCTTCAGGAACTGCAGCAGGCCATGAAGGAAGTGCTGGACAAAGAACATGTTCCCGGAGCTGGCGTGGCGCTGGTGGCGAACGCCGCGGTTCTCTGGTGCGGCGGAATCGGCGAAGCGGACATCGCCGCGAAGCGCGCCGTCAGTTGCGACACGGAATTTCGCGTTGGTTCTATCAGCAAGACATTTGTTGCGCTGGCTCTGCTGAAATTGCAGGAAGATGGCAAGATCAATCTTTATGCCCGGTTGCAGGACGTCGCGCCGGAAATCCCGTTCAAAAATCGCTGGGAAGCAGCGCATCCAGTACGTATCGTGAACCTGCTCGAGCACACAGCAGGCTTCGACGACATGGAGCCGAGCGAAGTTTACAACGTGCACGATCGCTACTATTTTCCTCTTCTTGAAGTTTTCAAACGATTTAGAGAGCCTCAAATCGTGCGCTGGCCTTCGGGAACGCGCATGTCGTATTCGAATCCAGGGAATGCGGTTGCAGGCTATTTGATAGAGAAAGCCACGGGAAAGCCCTTCGATCAGTACATCCGGGAAACATTTCTGCGGCCGATGGGCATGGAGCATGCTGACTACCCTTTCACTGAAGCAAACAAAGCATTGCTTGCGACCGGGTATGAAGGCAATCCGCCGAAAGCTTCCGGTTATCCTTTCATTTATTTGCGGCCGGCGGGCGACCTGAAAGCGTCGCCAGGAGAGTTGGCCAAGCTCGTGCAATTTCTTCTGAGGCGCGGGAAGGCGGGAGACTCGCAACTGGTGAATAGCGAATCCATCCTGCGGATGGAGGCGCCGGAAACCACGCTGGCGGCGAAAAACGGCCTCCGGCTTGGATACGGCCTCTGCAATTATTCAAGTGTTGAAGGCGGCGTGGTGACACATGGCCACGACGGCGGAATCGACGGCTTTATTTCATCGTATCGCTACATGCCGGAACAGAACTGGGGTTACGTCATCCTGCTGAATAGCGACAATTCGCAGCAAGCTCTGGAAAGCTTGAACCACCTGGCCATTGATTTTCTTTCGAAGGATTTTGCGAAACCTCAGCAGCCCGTAGTATCTCTTCCCGCAAAATCGCTAAAGATGTTCACGGGTTATTACGCGCCGCGCGCACCGCGGAGCCAGTTGTTTGCTTTTGTGGATGACTTGACCGGCGGGACGCGCATCCGCGTTATCAATGGCAAATTGACGCGCTGCACATTATTTGGCCAGCCAGAACCACTTCTCCCAGTTGGCAAGAATCTCTTCCGTGGAGAGAAAGAGCCGGAAGCCACTACCGTTTTTTTTGTCACGGAGACCGGCCATTGGGCGGTCGTGGGCAGCGGACTCGACGGCATCGGCTACAGCGAGCGGAGCTGGCTTGCCTTTCCCTTTCTTCGTATCGCGTTGCTTTCGCTCTGCCTGTTCTTCCTGCTGACTACTTTGCCTTGCGCGCTCGTTTGGTTGATCATGAAACTCGTCGGCGCCATGAAGGATGTGCGCCACCTCTCCGTCCGCGTTGCGCCGTTGCTGGCGACGCTGTCGTTGCTGATCGTGCCCCTCTGTCTGATGAAACTAAGCGGCGCTCAAATCGGTTCGTTTAACTTCTGGACTGTGAGAATTTTCTTGGGAACATTCTTTTTCCCGGTCTTTTCCATAGTCGGACTCGTCCTGGTTCTACGGGTTCCGAAGGAGGAAATTCACCGAGCCGTGAGGATTCATTCGCTGTTGGTCTCCTCCGCCTGCTGCGTGCTCACCGGCTTTCTCTGGTCGTGGCATTTGCTTGCGCTGCGATTGTGGGGGCCATGAGAGAACCTGCCGCCATAAGGACGACCGATTTCGCCTGTGGTGAAATTCATAGCCGCTTTCCTCTTCCTGTTCGGGCAATGAAGTGAAGCGCACCAGCGGATAAAGATCGCGAAAGACTTTGGCCGCTTCACGCGGAAACCACGCGCGCATGGCGGCGGAGGGAGAGAATTTGCGGCGAACGATCCAAGCTTGGAGCTTCTTCCACTCGTCAGTAGAAACCGGCCAACCAGAGTGCTTCGTCCATTCCCCCTTCACCGTCTTGTACCAGTAGCTTTCGTAACGCCGGCTGAGGCGCTTCTTTTGCTTTGCGACCCAGCGTGAATCCGCCATTACGCGCGGCTCCGCGATCAGCGCAATCGTGGACTCTTTGCGCTTCCCGCCCGAATAGATGCGGAAGCCCGCCGTGACTGTATCCGTTGCGAGGCCAACATAAAGCTGGCCGGTTTCCCGCTTGGCCGGCGGGGGAACGTAAAACTTCAGATACATGTGCGTTTTGTAAAGCGTCTTGTCCTTCGCAAAACGAATGTCGCGGTTGATCCGCGAGAAATTCGCACCGGCGCGGCCGGAAGTGTCGAAGCGCGAATCGAGCTCGAGCACCCCCGGCGCAAGTTCTTCCAGCAAGCGCCGGAAGGGGTGAATCAGAGCACCCTGATAGCGCTCGCGGTTCGCGTCCATCCACTCCTTGTGGTTGTGGCGGCCGAGATCCTTGAAGAATTGAAACGTCTCGCGAGTGAACACCGGCTTCTTCGTTTCCATGGGAGCCTCAGTTTCGAATATCGATGCGGCGTAGGTCCCACAGGGTACACGATCCCTTTATGGGGTCAATTCATCGGGTAATCCAGATTGGCTCTTGCCGCGGTCCGCCTGCAACCGCTAGTCTGCATGAATGAGCAACTTTACCCCCACCGAAAGAACGAAAGTCCGCCGCAAGCCCGAGCGCGGCAGCTACGACCGCGAATTGATTTACCGCATTCTTGATGAAGCCTTCGTTTGCCACGTCGCGTTTATCGTGGATGGCCAGCCTTTCCTGGTCCCAACGAATTATGTTCGAGTCGGTGACAAACTGTTTCTCCACGGCTCCACGGCAAGCCGCCTGATGAAAACCCTGTCGAGCGGTGCACCGTTTTGCTTGAGCGTGACGTTGCTCGACGGCATCGTATGCGCCCCGTCGGCGACGGGCCATTCAGTCAATTACCGCTCCGTCGTGGTGATGGGCAAGGCCGAGCTGGTTGAAGGCGAAGCCGCCAAGCTTGCCGCCATGCGCGACTTCGTCGAATACGTAATTCGCGGACGCTGGGCGACGGTACGCCCACCAACTGAGCAGGAATTGAAGGGCACCATGGTGCTTTCCGTGCCGCTCGTCGAAGCCTCGGCCAAAGTTCGCACCGGCTTTGCTGTGAATGATGATGAAGACTATGCGGCGCCTGCGTGGACCGGCGTGATTCCAATGAAATGGTCGTCGCAAGCGCCGGTGCCAGACCCGCGCGGCAACCCCTCCATCGCGCCGCCGCCGAACATCCAGCAGTATTCGCGCCCGCAATAGCCGGAAAAATCAGTTGCAGCCGCAACCACCGCCGCAGCAACTGCCGCCTCCACTCGAAGATCCGCCTGATGACTTGGCTGAAGATCCATTGCTCGAGCCATTCGCCGCGCTGAACACCGAAAGCTGAATCGCGTTGCGTTTCCCCGCGCACTTCGGGCAGGCAATCTCCTGCGTCTTGTTCAGCACAATCTTCTCAAAGTGCATCTGGCAATCCTCACAAATGTATTCGTAGATCGGCATTAGTCCTTGTCACCTTCTGCTTTTCAATTATAACAAGTGGCGTGCGCTCACGCACTGTGGGCCTGGTCTGCAGGCTAAATAGCTATATCACCTATGCTGGAGCCAAAGAAGAAGAGCAAACCCACCGCCCCGAGAAGCAAATATCTCCTTATCCCTCGTTCGGCGAGGGAACAGACGATAATCGATCCGAGGGAGCCCCGCCTGCCCACGCTAGCGCTCGGCACTATATAAGAGTAATCATGGTGCCACGCTTCTCGGACGATTGCATAAACCCAGAGAGCCACGCCCAAAGTGAGTAAGCAGATCCCAATCTGAGACATTATTCGGCGCCAGGCCTTAGCTGGAGGAATCCGCCTTCCTTTTGCCCACTCGCGCCACGCAAATACGAGACTTGGGAGCGGGAGCAAGTAGCCGCACAAAGCTAGGATTATATTCAGCCCGATGACGAACCCCATTGACCCCTCCAAGGTACAGTCTCCAAAGAGAAAGCGCCTCCAAACGATCTAGAGGCGCTCAATCGAGCACAGGCTGTGATTAGACGAAGACCTAGTCGCCGGCGACGGCTTCGGCAGCCTTCTCGTCGGTCTTGGCGGTAGCGCCGTTGCCGTTGGAATGGCCATTGCCATTCGCTGGAGCGATAGTTACCGGCTTCCCCGCGTTCGCGAAGTTGGCCGGCACAGCCTTGGCGATGTCGCTGACCGTTCCGATCTGCACGACTGTTGGCTGGGGCTTCTTCAGCACCAGCTCTTCGTAAATCGCGCGGACCTTGGCCTGTTCTTCGTAGGCCTTCTTGCGGCGAGCGCGTTCTTCTTCGGCCGCGGTCAGCGGAACGTCGTGCTCCAGGTGACGAACACGCGCTGCGTCCTCGCCGTCGATCTTCAGCGAGTGCTCGTAGCTATCCAGATTGACCTTCTTGCCTTTCGCGTAAATTTCATGCTTGCCGTGGGTCTTGTACCACTCCGCCACGGTCGCGTTCTTATGCATATTCTCGATGATCTGCCGCCAGCCCACGCCGGTGTTGTACGCGCAGAAGCTGATCTCACCCTGCTGCGTCGCGTACGGAATGATGCACATTTCCGTGCGGCGGAAGTCATAGTTGAACAAATCCTGGAACCACATCCCCGCGATGAACAGGAAGTTCCAAGGATCGGTCTTCCGGCGCTTCATGGCGTCTTCGTACGTGCGCTCGGGAGAAGTCCGGCCGTATTTCTTTTCCGAACCCTTGGTCAGCGCCCAGGTCTTATCGAATTTCTTGAAGAGGTCATACAGCTTCAGCCCCTTGGGTCCTTGAAAGGGCTTGTAATTCTTCAAGAGCACCATGGCCATCATGAAGTTGGAAAAATTCTTGCCCCGCGCCGCGTCGGTAATGTCCGTAACATCCTTCGTAAGCTGCACCGCATCCAGGAAGCGCGGAACGGGAGCCCATTCCTTCGTCTCCTTGTTGATCATCAGCGCCGTGCCCACCCCGCAATTCGGATGGCAGCCGCAAGAGAGCGAACCCCATTGCGACTCCTGCCCCTTTACCATGTCCGAGAATCCCGCGAACGTGCTCACGAACGAAATCGGGAACCAATCGCGCGTCGGCTCGACTTTCCCCACCTGGTTGCTGACGTCCTTCGCCAGGTGTGAAAGCGTATAGCGCTGGCGCAGCCGACGTTCCGGAGTGATGTCTTCGTCGCGCCCGGTAAACGAAACCGGCTGGAAGCTCACAAACGCGATTTTCTTGGGGTTCTCCATCGCAAACTTCACGACCGTTCCCACCTGGTCGTTGTTCACGTTATTGACGATGGTCACCACCAGCACGATTTCGATGCCCGCTTCGTGCATGTTTTCAATGGCGCGCAGCTTCACATCGAACAAATTGCCGATCTGCCGGTGGCTGTTGGCGTCGTTGCCGATGCCGTCAAATTGCAGGTACGCGTAGCGCATGCCCGCTTCAAACGCCTTCTTGCAGAACTCCTTGCTCTTGGCGAACTCGATGCCGTTCGTCGCCGCCTGCACGCTGTTGTAACCGATCTTGCGCGCGTAAGCGACCGCATCAAAGAAGTACGGGCTCATCGTCGGCTCGCCGCCGCTGAACTGCACGGACATCTGCCGCCGCGGCTTGATCTTCAGCGCGTTGTCCAGGATTTCCTTAATCTCTTCCCAGCCCAGCTCATGCACGTAACCAACCTGGTTGGCGTCCATGAAGCACGGATCGCACATCATGTTGCAGCGATTCGTCAGGTCCACCGTTAGCACCGACCCGCGTCCGTAGCGCACAGTCGAGGAACCGTGCTTGTGCAGGTCTTCGTCGTTGTGCGCGGGAATGTCGCGGCCCGGGTACTGGCGTTCGATCCAATTCAGCCACTTGGAATCCACCGCCATCATGTCTTCGTAGTGCCCGTGCAGTGGGCAGTCCTTCACCATCCATACTTGCCCATCGCGCTCGATAATCTGTGCCTTGATTTCGCCGACCTTTTCGCTCATCAGGTCGCGCCAATCCTTCTTACCCGCAATAATCGCCTCGCGCGCTTCTTTCACGCACGCGGGGCACAGCGAATCGGTCTGCCGCGGGAAGCCCAGCGTCGGCTTGGTCTTCTCCCAGGATTTCAGCAGCGGCTTATCCGACCATTTCGGCGTGACGGAAGGATTCGGATTGCGCTTGTTGAAGTACTGGATGGTGTCAAACGTGATTCCAGCCGCTTTGCAAAGAACCCAATCAAACGTCCTCGCGATTTGCGTGCCTACTGTATTCGGCATAAACCTCTATCCTCCAGTTTCAAAAATGCCAACTAACTTGGCCCTTGAGTTAGATGGAGCCCACTCAATCGTTGGAGCCAAAGCCCAAACGACTGCCCCCGGGCTCACTATGAGTACCTAACAACCGTACCACGAACACTAGGTACGTCCAATAAGTCTTTGGACTCCTATAGTTTGAAGGCGACGCGCGGCGAACGCCAGTACCTTGCACCGAACGGTCATTTTGTGGGGCTGAACGGCAATATGATGCATTAAACGGCGATTTCAGGAGTCCCAAAAAGGGGTTATCAGTAGTACGAGCGGGCTGGAACTTTCCACTTCCGTGGAAGATTCCTGCACACTCCCAGGCGTGGTTTTTCTATTCGTTGAGGGCCGGCCGTAGGACCGCGATGACAAAATGCGCGAAATTTGACGCGCCTTCATCCAACTGCAGCCACCGGACCACGCAGTGTTCCGCAAGATATTTCGCCACACGGGTTTCCGGAATTCCCAAATGCTCGGCAAGCCGCGGCTTAATCGATTCCACTCCGCGCCGGCTCGAACCGCGCAATAAGTTGGCGATGGCAATGCGCAGCGTCTGGCAAGCTTCCACATAGTAGTAGCTCGTCAGGTCCGAGTCCGTAAGGACAAATACACCCGGCCCCGCTGGAGCACGATCCGCCTCATCCAGTTTGGCGGGTGGGCAGGTCATCAACCGGCGAAATTGCATTTCCAGCAAAGAAATCCGGGAAGACAGTCCGGGATCGCCATAGCGTCCCTTCACGCTCGTTCCGCCAGGCTCTCCAATCGGCTCGACCGGCAGGCTGGGGAGCGCGCGGCTGTGCGTCACTCGAGGAGGAGCCGGCTCGGCCGATTCATCGAATACCGCTGGAGGCAATCCGCGTCGTGGCAAAGGCGATGCCGTTGAGGGTTGACCGGCTGCGGCAACTGCTGCTTTCCCGTCGCTGCCCCTTCGCCGGTTGCGGCCACCTCGTCGTCCCCGCCTCCGGCCCTTTCTCTCCGGCTCTGAAGCCGGCGGCGTGGTCACGGGATTCTCCACCGCCTGCTGGATTTCACTGCTCACCGCCACGGACGATTCCAGCGCTTCCGGATTCTGTTCGAATGGCAAACTCGGCTCCGGCGTCTCAGCTGGAGGCGGCGTCAAAGCAAACTCTCCTGCCGGCGGAGCGCCGGCGTCCAGAGGAATCTCGCCCGGAGCGCCGCCCAGACGCACCGCGGCTTCCTGCGCTTTGGTTTTCCAATCCGCGCGGCGAAATCTCTCGGCCGCCGCGGAATACCATTTCGCGGCATCGGCATTTTGCCCGGCAGTCTCAAAGTATTTCGCCAGTTCAAACGCCACCATGGCATCCCGCGTCTTCTGATAAAGATTTGAAAGCTGGCTCGCGGGATCTTTGCTGGTGCGCGCGCGGCGGATGCGGGCGGTAATCTGTTTCCAGTCGGCCATCTTTTGCCAGCATTGTAACAGTGGACAGGCGCGTCGGCGTGACTTTTTAACTTCAAGAAGTGTTTCCTGATTGACGCCAGGAAGTTTACTCAGTATTCTGCGGCTGGCCCTCTTGGAGGCGTGTAATGACGCGGCTGCGTGTCGACCGTACTGCAGTCACTGGACACCTTGACTGCCTTTCCATTGCGAAAGGCATCATGGCACTGCTCGTTTCATTCTCGCTCATGACCACGCCTGTGTGGGCCGCTCCTGCTTCTTCACTGGGTACCGTGGTTTATGCCGATCGCGCTCTCGTCGGCACTGCGCCGGCATCAGTTGGCGCAACTATTTTCGCCGGCGATAGACTAAGCACCGACCCGTCCGGAAGCGTCCAGGTCCGTGCCGGCGCCGCCCGGTTGCTTCTTTCCAGCGCGAGTACCGTGACTTTTTCTCAGGATGACGCCAGCCCGGCCGCAACACTGACTAACGGCTCTGCGACTTTCTCGACCGCCAATTCGAGGGCTTTTGCCTTGCACGTGGGCTCTGCCGTGATTCGCCCGAACACCGATCAGCCCACCATCGGCCGAGTGACCGTCCTGACTGCCAAGGAATTGATCGTCAAGAGCACTCGTGGTTCACTGAGTATTGCCGTCGAGGATGATGTGCGCGAGATTCCGGAAGGCGCCGCCTATCGCGTCGTTCTCGATCCCAACGCTGCCGACCCCCAGGGGCCGCAGGGCGCGGGCACCAAAGGTTATGGCAAACCGCCAATTAAAGCCGCCAAGAGCAAGTTCATTTGGTACGTCGTCGGCGCTACTGCAGTTATAACCTTCCTGGCCCTTCATGAAGCCTTCGAAAGCCCCGATCGCCCGTAACTCAGGCCGTCCTTCAATTTTCCTTTCAACGGTTTCGATCTGTAACAGCTTGCGTCTTTCGGCTGCCTGAAGACCATCCCAAAACACCAATCCTAGTGCGCGATTAGCGTCGATTGGCTGGCTATGCATTGCCAGGCGCCGCTTTGCTTGATCCATACGTTCGTGAAACGTCCGCGCCGCTGGAACGGTTTGCCCTTCTCGATGCCCTTGTCCCTGTAAATGCCCGTGCTCACCGCCACGTTATCGTTGTAGAGCCGCACGGTTACCCCTTCATTGTTGATCTGCTCAGAAGTAACCGCAGTGCTCTTTATGCTTTCCAGAAACTGCTGCTTGTTGCTGAGGCTGCCGTCATAGTCCACGTACACCAGGTTGTCGGCCAGCAGGCCAGCGAGCGCCATCGCGTCCTTGTTTTTCTCGGCCTGGTCCCACGCCGATTCCAACGCTATGATTCTTCCCTCCTCGCCGCTCGGCTTCACCGCTTCTTGCGCAATTCCAATCGCCGCCCAGGCGCTCACCAACACGCATATTGCAGCCACCGCCTTCATAAGCAGTGCCTCCTTATCATGAATAAAGAAAAGGGATACGCCGGCCATTGATCGACAAGACTCCAGGAAATCGTGGAGGATTACAACACTTTCTTGCCGTCTCCGGAGGAGTAGCACGCTATGCTATCCCCGCCGCGGTCACCGTGTGGGCCCTTCACCAAGCATTCGAAAGCCCCGACCGCCCGTAAGCTCAATTCAACGTCTCGCTGAATCTGCTCAGAGGCTATTCGTCGTCTTTGCCCCGGCGTTAAAGTAGTTCCTTCCGGCAAGAGTGGGCAGTCCTCGGCGGCCTCCACGACTTTCGTGAACGAGGAAATCTCCCAGCGCGATATCTTCGGGAAACGGGGAACTCCCGTCATTCAGAAACTCCGATCGCTTTTTCGGTCGTGATCGCCACGAAATCCATGGCGCACGAAAAAAGTTCGTAGCAATCCTTCAGCCCGATTCCGAGTGCTACGGCGCGATCGCCGTGACAAAGGCCAGTCCGTTCGGCGTTCCGACACCGGTGACGTTGTCCCATCCTGGCGCAGTGACGAGCGACGAATCGGTGCCAAACGTCAGCACGAACCAGCGCGTCGAGAACGGGCTGTTGTAGAGCGCGCTGTAATACTGAGTCGTGTTCTGCAGCGGCCCGGCGAGCTGATCCGCCGTTAGGTTGATTGTGCCGCTGGGTGTGGTAATCGTTCCGGTCACATTATTCGGCGGCGCGAAGGGCGCGATGTCGTTCACTGCTCCTGACGGCAACGTGTAGAGAAGCGCAGCGGCCTGCCCGAGCCCCACACCTCCATTCTTCTGTGCGGCGATAGACATCACACCGGAAAACATCGGCGTGGCCAAACTGGTGCCGCCGACGACTGAGACGAACGTTTGGTTGCCGAAGGTTTCGATGACCTCTACACCTGTGAAGGGATCGGCGAGCATCGCCACATCCGGCACGAGCCGCGCCGCTCCAGGCAAGCTCGACTGGAACCCAGGTTTTGCAAACGTGA
>Ga0209648_10000535_pt1 | contig 29023 bp, 28 predicted proteins | sample GraSoi2013_115cm_FD_185830 | JGI IMG/M metagenome (GOLD analysis project Ga0209648, IMG submission 185830) | Grasslands soil microbial communities from the Angelo Coastal Reserve, California, USA - Sample 9_17_2013_115cm (SPAdes) (version 2) | ecosystem: Environmental > Terrestrial > Soil >...
CGGTGGTGTTCACGAGCGGCGGGCTGAATCCGGAGATGCGCAAGATTTTCTATCTGTCCTGGCTGAGCTTGACGGCTTTGATGGCGTTGCTGATTCGTCAGCGCTACGAACTGGAAGAGGTGCGAGCAGAGGCGCAAACGCTCGCGCGAGAAGCGGAGGCGGCGTGAAGAATCTCGGCAGCGTCATGGTGGCATACATGATCGGTTGGGGCGTGTTTTTTATTTATCTGGTGAGCGTGGCGCGCCGCACCGCCGATCTCCGCAAGGACGTTGAGCGCCTGAAGAAATCGCTCACGCGGGAGAAGTAGCGTGGCAGGGAAGAAACGCGTCGGAATTGTCTTGTTTCAGCTTGGCGGGCCGGATTCGCTGGAAGCGGTCGAGCCCTTCCTGCTGAATCTGTTTCTCGATCCAGACATCATTCCGTTAGGGCCGCTGGGAATGCTGCGGAAGCCCATCGCCAAAATGATTTCCTCGCGGCGGTCGATTCCCGTTGCCGGCAAGTACGCGGAGATCGGCCGGCGCTCGCCGATTCGTTTGCTGACCGAGCGGCAGCGAGTGCGGCTGGTGGCGGCGCTGTCGCCCTACATCGAGACGGTGGCCGTTACGGCGATGCGATACTGGCATCCGATGAGCGCGGAGGCGGCCGATGCGTTGCGGAAAGCGGGACCGCTGGATGACATCGTGCTGCTGCCGCTGTATCCGCATTTTTCCTACGCAACTACGCTGAGCAGCCTGAAGGAATGGCGGCGCGTCTACGGCCCGGCAGACGGGCGCGCGAAAGAGCATACCGTCGGGCAATTTTACGATCACCCGCTGTACATTCAGGCTGTGACGCAGCGGATTGGCTCGATGCTGCGGCAATTTCCGGATAGTTCGCGCATCCACCTGGTGTTCAGCGCGCATGGGCTGCCGATGAGCCTGGTGGAGAAAGGCGACCCGTATCCGCAGCAAATCGAGACGACGGTGCGGCTGGTTTGCGAGGCCGGCGCGCAGCAGTATGCCGGTTGGCCGCGAACGCATCTGCTGTGCTATCAAAGCCGCGTTGGGCCTGCGAAGTGGCTCGAGCCGCCGCTGACCGGAACCATCGAACGCCTGGGACATGAGGGCGTCAAAGAAATGCTGGTAGTGCCTATTTCGTTCGTCACCGAGCACATCGAGACTTTGCACGAAATTAATATCGAAGCTCGCATCGAAGCCAAGAACGTGGGCATCGAAACCTTCAGGATGATGCCGGCCGTGGGAGATTCGCCGCTTTTCATCGGCGCGCTGAAAGATTTGGTGCTGCGCGCCGTAGGAATGGAAGGGGAGCAGGCGGCGCCGCAGCCCTCGTCGCTAGCGAGTTAGCGGCGGGAGATGCGTCTTTCTGGTCCGTGTCGATTCGCGAGCGAGAGAGAAGCGCTTGGGTTATAATCGCGGCTCTGGGATGCAAGGAATGACCACGACCTACAGTTCAAGTGTGCACCGCTACGCTATTTTTCTGTCCATTTGCACGTTTATCCTCCTGATTGCCGGAGCGCTGGTTACCTCCAATGAAGCGGCGCTGTCCGTTCCCGACTGGCCGCTCTCGTACGGCTCGTTGACGCCGCCCATGGTCGGCGGCATCCGCTACGAGCACACCCATCGCGTGATTGCCGCGCTGGTGGGGCTGTTGACCATTGGGCTCGCCGTGCTGCTGTGGCGCAAGGACCAGCGCAAGTGGGTCCGTTATTTGGGTCTGGCCGCCATCGGGGCGGTGATCGCGCAGGGCGTGCTTGGTGGGCTGACCGTACTTCTGTACCTGCACTATGGCATGCCCGTCGCACACGCTTGCCTGGCACAGATTTTCTTCGGCACCGTAGTGAGCATTGCGGTGTTCACCAGTCGCTGGTGGATCTCCGACCTGCCGCAGGTGGAAGATCATGGCTCGCCTTCGATACACACTCTGGCCACTCTTAATGCGGTAGTGATTTTTCTGCAGGTTGTGCTCGGTGCGGGCTTCCGGCATCGCGACATTCCTGTGTGGCCGCATGCGGCTGGTGCGCTGGTAGTGCTTGCGATGGTCACCTGGACCGCGGTCGCATTGCGCAAGCGCTTTGAAGGCTCGCGCGAAATGTCGAAAGCGCGGATCGCGCTGCACGCCATTTTCGGATTGCAGTTTCTGCTGGGTATTGGCGCGTGGTGGTCGCGTATAACCACGGCGGATGCACCGCAACCGATGCCAGTGATGGTGACGCTCACGGTGGTGCATACCGTGGTGGGCGCGCTGCTGTTTGCGCTGTCCGTTGTGGTCGTGCTGCTCTGCTATCGCCTGGTGCCGCGCAGAAGGGAAGTCGCGGCTTCGCTGCCGAGCCAGGTGGCGGCGCGATGAGCACGCTGCGCACCGCGGAATTGACGCTGGCATCGCGCGCGGGCGCCTATGTCGCGCTGACCAAGCCGGATGTGTCGTTTCTGGTGCTGATCACGACTGCCGCGGGCTACTACATGGGTGCGCGCGGCCCGGTTGCCTGGCTGCACCTGATTCACACCGTTTTTGGCACCATGCTGATCGCCGGGGGCACGGCGGCGCTGAATCATTATGTGGAGCGCGACTCTGACCGATTGATGCGGCGTACCGCGTCGCGTCCGTTGCCGAGCGGCGTGCTGAAGCCGCGGCAAGCGTTGGCGTACGGAATTGCATTGTCGGTGGCGGGCGCGGTGTATCTGTATTTCGCGGCGGGAGCGCTTGCGGCCGGACTGGGCATAGCCACCTGCCTTAGTTATTTGCTGGCGTACACGCCGTTGAAGAAGCGCACCGTCTGGGCGACATTTATCGGCGCGTTTCCCGGAGCGGTTCCCCCGATGATTGGCTGGGTGGCCGCAACGGGCAGGCTCGATCTTGGCGCTTGGCTGCTGTTCGCGATTCTCTTCTTCTGGCAGTTTCCGCATTTTCACGCGATTGCCTGGATGTATCGAGAAGACTATGCGCGGGCGGGCATTCTGATGCTTCCAGTGGTCGACCGCGAGGGGTCGCGCACGTTCCGGCAGATTCTGGTGACGGCGGCGGTGCTGGTGGGCGTGAGCCTCTTGCCTGCGATTGCCGGGCTGGCCGGAATTGTTTACTTCTTCGGGGCGCTGGTGCTCAGCGTGGGCCTGCTGCAGGTTTGCCTATGGGCAGCCAGTGAGAAGACGAATGTGCGGGCCAAGTGGCTGATGCACGCGACGGTCTTGCACATTCCGTTGTTGCTTGGCCTCATGGTCTACGACAAGATCCTTCGCTGATTTTCAGCCAAGAACAAACACCGTGATTTCTCGTGCGGCCACGCGACTTTTTTAGGCTAAGCCGCGCGAAAAGCCGCAGGGCTACGCGGACTCCGCCCTGCGCTACAGGCGGTCCCTCATCAGTTTTGGGCTTTGGCGCTGATTATGCGGTGGCGGCGACCGGCAAAGCGGAGATCACGGCGTCGGTGAACTCGTGCGTGGTTGCTCTGCCTCCGAGGTCTCTCGTGGCATGCTTGCCGTCGCGATAAACCTTTTCTAGTGCCGCTTCGATGCGCCGCGCGGCTGGGCGCTCGCCGAGATGATCGAGCATCATGATGCCGCTCATCAGCAGCGCGGTGGGATTTGCAAGGCCTTTGCCGGCGATGTCCGGCGCGGTGCCGTGCACGGCCTCGAACATGGCGCACTCATCGCCGAGGTTTCCGCTGGGGACGACGCCCAGTCCGCCGACCAAACCCGCGGCCAAATCGCTCATCACGTCACCGTACAAGTTTGGGAGCAGCAGCATGTCGAACTGCTGCGGATTCAACACCATTTGCATGCAAGCGTTGTCGACGATCAGCTCTTTGTACTCGATTTCCTTGTATCTCTCAGCCACGGCGCGCACCGAGCGGAGAAAAAGCCCGTCGCTCAGCTTCATGATGTTGGCTTTGTGGATGGCGTGAATCTTCTTGCGCCCGCTTTTCCTGGCGTACTCGAAAGCGAAGCGCGCGATGCGCGTGGAGGCGCGCTCGGTGATAATTTTCAGGCTTTCGACGACGCCGGGAACGACTTCGTGCTCCAGGCCGGAATAGAGGTCCTCGGTATTTTCGCGCACCAGAACGATGTCGACGTTTTCAAAGCGCGAATTCACGCCAGGTAAGTTCTTAACCGGGCGCAGGTTCGCGTAGAGATCAAGCGCTTTGCGCAAGGCCACGTTCACGCTGGGCGCTCCACCGGCGATGGCAGTACCTGTCGGGCCCTTCAGCGCAACACGATTGCGGCGCACGGAATCGATGGCAGCTTGGTTGACGAGCTGGCCGGCTTCCGTGGCACTATCGGTGCGGGCGGAAAGTTCTTCCCACTCGATTTGCACGCCCACTGCGTCGATGACGCGCTTGGTGGCGGCGGCAACTTCGGGGCCGATACCTTCGCCGGGAATCAAGGTGACCTTGTGTCGCATGGCTGCATCGTATTGTATGCGATGGCCATATTCTTGTCGAAACGAGGCAACGGCGGGTTGCTCGAAAAGAATCGTCCCTTGTGCGCCAAGAATAAGGTTCTGTTATAATAGGCATGTAGGATTGCTGGCGGCCTGGGCCGCTAGCGGAGGCGAAAGGAATCATGATTAGTTTGACGCCCGTTGCTAGTACCAAGGTGAAGGAAATCATGCAGATGCAGAGCCCGGTGCCCGTGGCGCTGCGCGTCGCGGTCGTTGGCGGCGGCTGTTCCGGTTTTCAATACCACATGGCGTTTGAAAATCAGACCAACGAAACCGACGAACTGTTGGATTTTAATGGACTGAAAGTGGCCGTCGACCAGATGAGCTCGATGTACCTCGAGGGCGTGGAGATCGACTACATCGAAACGCTTGAGGGCGCGGGATTCAAGTTCAACAACCCCAACGTGAAGAGCACCTGCGGCTGCGGGAGCTCGTTCAGCGTATAACTTTTTATCGCCGGAGGCGGTTGGCTCCGGCTGCGGATTTCCGGCTCCTGGACGCAACGTTCAGGAGCCTTTTTTATGCCAGCCAACGCATCAGAGTGGGACGCCAAGTATTGCGCCGTGGCGGCAGAACCTCCGGCCGAGCCCGCCGCTTTCGTTCGGGAACTGTTGCCGCTGCTGCCGCTTGGTCCCGCGTTGGACCTGGCTTGTGGTACGGGTCGTCACACGCTGCTACTTGCCGCGCGCCAGCAGCCGGTGACCGCGGTGGACTCTTCTGCCGTTGCGATGGAAATTCTGGAACGTTGCGCGCAGGCTTCTCATTGCGCGGTCACGCGCATCGAAGGTGCTGAAGACATTACGAATCGGCGGCGAGGGATCCTGCTTTGGCAAGCGGACCTCGAGGAAGTGAGCTTGCCGTCGCAAAGGTTTTCACTGGTCCTTTGCGTGAATTACTTGCAGCGCTCGCTCTTTCCGCAGATCGAGCGAACGTTGGTTCCCGGCGGCGTGCTGCTGTTTGAGACGTATACGGTCACTCAGCTTGAGTTTGCGGGCGGGCCGAGGAACCCAAATTATCTTTTGGAGTCAGGAGAGCTGAGGACTGCGTTTCCTGGGCTGCGCGGTTTGTTTTACCGGGAGTTGCGCGCTGGGAAGGGAATTGCGAGTTTAATTGCGCAGAAGCCGGTTTGAGTTGGAGGGCGGCGCTTTGTTTACCATGGGCATAGTGGCTCGCAGCAATAGTTGCAATTCGGGCGGGGCCAACGCCGTAAAAGCGGCGGCAAGACCGCCGCACTCCACATCGGTGCGATTGCAATCCAGATGACGCGACCTTATTCTAAAGTGCCAGCATGAAGATAGCCCTCGCGCAGTTCAATCCCACGATTGGCGATTTCGCGGGCAATTCCGCGCGCATTTTAAAATTGGCGGAGCAAGCGCAAGCGCGTGGCGCCAACCTCGCCGTTTTTTCCGAACTTTGCCTCTGCGGATATTTGCCTCTCGATCTGTTGGAACGTCCTGCGTTTATCGATCGCAACCTGAAAGAGCTGAAAGCATTGGCAGGGAAGTTGCCGCTGCCCGCGATTGTCGGCTACGCCGGCAGGGTCAAGAATGGCTCCGGAAAGTCGATAGCAAACAAAGCGGCGCTGCTGTGCGGCGGTCGCATCGTTTTCGAGCAAAGCAAGATGCTGCTGCCGACTTACGACGTCTTCGACGAATCGCGCTATTTTCAGCCGGCCGAAAAACAGTCCACCTACGGTTTCGGCAAGGAACTATTGGGGATCACTATTTGCGAGGATGTCTGGAACGACAAGAATTTCTGGGCCAATCTGCGCTACGAACGCGACCCCGTGACGGAGCTAGTCGCGCAGGGAACCAGCCTGCTGCTGAATATCTCCGCGTCGCCGTACACCATCAACAAACGCACGCTGCGCATCGAGATGCTGCGCTCTATCGCGATGACGCACAAACGTCCGGTGATCTATGTGAACCAGGTCGGCGGCGACGACAGCTTGATTTTCGATGGCGCCAGCATGGCGGTGACTGCCGATGGCAAGGTGGCGGCGCAGGCGCTCGCGTTCGAGGAAGATTTGGTGCTGTTCGACACCGAAACCGGGGAAGGCGAATTTCATCCGCAGCCGCCGGAAGAGGTTGAATATGCGTATCGCGCCCTGGTGGTGGGCACGCGCGATTACGTTTCCAAATGCGGATTCAAGAAAGTTTTGGTCGGCTTGAGCGGCGGCATCGATTCCGCGGTGGTGGCGGCGATTGCCGTGGACGCGCTGGGCGCCGACAACGTGCAAGGCGTTTCCATGCCGGGACCGTTTTCCAGCGAAGGCAGCAAGCAGGATGCAAAAACGCTGGCGCAAAACCTCGGCATAAACCTGATCACCATTCCGATCACCGGCGTGTTTGACGCGTACCGCGAAGCGCTGGCTCCGGCGTTCGGGACGCGCGCTCCGGATGTCGCCGAAGAAAACATCCAGGCGCGCATTCGCGGAAATTATTTGATGGCGCTCTCCAACAAGTTTGGTTCGATGCTGCTCAGCACCGGAAACAAGTCGGAGCTGGCGGTGGGCTACTGCACGCTGTATGGAGATATGGCCGGCGGCCTGGCCGTCATTTCGGACGTGCCGAAGCTGATGGTGTACGAGCTGGCCAACTGGATCAATCGCGAAAGGGAAGTCATCCCTGCTTCGACAATCAACAAACCGCCGTCGGCGGAATTGCGGCCCGACCAAAAAGACGAAGACAGCTTGCCTCCGTATGACGTTCTGGATCGGATCCTGAAGGCGTACATCGAGGACTTGCGTAGCCCGCAGGAAATCGCGGACAAGTACGGGTTCGAGCTGAAGCTGGTGCGCGACATTGCGTTGCTGGTCGACCGCAACGAATACAAGCGGAAACAGGCGGCGCCGGGACTGAAAATCACGTCGCGGGCATTCGGGTTTGGACGGCCGTTCCCTATCGCGCAGCGGTTTGTTCCATAAGCGAGACTCGCGGATCCAGGAGAGATCAAGTGAAAAGATTTAACACAGAGAGCGCAGAGGCAAGAACACAGAGGTCACGGAGAAGACTGCGGCTCTCTGCGATTGTGGCTGTGGTCGCGCTTGCGTGCTTGCCCGCGTTTGCGCAGGGACAAACGACGGCGGCATCGGCAGCATCCTCTGGCAAGACGGCTGCGAGCGGAGCGCCGCCGACTGCGCTGCAAAAGAGTGTGGAGGCTTATCTACGGCACCTATATGCTTTTGGACCTAACGTGCAGCTTACGGTCTCGGCGCCGAAAGACAGCGAGGTGCCGGGCTTGCTGGAGACCACCGTTGACTTAAAGGATGGCGAGAACTCGCAGTCGGCGAAGTTTTATATCAGCAAGGACGGAAAATACCTGGTTCGCGGCGAAATCTCCGACCTGACCAAAGATCCGCTGGCTGAAACCCGCGCACGAATCCAAATGAAGGATGCGCCCTCGCTAGGGGATCCGAAGGCTCCAGTAACGTTGGTGGAGTTCTCGGATTTCGAGTGCCCGGTTTGCCGAAGCTTGCACGACGTATTACGGGGCATGCTGCCCAACTATCCGCAGGTTCGCGTGGTCTTCAAGGATTTTCCGCTCGAGTCGCTGCACCCGTGGGCTCGGACGGCTGCGCTGGCGGGGCGCTGCGCTTACCAGCAGGATCCAAAGGCTTTCTGGAAGGTCTACGACGCGATTTATGACCAGCAAGAGCTTATATCAGCCTCGAACGCCTGGTCGAAAGTGGCGGATTTCGCCTCAGAGTCTGGTCTGAATCCCGAGGTGTTCAAGGCTTGCATGGCCAGCCCGGAAGCCGCGGCCGCAGTCGATGCCAGCCGAGCCAATGGACAAGAACTCGAGGTCAACAGCACGCCGACTATTTTTGTGAATGGGCGACGGCTGGTGGGCGCGGATCCGCACACCCTGGAGCAGTACATCCAATACGAACTCGCCAAGGCGAGGGTGGCGAAAGATACTGACAAGAAGTGAACGGAGCCAGGGTTGCAGGTGCGCCTGCGACAGAGCTTGGAGAGGGCAGTGTGGCAACGCGGTAAGGACTGCGCACAACGCGCGTTTGCTTCGTGCAATCTGATAGCTGTCAATTACCTTCCGACCTTCCGCCGAGAGATATCTTTTTTGCATCACGACGACGCATAGTCCCTGCTCCTGGGGAAGAGAGTGCGTTAGAATCTTGAATCGATGACAACACTCTCGGTTCTAGTGCCGGTCTATAACGAGCAATTTCTGGTTCGCGCGAGCCTGGAGCGGCTTTTGAAGCTCGCCGACTCGCCTTTGCTGAGTCGCGTGAAAATTATCGTCGTCGATGACGGATCTACGGACCAAACGCACGCTGAACTGGAAGCGTTTCAGCAGGCACTACCTCAGCTCAGCAGCGGCAATTTAAGTTGGGTTTTCCTGACGCATGAAAAAAATCTCGGGAAGGCCGCCGCAATTCATACCGCCCTCGCTCACGCGGACACGGAATTGACGGTGATCCACGACGCGGACCTGGAATATCACCCGGAAGACCTTCTCAAGATGGTTCAGGTGTTCCTGGCAGAGGAAGCGGATGCCGTCTATGGGTCGCGTTTCCTCGCCGGTGAGTACCGCCGCGTGCTCTTTTTCCGGCATGAACTCGGCAATCGGTTGCTGACGCTCCTTTGTAACATCGTCTCCGACCTGAATCTCACGGACATGGAGACGTGTTACAAGATGGTGCGAACGACGCTCCTGAAGAGCATTCCCATCGATGCCCAGGGATTCGCCATCGAACCGGAAATTACCATCAAGCTAGGGAAGCGGAATGCGCGGATCTTTGAAGTCCCCATTCGCTATTCGGGGCGTACATACCAGGACGGCAAGAAGATCAATTGGAAGGACGGTCTGCGCGCGATTGCGGCCATCGCCCGCTTTGCAACCTCCGACCACATTTACACCAACGACGAATACGGCAGTCAAATCCTCGGCCGCCTGAACCGCGCACCGCGTTTCACAAAGTGGATGGCGGACGTGATCCGCCCTTATGTGGGCCGCAAAGTCCTCGAAATTGGAGCGGGAACCGGCAATTTGACGCTTCAGTTGGTTCCACGGGAGCTGTATTGGGCCAGCGACATCAATCCTCTGTATCTTATGTACTTGCAGCGTCTCGGCCAGAATCGGCCGTACCTCCGCGTCGGCTATACCGATGGGCAAAAGGGCGACTCCTACCCACAGGAGCAGAAATTTGACACGGTGATTTGCTTGAACGTCATCGAGCACCTGGCGGATGATTTCGGAGCAATGCGAAATATCCGCGAAGTTCTGGAAGAAGGGGGGCGGGCCATCATTCTGGTTCCGGCCGGACCTGGGCTGTACGGCACGCTCGATACCGTTCTAGGCCATGAGCGGCGCTACACGCGAGAGAAACTGATGGAACTTGTCGAGAAAAGCGGCTTTGAACTCGAAAACCTCCTGAGTTTCAATCGCACCGGAGTTACCGCGTGGTGGCTGAATGGCCGGGTGCTCAAGAGAAAGACCTTCGGTCTGTGGCAAATCAAGATGCTGAACCTGCTGACGCCAATTTTCCGCCGGGTCGATCGCTGGTTGCCGCTGCCGCCTTTGTCGCTAATAGCCCTTGCACGGAAGCCAGTTCCTAAAGCGGCTATGCCATCAGTTGACGGCGCACCCGAACCAGTGAGTCAGACGGCTCCGCGATAAGGGTTCATTTACCAAATTGGATCAGCGTCGCGTGTCCGCTCCGAGCCTTCTCGTGCTCGCTACGCAACTCCAGCCCGCAAGAAAATGGCGCAAGGGGAGAGCGCTCTGGATTGTCAACCCCTAAGGCGGGGCCAGACTGTGGACAGTGAATTCAGACACGCTTCCTAGTTAACATAATATAACTTATACGACGCGATGTCAATAGCTTTCTTTGCCTTATCCACAGCTTTTCGCTGGGCACTCCTCCGTTGGGCTTGCCCTCTGCAGGTGGCTCGCATGGTTGCGCTTGGCAAGGAGTGTGCGGAGTTCGCTATTCGCCATTCCATTGTATTGGCCCGTTCTTTGGATGGTTTAGGGTTGTTGAGGACTGGTAGGAGCCTGGCGCGGGGGGTGCGCCAGGCTCCTGCCAGTGTTGGGGAGATTGCTTCGCTGGGCTCGCACCTAAAACCAGCAGGGCGAATCCGACCTCTGGGTGGCCGCGGAAACGAAGCTTGAGCGACATTTCTCGGCTCGCATGTATCCCGCCGCTAAATTTGCCGGTGCAGCCTCGGTTCAGGTCAGAGCTGCTATCCGTTCAAGGGTCGCCCACTCAGCGATGGGCTCTTGCGGCGATGGCACCGCCGGCGGCGCCGATGGCTAGCCATTTGGCGTTGCGGGCGACGCGGCGGAGGAAACTTCCTCCTTTGGCGGCGCGGACGGCTTCGTCGCGCTCGCGGGTCAGGACGGCGGTCTTGGCACGCTCGTCGGTCAGGTCGGCCTGGGCGGCGGCCAGTTTGGCTTGGCAGGCTTTGCAGTCGAGGGCGAAGTCGTACAGCGGCTTGAGATCTTCGGCTGGGAGGATGGCTGGGGGCGCCGCGGCGTTGTTCGCCGGATTGGCGCGTGGCTGCGTCGGCTCTAAGCCCTCAGGCCCGCAAGCCAGCCCGGTCGCGGACCTGGGTGAACCTGAGCTGCAATCGGGCTTTTTCGGCTGGCTCGTGGGACTTGGGGCTTCGAGCGTTATCGGCACAGGCAGTGGAATTTGCTGCGGGAGTGCGCGGATGATTTGGGCCGAGGTTGTCACGCTGTGCTTCTCTACTGCAAGCGCGGCGAGTGTTTGCGCGAGTTGCGCGTCGCGCTCGTGCTGGCGCGCGTCGGCCTGCGCAAGCGCCTGCTTTGCGACGGCGAGATCATCGGCAAGTTTCGCGCGATCGCGGCGGTCGGCGCGCCATGCGGCGAGGACAATCGCGGCTAGCGCTACGATGAGCAGAACTTCTATGAGACGAAGCCAGAGTTGTTTGGGCATCGAGCGTTCTCAGTTGGGCGATGACTGAAACCTTTGGAGTGCGCGAGTCTTGCTCGCGCTTTTACGGTGATAACAGCGCTGAAACCAACGACGCGGTCCGCCTGCGACCATCGGTTGGCTACTGCTTGTGGCTCAGTAGTGAAAGCGGCGGCAAGACCGCCGCACTCCACAAACTGCTGTCACTGATAATGCTGCTTACGGGCTAAGACTTGGGCCGGGTAAGCGGGGTTGGCGCCGCCGTTCCAGGCGAGCAAGGCGCGTGTGGTGTCGCCGGCCATGGCATCGAATTTTTTGCGCAGGACTTTGCAGCCGACGGCGAGGCCTTGCTCGGGATCGCACAGTGCGGAGAGAAACAGGGCATCGAAGCCGGTTTCTCGCGCGACTTGCCCCATCACTTGCATTAAGCCCCAGGAAAACCCGCGGGCGTACGCTTCCGACGCGCTGACCTTGTTATTCGTATATAAGGATGCGACGTATTTAGCGAAGAAGAGCGGCTCGTAGCGGATCGCCCACGGATTCCAGGCGGATTCCTGCTCGACCACGGCGCAGACGAGTGCGGGGTCGAGCGAGTGCGCAGCCGCGGCGCGGCGCGCGAGCGTAATGAGTTGGGCGGGGAAAGCCATGCTTTGTTCGCAATCACAACCAGAGATGTCTTCAAGGAGCCCTCAACAGCTGTAATAGACTGGCAGTGTGACCATGAAGCGTCCCACCAAAGGGTTAGCCCTAAACCGCTAGGAGCGGTTGCGGTGACTTAGGTCGACGAACTGGACTAGGGGCGTTTCGTCGAGGTCAATTCCCTGCTGCGCGGCGATCTTTTGCAGCGCGTTGTAGATGTGCGGCAGATGGTTGGTGGCGATGTCGCGCACGAAGGCGCGCGTGATTTCGTCATTGCGCATGCGGCGATGCAGCCAGCGCAGGAAGACGACGCACTGCACTACGACGGGAACCAGTGTGGTGAGCCAGACCGTTGCGCTTGCTGAGCTAAGGCTGTGGACCGACATGCAAAACATCCTTTGCGTGACGCTGGGTTGAGCAGAAGTTTTTGGAGTGCGGCGGATTTGCCGCCGCTTTTGCGATCGAGCCCAAGCTGCGAACTTGCTCGTAGCGCACCGCTGCGTGAATTGGCTACATCTCAAAAGCGGTAGCAAGCTACCGCACTCCACACGAGCCGAGCGCTCGCTCAGCTACACGCCCCGCTTGTCACGTACGCCTGTGTGAATCGGGTACGCCTCAAAAGCGGTAGCAAGCTACCGCACTCCAAATTAGAGGAAGAGGCCGGGGATGCCGCCTAGCGTGCCACCGAGCGAAGAGCCTAGTGAGCTAAAGAAGCCGCTGGGGCGCGAGGCGTTGGCGCGGGTGTTGAGCAGCTCGGCGGGAATGCCGAGGGTGCGGCCGAGGAGATTGGTGTCCACGCCGAAGAGGCCAGAAAGGCCTTGCAGCGCGGCCATTTGACGCTGGAAGGCGGTGTTGCTGAAGGCGAGCTGATTCTGCTGCGCCTGATTCCCTGCCGCAATTCCCTTCTGGCGCGCGAGATCGTCGGTGAGGTCGGCGAAGCCGGCGGCGTTGCGCGTGCGCGCGGCGCGATTCGCGGCGGACTGCTGCAGCGCATCGAACGCGCTGCCCAGCGCGCCCTGCGACTGCGCGGTGACCGCGGCTTTGTCGGCAGGGCTCAAGCCGGGATTATTCGCGATGCTTTGAAATTGCGGCACCAGCGAATTGCCGATTTGCTGCTGATTGCCAAGCAGTTGCTGGTTCAGCGCGTTGATGCCGGCGAGCTGCTGGTCGGTGAGTTGCTGCGTTTGTGCTTGTGCGCCACGTCCCATGGGACACCTCGGAGATGCAGTTTTAAGTTGTTAGTTATTGGTTGTTAGTTCTGATCGGAAAGAGGGACAGCAGTTTTCGTTTTCAGTTTTCAGTTAGAAGAAGAACGAGCCGGCCATAGAGACAGGGAGAATCGAATTCAGAGGTTCTTGGTTGTTGGCTGTTTGGTTCTAAGTTTTGGCTGAAAAACCGGATTTGCCACAGAGCCACGGAGGCACCGAGAGGAAGCGGATGCGGAAAGAGTTTCCTCCCTCCGGCGCTGTGATTCTGTGGTTGCGGCGGCCGCGAAGGTGTGAGTGTCCACCCTCTTCAGATGGTTACGGTGATGGAGATTGTGGCGCCGTCGGGTTGCGTGGCGGTCAGCGTGGCGGCGGCCAGCCGCGCTTGAATGGCCGCGAGCGCGGCTGCCACCGGAGCGGAGTCTTGCGTGTCCTGCGTGTCGAAGCTGAATGTCGCGGCGAGCCGCACTGGGTCAGTTGGGTTGAAGTCCCAGGAAGCGGACTGCGTAGTATTGGGCATGGTAAGCCTCGGATGTTAGAAATTAGAAATTCGAGATCAGAAAAGTGCCGAGCCGATTGGCCCGACCGATTGCGCAACTCACTGGTCAGCGGCGTCGGGGCCACACACGGCGCCATTGCGTGTGTAGCGCAAAATGCCGTTGTGCCGCGTCTCGAGGATCAAGTTCCAGATTCTTTCTTGGTCGAATGGCGGCCACAGCTCCTGCAGCGCCTGGCGGGCTTGCGCCTCTCGTCCGCTATAGAGATACGCCAGGACGATCATCAGCGCCCTGTGAACCGCCTTCTGTACTGGTTCTGCATCGGACGGTTTTTCAGTCAAAACCCTCAGCCGGTGGCGTTCTTCCGCAGTTAGTGTCGTTGCTTTGCCGCGCGGTCAGGACGCGAGTTCCACGGTTGCGGTGACGGCGTTGGTGACCGTGGTGGCGAGGAGTCGTGCGAACTTCGCGGCGACGTTCGCGTATTCCTGCCTTGCCACATTGGTGGCGTTGACGGCGGTGATGGCCGCGCCCTCATTGCTATAGTCGGTGTCGACGTCGGTGTCGGAGGTTTGCAACTGCAGGGAGATGACGCCGGGGGCTGCGCTGAAGCTGACGCGCAGCGAAAGGCGGCCTCGGGTGAGCGGCCCGCCTGCGGTGAGCGCGATTCGCTGCGTCTTTGCCCCGCTGGTGAGGTTGCCATCTGCTGGTGTCCACACCTGGGCTTGGTCGCCCGGTGCGATGTTGTACGGTGGAAATGTGTTTGCGTAGGTTGGCACTTGGGTGTCCTTCTTTCTGCGCGTTAGCGCTGGTCAGTGTGCGCTTCTTCGCTCCGTTTCAAGATTGGCTGCACGGCATGCTCAACTTTCGGCAGTACGGGGTCCAAGCGTCGTCGCGGAGCCAGCCGAGACGCGCGAGGCGCTTGCCGAATTTTTTGGCGATGGGCGGCGGCAGCCAAGCATGGGCGTCCTCGAGGCCGCGCTGCCAAGCGTTGCGCTCCGTGGCGGCGTGCAACGCGAGCAGCCATTGCCAGCGCTCGCGCGGCGTGCCGGCACGGGGGTCGAGCAGCAGGTACGCTTCGGCGGTTAGGCGCAGAAGCGCGGCGCCGACGATGGCGCCGTCCGCTGAGGCGTCGACCTTCACGTCGGCGGATTGTTCTGCGGAATGCTGCGCCGCCTCACCTGAGGAGCCGTCGCCTTGTGTGAGCACCAACTTCGTTACGAACAGCGGATTGCTGAGATCCGGCAGCGCGTACTCGAAACCCTGCGCGGCGTGAATGGCGCGCAGTTGCGCGAGATCCGATTCCCGGTATTCGCGAACTAGCATGAAGGCAAAGGAGCCGAATCTGTAAGGCTGGGCAAGCTGGGGCGCAGCATGCTGCGCCCCTACAATGTAATTTGGCGCTGGATGCGGGAGCCGGCGTTGGTGCCGAAGCCGTTGCCGCCGCGCACTTGGCCTTTCGGCAATGCGCCGCTTCCCTGCGACGCTTGCGGCGTAGGGCCGTTGCTGCCACCGCCGGTGACTGCGATCGATGGCGTGCCGAAGGCTACCGGGCTCGATGGCAGCGAGCCGATGTATTGCGAGAACGCGCGCCAGTAGAGCGTCTGATTGCCGAGCTGCACGTAGAGATTGCGCGACGCACCGAGAAAATAGACGCGCGGCGCGCTGAAGGCCGGCGTGACGTCGGATTCCGCGAAGTAAAAAAGCCCGGGCCGTGCGTCGGACGGATCGGCAATGGAAATGTCAAACCAGCCGTTCGCGGCTTGCACGGAGATAGAAGCGATCGGCGAAGGCGCAGGCGACGGCACGCTCGGGTCCACGCCGGCGCGCTGGCTTGTCGCATTCACCGCCGACACAATGCGCGTCAGCGTCTCGTAGAGGTACGGATCGCGATCCTTCAGCGGGGCAAGTTGTGCAACGGTCAGCATGGCAATCCCAAATTTAAGAGCAATCTCCGTAGCATTGACAAGAAGTGTTCACGCCGATATCTTCTTGCGCGAGATGACATGGCGAGTTTTTCGTGAAATCAATCGCGGTGTGTTTGCGTTACCTAAGAAGCCGGCTACCCTGACGTTCTATAAACTCGCCGCCGCCGTGGTTTCCGTGGCCGGCTTGATCGGCGCGTACCTGAAAGCTCCGGACACCGTTGCGCATTGGCTGATCCAAAATCTGATCACTTTCCCGGCGCCGAAGCTGCAAGACGCGCTCACGAGCTGGGATAGCGGGAACCACATGGCGCTGCGCATCGCATCGGCCTTTGCGCTGCTCGCGGTTGTGTACGCAGGTGCCTTTGCGCTGGCGGCCCAGGAACGATTGGATTTCCGGAGCCAGCAGGCTCGCTCGCTAGGGCTCAAATTTCTTAGCGTTCGGCGCGGCCATGACATTGTCGAAGCGGAAGGGTTTTGCCGCACGACCAGCGTCGAGGATTTCGAGGTCTACGACATCCACTTGTCGCACATCGACCGGCATCTGCAACTGACCTCGGGAACAGAATGGCCGAATCGGCCAGAGATTGTCGTAGACGGCTTGCCGGAGGATCGCTGGTGCAACTACGAAGTGCAGGACAAAGGAGCACGCCGCACCTACATTCTGAACTTTACGAAGGCACTGCACCAGACCGCCAGGCCGGTGCGCCTGCGGATTTCTGACACGATCCCGAAAGCATTCTGGATGTATGAAGACGAAACACCAGTTCATCCGGTGTTCGAGACGCGCGTGGAAGCGACTTCATGGTTCGTGGTTGAACCGATTGATCGGCTCGAGCTTGCCGTAACTTTTCCTTATGGGTACCGCGTCGGAGGCCAAACGCAGGTCAGCGTGCGCTACAAGGGCACGCGCACCGTTCACAATCCTGAAGAGGAAAGGCTGCGCAACTCATCGTCGCTAAATTCCAGGATCGAAAATGGGAGGCAGATTTTAGAGTTGGTCGTAGAAGAACCGATTATAGGACTGCAATACTATCTCTACTGGGAGCCGCCAAAGCGCCCCGCGCCGAAACCGCTTATCGGCCAGGGCCACCGCTGATCGTGCCGCGAAGTTTATTCATGCCGCCACCTTTCAGGCTCCCTGCATGCCAGCTGCGGGAGTCCTTATAGCTAAGCCAGGTATTTGCCTATGATTGCTGCTATTACGAAACCGCCCGAAAGTCTGGCGTTCGCATCCCTGGCAGAGCTGTATGAACAGTTTCATGCGTTGTTTATTGACAAGGAATTTAGATGTCCGAGAGGAATCCCCATAATCATCACGCCTCATCACTTTTTTCATCTGACCAAGCTGCGAAAAGGATGGCAAACAGAATTCACCATCGAGGTCGAGGAAGCGCTGATTAAGGCAACTACCCAGGGCTTCGGGGACTACGCAATAAACGAGAAACGGGCACAGACCCTGTCCTGGATCCCCGAAGTACTGAACGAACCCCATGAGATTTGGGAGTACGAAACAAAGAAAACTGCCGATGAGGTATTCATTCGAGAATACGACAAAGCGGGTTCTCCGTTCAGAACGGTGCTCCTAGTTCGCGAAGAAAGTTATCTCAGGCCGGTCACCTGCATGACTGTGCGAAGAACCGGAATAAAAGAGCACCGGAGAGGCAAGAAACTGTGGCCTAAAATTTGAAAGCCACTCGGGATAACCAGCGAGTGGCTTTCGGAGCTTTGCGGGGCAGGGGTTGCAACCTGCCTACGATTTGATTATCCAAAGTGGACTATAATCCAGCGGGCTTTGGTTGTCAAGCCTAAAGGCGTAGGATCTGGGCTAACCTTCGGTTTTACAGCCGTTTACCGCTCATCGGCCAGGGCCACCGCTGATCGTGCCGCGAAGTCTATCCATGCTGCCCCTTTCAGGCCTCCCTGCATGCTAGCTGCGGAAGCCCTCATAGCTAACCCAAGAATAGCGCGTTTACCCGGCTTTGCCAATGCCTCCTTTATCTTATTGATTCGTTGGGGTTAAGTTCGCTATCAATTCAGGCCACGGACTGGGGACCAGGGGTCGATCCGAAGCGACGGGGTGAATTTTTGTAGGCGGAACCAGGCGCCGGATTGGTTCGTGCTTACCTGGAAGGCGACCCGCTCCCCCAGAACGTTAATCGGCAGCTCTAAATCTTTTACCGCTGGCGAGCTTAGCGGCAGCGCTTGCTGCGCTTGCGGGACGCTGGGCGAATTGGTGAAGCTGGTCAGCGCGAGCGAGCCGGCCCCTTCTACAAACATCGTGAGATAGCTGAAGAGTTTGCGGTGCGCGCCGAGGCTTAGCGCTTGCTCGACGGCGCGCTCGGGAAAATAGTGCGTGGTGTAGTAGCTGGGAATCGCGCTGCCATCGTCCGAGAGTTGCGCCGCGTTGAGCTGATACACCTTGCCGGTTGGGCCGCCTCCGCCCACGCCAGGCACTCCTCCGCCCATCGCTACGAGCGAGGTGCCGTCGCTGCGTTCGATAAGCGCGCACGAATTTGCCGCGATGGTCCACGGCGACCATTTGCGCGTTTTGTCCGTGGCGGTTTTGCGGCCGGTGAGTGTGATGTTGACCGGCGGGCGGCCGGCGATGTCTTCGGCGGAATCGAGATCACGGTAGTCGAGCATCAGAATTTTGTTGGGCGAAGCCGCGCTGCCCATCGGCGCGCCGATGAAAATGCGGCGCTCTTTGGTGTCGACCGTAACCCACAGCGTGTGGCCATACTGCCAATTAATTTGGTTCCAGGTCGGCTGAATTTCCTGCGAGATCTTAATCGGCTCGCCGCCGTTGAAAATGTAGAGGCCGGTGCGATGCGCGATGACGACCCAGTCTTCGCCGATGCCGACGCCGCGCACGGAGGGCGTGCCGAGGCGGCGCGAAATTTCCGCGATGGACCACAGCGCCGGCTCGTTCGTGCCGTCGTCTTGCGTGGCGTGCAGCGAATGCTCCTTCACAAAGTAGAGGCGCTCGCGCAGTTTGAACGCGGCGCGAATGGCCTGGCCGTTGTTTTCGGCGACGCTGAGAAGGCCGTCGATGCCGTCGTAGCTTTCCGGATCTTCGACGCGGCTGGCGCGCACGAGCGAAGTGTTCAGCGGCTGCGCGGCGGGGAAAATTTCGATGGAGTCGATGTAGAGCTGGCCGTTTTGATTGGGCGTGGTGTCCGCGTAAACGCGCAGGACGAGATCGCTGGGAATCGTAGTTAGCGGCGCGGTGAGCTGTGCGGTGTATTCGGCATAGCTGGTGGTGAGCTGGGCGGGCGTAAGCTGCAGGCCGGTGGTGTTGATGCCGGCGCTGACGCTGAAGAGATTCACGCGCAGATTGCCTTGCACCAGCGTGGAGTTTCGGGCGCAGCGCGCGCGAACGGTGTAGCCGGTGTTGGCCTGGATCAGCGGAGCGCCGAGCGCGTCTTGCACAGCACTTTGCGTGATGAGGCCGCGCGTGGCGGTTGAGCCGTTACCGACAATCGAGTACGCGGCGCCCCAGACGACAAAGTTTTCCTCATCGGTGCCGCCAGGACCGAAAACGGGGTCGGGAGTCCATCCCAGCGGATAGTGCGGCAGCGAAGGGCCGGTGAATCCGCCGTCGAAACCGAGATTCGCGAAATTGTTGAGTTTGTTGCGCTCGCCCCACCAGAAAAGGCGCTGCGCGTAGTCGATCACGCCGGCGCAGCAGCCGAGTTCGATGAGCCGGAAGAGATTGTCGACATTGGTGGCAGCGAGAAGGATGGCGTCGGAGAAATCGACAACGGCTGAGGTAGTGGTGTTGTCGTTGACAACCATGTTGCCGCTGAAGAGCGTGGCTCCGGCGCCGACGTAGAAGAAGCTTGCGCCGCCAGCTCCGGTGAAGCAGAGAATGCGCGCGACAACATTCGATGGGCCGGTGGGAATGTTGGCGACCACGGCGCGCTTGCCGCCACTCGCGGTCCAGCTCGTGGCCGGGCTGGGCTTGGTGAGATAGCCCTGGCGCGTTTTGAAGAGGACGCAGACCTGGTGCACGCCGGTGGCGATGCTGCCCGCGGCGGAAGCCGTGCCTCCGCCCGAGGCCGCGAGTCCGCCGGTCGATGCGGTGAAGGTGAAGTGCGTGGAATCGGGGACGCTGGTAATCGTAAAGGTGCCGTTGTAGCCGGCGACGCCGATGCTCGTGGTGGTGACGAGTTGGCCCACTACGAGACCGTGCGCTGTGGCGGTCTGAATTGTCGCGGTCGCTGACGCAGCCGTGCCCCCTCCGGATGCTGCGAGTCCCGATGCGCCGGCAATGTAGGTGAATTGCGTGCTGCTGGGAACGGAAACGACAGGAAATGTTCCGTTATATCCGGCGACGCCGACGCCGGCGACTGTGACTGACTGGCCTGCGGAAAGACCGTGCGCGGCGCTCGTAGTGATCGTGACCAGAAAGCCGTTTTCGCTGGCGCCGTTGGGGCTGGCAGCGATCGCGACCGCGGCCGGCTGCGTCGCGCCATTCGGGCTGGCGACGACGGCGAGAACCACGTTTTCGTCGACGACGGTCGGGCCGGCGCCGGGGCCGCTTTGGCTTACGCGATCGAAATTCGTATCGTCGAACTGGCGCGGCAGATCGTTGCCGGAGCGGCCATCGCTGATCGCGAGATATTCGCGGCCGAAGAGCGTGGTGGAATTTGCGAATGAATTGGCGGCGAGACCGCTGGCGACGCTGGCGAGCGTGCCTGGCGTCGTCTCTTTGTACAGGATGCCGTTGGAGTCCAGCAGCAGCGTGCGCAGCGTGGCGTTCAGCGTCTCGTACGTTTTCACGTAGTTGACCGTGGGGTTGCCGGCGAGCGGACCGAAGAGCGCTTGCAGTCCTGGGCGCGTGGCTACGCCGCCGTTGCTGTAGATGACGTCCTGGCAATCGGGCGAGACTCCGTGCGGCAGATCCGCCGGAGACATATCGGTGACCAGCCCGCCGAAAATTTCGATGGGAGCGTCGAATGAGCCTGCTGTTGTCATTTCTTGTACTGTTAGCTAGCTATGTGGTATATAAGCCGCGCTCAGGCGTGCTTCGGAGAGTGCTCCCAGTGGGGGTACTGGGCACGCTTGAGACGCGTTGAGGGCTGCTTTGCAGCCCCAGGAGTTCGAGTCTCCCACTCTCCGCACCCGCTCTCAACGCGCCATTGATTGGTTCGAGATTTCTGCTACAATGTATTCGCGTCTCAAACGTGCCCAGATTCTTGGTTTAGGCGGCGGTAATCGCCGCCTTTTTTTTCGTGCTATGCTTAAAGCGCTTCGCGGGCGCGTCTACTACGCGCTGATTTTTCGGGCGGCCGTTTCAGGCCGCCCTTTATTTTTCTGACTTAGTGAATGAAGGCACGGAACGGGATATAATCAGTTTGCGTTTCTCAGGCGTGCCCATCCTGTTTTCAGGCGGCGAGTAATCGCCGCCTTTTTGTTTCTGCGCCACTTCCCTACTGCTTAGCTGGTTCTTTCTCTCGCTTTTCTCTGTGCCTCTGTGTCTCTGTGGCGAACTTTTCTTCTCGCGCGACGAGCCCGTACTGCGCGGCTTTTTCGCGGTCGAGGATGGCGCCACAGGAGCGGCACACGGCGACGCCATGCTTAATTTTTTCCGCGCAGACGGGGCAGTCCGCCAGCGGGCGAGCATCGTACAGCCAAGGCTTCTCCAGCCCGAGCTGGCGCGCGGCGCGACGCTCCAAATCCGTGATGAACATGGGATTCTTCGTGCGCTCCCACTCCAGGTCGGCGGCGGCCACCAGTCGGCGCTGAAATTCCTCGAGCCGGCCGCGCGCTTCGGCGAGCTCGCTCTCGGTGGGCGCCTCGCCAGCGGCGACAAAAACACCGTGGTAACTTCCCTCCCCCGAGTCGCCGTTGATTTCGCGCGCGATGTCTTCGGCAATTTCGCGCGCGGTAATGCGATATTCCATGGTGCGCTTGTCGCCCAGGTCCATCACGCCCAGGCAGCCGCGAATCGGCGTGATGGCAAAGGCCTCGCCGGGTTGCGGCGAGGAGATGGCCAGCGAGCCAAAGTAGGTGCGGTGCCGCGGCGGCCATTTCTCCGTGGAAATATTCACCAACGCAACGACGTCGGTCTGTTTTGCAGTAGCGTTCACAATTCACCTCAATGGATTGGGCAAAGCTGAGTGTCTTGAGAATGCGCGGGAACTACTCGGCCACTCTAGTTGGCCACTCGGAAAATGACGATGGGAACGGTTTTCCGCGTGCCAAAAAGCCGCATGCCCTCAAAATCATTTATCTCGCCGCGGGCGATAGGAACGAGCGCTCCCTCGCTCTCGAGCTGCTGGAGCGGCGCCGCGATCGACTGCGGATACTCGGGCGAACGGACCACCCAGCGAACGTCGTTTGCGTGAAAAAGTTCGCGCCAAGACTGCGACGACTGAAACCGCGACGGATCGATGTTCCAGTTGTTGTCCGGATCCGCGGGCAAGTAAGGCACTCGCAAATAGTACAAGTGGCGCATGAAGACCAGCGCCTTGCCCGCACCCGGCTCAGATGGCAGAGTCTGATTGATGAATTCGACCTTGCCATAGTCCGGAGCGCGCTGCCGCAGGTAGTCGTTACGAGAAACCAAGCCTATCGCTGCCGCCACAGCGGGCCGCCCGTAAACAAACAAGCCCCCGCAGCACAGAACCAGGAATGCGGCGATGCTTGCCAGGGCCAGCGCCCGCGCGAAGCGCCAATCCGTGTTACGCAAGGCGCACACGGCGGCAAACGCTAGGGCCAGGGCCACGGGAAGAACCGGCAAGAGAAAGCGCAGCATTCCCGAGGACGCTCCGACGAGAACGCCGCTAACCAGCCACATCAGCAACGCCACGCGCCACAGCGCATTTTTTCTGGCAGCGCGCCACATCAGCGGAACAAAAATGAGTGGCAGCGGACCGAGAAATTGCCAGAATCCCGCATGCGACTGATCCAGCGGGACTAAAAATGGAAATTCCAGAAGCTGCAAGAGACTGTGGTGCCCGCTGGCGCCACTAGCGGCACGCACGGACTCGAGCGTAAATAAATTTGTATGTGCCGGAGCAACCCATCGGGTCAGAAACGGAAATACAGGATCACCGGTCCACAGCGCGTTGCGAGCATAAGGCCACACGCCTGCGACGAGCGCAGCGAAGACAAACACGGCCACTCGGCGCAGCGATCGCGCTTCCCAGGCGAATGCCAGCAACAGAGCCGCAGCAAACAGACAGCCCGTATACTTTGCTCCAGCGAGTGCGCCGTCCAACGCCCCGGCGAGCAAGACCAGCGGCATGCCCTGGACGGTTCGTGCACGCGCTGCCACGAGCACGCCGGTTACCGCAAAAAATGCCATCCAGATGTCGGGCGCTCCCGCGGTAGATATCTGCCAGAAAACGACGGGCGTAAGAAGAAAACCCAAGGCGCAAAGCCAGGCCCATTCTCGAGAGACCAGCTTACGCGCCAGGCAGGCGCCGGCGGACGCGGCCAGCACACCGCCCAGGAAAATCAGCGCCAGCGAAAATTTCTCGCTGCCCAGCGCAAGCCCGGTCAGGATCAGCAGATGCCCCTGTCCCGTAAAGAAAGAGTTCACCAAGTTAAAGTTTGGCGCGAACCCGTTGCGAAGCGTCAGGAGCGGAGCGGTAAAGTGATAGTGCAGCGCGTCGGAGCCGGTGAGCGGCGCCATCGCGGCGAGGCCCTCGAACAAGAGCACCAGGCCTGCGGCGACAGCGAGGCCATGCTCGCTGCGCGAGCCGGCGGTGATGCGCCCGAAAATCGCGGCAACACTGCGCCAAACGCCGCGCATCCCGAGAACCCCGCCGCCAAGCAACAGCGCAAGTGCCACCACGACGGCGGTGCGTGGAGGCGCAACAAATTCGCCCAAGGCGACGATCGCTTCGTAGCAGATCACGCCGACAGCGCCGCTACACAGCAGATGCTCAAGTTCGTTTTCCTGCGCGAGCCGCGCCCTCGCGAGGATCAGATGGCCGAGAGCAGCGCAAGCCAAGCCGAAGATTGCCGCACAGCAAAGCGCGGCTAGCGAAGCGCTCAGTGCCATAGCCGGCGCAAGAGCGGGGTTGCCATGCTAAGAAACAGTTCTTTGAATTGGCTGTAATACCAGATCTGTGCCGCGATGATCCAGCAGCACAACAACGCATCGATGATTTTGGACCTTGTCGACATGCCGCGCGATTAACGCGGCGGATTATAGCACGCGCATTGCGGCACAATTTGGAGACGGCGCAAGCGCTATTGCATCCGGTATTGCACCACGACGTTGGCATCGGCCGGGCTGGTGGTGCAGCCGCTGGCGGCGGTTTGCACGGCGAGCGTCAGCGATGAACCCGCAGCGTAATTCTGCGCGATGGCGCCGCTATCGTTAGCGGCAGCTGCGATGGTCACGTTCACCGGCGAGGTGCCGTCCGTAAACCGCACGATGGCGTTGGTGGTGCAGCCGCTCGGCGCGGTCTTGGCTTGCACTTGCACACGCGTGATGGTGACGGCTTTGTCCGGCGTCCAGGTCGCGCCCGTCCACGTGGAGGTCAACGCGCCGGGCAGAAAAACATTTTGCTCGCCGCGCGGACTGGCGCTAAGCGACTCGCCGTTCAGCGCCATTCCCTGCGTGAAGTGTTGCGTCTTCGTCCAATCCTGCTCGACATCGAGATGCGCCAGGGGATGCAGGTTTCCGCCGGACCAGTTCTTTACCGTAGCCACGCCGCCGTAAATCATGATTCCCGGCGAGCCGGACGTGAAACTCGTATCCGTCGCCGTCAGCGTCGAAACGCCATTCTTGTAGCAGGTCAGCGCGCCGCCTGGCCCGGCCTCCAGCCGCAAAATGTCGCCGGCCGCGCCGGTGCTCGCCGCGCTCGTCAGCGTCGGATTGGCGCCCGTGCCCGCCGTCTTCTGAATGTAGATGTTGGTGGTGCTCTCGATGCAGTGATAGCCCTGCGTGCTGCTTCCCGTACCCGACAACAAAACGGCCGCGCCAGGAAAATCCGTGGTGCCGTTCAGCGCCGTGATGGTCACTTGCGAAAATTGCGAGGGCGCGAAGGCGGAAACGCCCGCAGCGCTCCAATACGCCGTGTTATTTGTTGCTGCCGCCGTGCCCTGAATGTTGTTTGACGCGATATTCAGCCCGCTCTGCGCCACCGCCCAGTTCGCGCCAATCGCTCCATTCGCGCGTGTGGCATTGTCGTAGCCGGAGTTTACATAGCCGGAAACTTCGCTGTACCCGCCCACATCCGGAATGGAGAGCGTGCGGTTGGCGGACAGCGCGTTCGGAAAATTCGTGGAAACGACGTTGCCGTTGTTCGTGAGGCGGAGTTGCTGCCCGGAGATGCCGTTGGGGCCGACGATCGCGGAGCCTGCCGAGGCGTTGGGAAGGGACTGCCCACAAACAAAACTGGAGGCGTCCACAAACGCCGTGGCGACAGGAATAACGGCCGAGGCGCAATTACCGAACGCCTGGATATTCGCGCGCGCCGCGCTGCGATAAGGAATATAGCCGACGGCGCCGGGAGGAGCCGCGGGCGGCGTCAACGTGACGGTTTGGTTGCCGGCGGTGACTACCGCGTTGACCGTCGGACTGGAAGCGCTGAAATTGCCGTCCACGTCCACCCACTGAATCTGATACGGAACGGTGCCGACAGGAACGCTGCCGCCCGCGCTGACCGCCAGGGCCGGCGCCGCCGGTGCGGACATGCCGTACTCAATGCGGCCGGAGCCGCCCGCGGAAACGTTCCCCGTACCGCCTACGCCTCCGCCGCTGACACTCATAAACGTAGCATTCCCGGGGTTGGAGAACGGTCCATTGATGCTCAGTGCGGTCGTACCTGCCCCAGGGGCGATGAGCAGCGGTTGAGCCCCATTGTTTACGGAGCCTCCCATCCACATCACGGAGAGAAGATTACCGCCATTTTGTGCGTCGACGACTGCTGTGCCCCAGCCAACAATCGAATCCGCCTCCACCACATCGCGAAAGACGAGCCCATTGAAAAAACCTGCCGGACAGTTAATGCGCAGGTACGGAGCGACGGCGCTCTCGAAAATCGTGGTGTCAAACTCGAAATCGATGGGCGAAACGCCCGTGGAATTTGGCATGCAGTCGATTCCGACGGCGCCTCCCGCGAAGTACAAGCCGTTGACCTTGATGCGACCGGGAACCTGCGAGGGGTTGCTGGTCGTCACCGCCGGGCTGGAGTTGGTGAACTGCAGGCAGGCGGTGCCGGTGAAAGTTGCCGCGCCATTCTGGCAGTTGCCGCGATTAATGAAGTAGTCGAAGCCGCCCTTGAACACCAGCGGCCGGCTCAGTCCGTTGTTGCCGTTTTCATCGACGTCGTCCAGAACAAGGCCGGCCGTGCCGGCGCCGTCGGTGCCATTGTCGGTGAAAATGGCGGTCTGCTGCACCCCGCCGGCAACAAGCAGCAGGCGGCTGAAGTGCAGGCCGTTTACATTCTCTGGAATCAAAAACAGAGGGTTGGCGCTGCCGAGGACCTGAGAGCCGTTCACGTAGGAAAAACTGGTGGTCTGGTGCGGCTCGCCTTCGATGTCCATCGCGGAGTGCGGGATCCAGGGCTGGTTGAGGACGATGAAATCGTTGTTGAAATGAATTTTGACGCTGTACGAGAAAGTGTTGGTCAAGCCGCTGCTCAAATCCAGTGTGGAGTTGAAGGAAACGTAACCCATGCCGTTGGAAATGTAGACCGCGCCGCCGCCGGCGTTGTACGCGGCTTGAATGGCGGATTTCAGATTCACGGAATTGTCATGCAGGACCGCGGCGCTTGATACCGTGCTTCCCGCGGCGTTGGCCAGCGTCAAGGTGGTGGTGCCGCCACCTGAAACGATGGTCGTGGCCAGATAGTCAGGCTGCGCGGTGCCTGGCGGTGCCGTGGGGACATAACTCGGCGCGGTGTTAACGTTGCTGCCGCAATCCTGGAACCACGGATCGAGGCCCACAGCAACTCCGGCCAGCGCGCCATTGCGGTAGATCCAGTAACGAAGGGTGTTGGCGCCACTATAGCTGCCCGATGCGAACGTCAGCGTGTTGCACGCAATCACCGTGACGACCGGCGAGCCGGTGGTGTTGGTTTCGTTCGCGAGCGGGCCGTCGTTGGTGGTGAAGGTGGTTGACGTGGGCGTGGACGCGATGGTTTTGACGCCGTTGCAAGAGTCGAACCCGCCGCCGCTGAATCCGGAAATATTGACCTGCGCGCCGGATTGCAAATTGTGGGCGACGCTGGACGTGTACGTGGCTACGCCGTTGGTTCGCACGCAACTCGCAAACGTGATGTTGTTTGCGCCGAGCGTTGATGCGCCCGTCGTGGTTTGCCCGGAGGGGCTCGCCGCAGTGAGGCCGCCCTGGCGGTCTTCGGCAATGAGCTGATAGGTGTAGGTGGCTGTGCCGTTCAGCAAATTGGTGGGCGTGACGGTGGGCTGGCTCGGGGTGGCCAGCGAAGTGGCTGCGCCCGCTTTGGGAACCACCACGCCGTGTCCATTTTGAAAATCGCCGCTGCCGCCCGGGCAGCTCAACGTGGCGCTCCCCGAACTGATACTGCAAGTGATGGTTGGCGGGGGGTTGCTCGCGCTGCCGTAGCCGCCGTAGCGCGACAAGCTGAAGTAGGGGTTCGGCCCTTTAGACTCGAAGTTAGCGTCGAAGTTTTGCTGCGCCGTAAACGTGTTGGGCACGTTGGTCTGCGCGCCGCTGCCACTGGCAATGGGACCGATCTCCGTGCCGGTGTCGTCTTTGTAATAGAGGCGCTTGTCCGCGGTTTTTGTGTAGAGGTTGACGGTTCCGGCTCCCGCGGCGCCCGGCGGTGTGGATTGGTTCGCCAGATTGAGCGTGCCGCTGGCGAAATTGCCGACCACGGTCGTGTTGCCGTTCACCGTGAGATTGCCGCTGAGGTTCAGCGAAAACGCGCTGATGGCGCCGCTGCTGCTGACGCTGCTGAAAGTCGGCGAAGCTGGATCGTTCGGCAGGATCACGTTCGGGAGCTGCTTCGTGGTGATGCCCGGGCCGGAGATTTCGATCTCGTATTTTCCAGGCGCGGCGTAGAAGGAATAGTTGCCCAGGCCATCGGTGCTGGTGGGATTGGCCATCGCTTGTGTCAGCGCCGCGTCCGAATAGATTTGCGCGAGCGGCGTGCAAGGCTGGCCACTTGCCGGCATGGCGCAGATGCGAATCGTCGCGCCTGCCAACGGAATGCCGCGCGAATTGAAGACGATGTCGTCCTTGCGCGAGCCTTGCGCGTGCGCCGGCGCGACCGCGCCCGGCCACACATGCAGCGCCAGTGTAACGAGTACCCACGGAAACGTCATTATTTTGGCGCGCTTGAAGCGCCACGCGATTTTCGATCGTGTCATTCGGTTACCTTTTTTGATTCGGATGAATTCTTCGCGTCTGAGAGGCCATCACGACATGCTACCCTCGTTTGCATCATGCAAGACAACACGTCTATCGAAGTGAGTTTCCGGCTTGCACCCGGCGATCTCAGCGATCTGTGGAGGAGTTCGCCGATTAGATACTTGAGCTGGCTCCTGATCGCGATCGGTATTTATCTCACGTACTTCGTACTCGCGGACATTGTGAACCAACGGTTCTCTGCTGGAACGGCTCTCATCGTCATCTGCAACGGAATAGTCGCGCTGGGAGCGCTCCTGGGAGGTTTCTTCTTAGCCCGATTTCGAGCCTGGCAAATGGTCCGGTACGGACCGACCCTCCGAGAATTCCGCCGCTACTCATTCTCGGCCGAGGGCGTTCGTTTCGATGCGGAGCTTATGACCTCCGATTGCCGATGGGGATCCTTTTTCAGGATCGACGAGAGCCGCAGGTCGTTTTTGCTTTACCTATCGCCATTCTTCGTGATCGTCATTCCCAAAGCGTACTTGTCCAAAGGCGATGACAGAGCCCACCTCCGAGCGCTATTCCGGAGGCACTTCAAAGGGAAGCTCAAATTGCGCGGCTAGCAGCTACAGCAGCTTGCGGGCGGTGATGGCCAGCTGCACGACGTCGGAGGTGACGCTGGCCGGGTACGTGCCCGCGGTGATTTCCGTGCCGCCGCCGTTGAATGCTTTCAGCTTCCAGTTATTGAGCGCCGTGCCTGCGATTGCCACGTAGTAGCCGCTGTTGCCGTTCTGGCTTTCCGCGAACGCCTGGATGATCTGCGTCGAGGGCAGCTTGTCGGCGACGGTGGTGAAATCAACGGTGTCGCCACCGGTCGGATAACTCCCCGAAAACGCCAGCGTGGCGATGGCGTAGACAAAATTGTTCGCCGAAGAATCGACATTCAGCGGTGAAAGCGAAATCGTAATGGGCATACCGAACTCTCCTTGATTTGCATTGCTGCTGTAGATTCTCTCTCGAATTTCAAGAGGGTTTTTCTGCTAAGCAGGATGGCAGCAGGTAGACGCGAGTTCCGTCGTAGGGCCGCTGGGACCGGAACATGCCGTAGATGGCATGCAACAGCTTGCGAG
>Ga0209648_10000538_pt1 | contig 28964 bp, 28 predicted proteins | sample GraSoi2013_115cm_FD_185830 | JGI IMG/M metagenome (GOLD analysis project Ga0209648, IMG submission 185830) | Grasslands soil microbial communities from the Angelo Coastal Reserve, California, USA - Sample 9_17_2013_115cm (SPAdes) (version 2) | ecosystem: Environmental > Terrestrial > Soil >...
GAATTTAGCAGGCACGCCCAATCATTTCACCTCAAACACTAACGGCCAGATGTTTGATGATGACCGGAGTTCCGGGTTTGCCCGGCCCGTACAATCTCCATCGGATACAATCCAATATAGATGCTGAAATTCTGCACGTCGGGGGAATCCCATGGCGAGGCGCTGGTTGCGTTCCTCTCGGGCGTGCCTGCGGGACTCGAAATCGACCCGAAATTCGTGAACCGGGAGCTTTGGCGGCGTCAGCAAGGCTACGGGCGCGGCGGGAGAATGAAGATTGAGCGCGATACGGCGCACATTCTTTCAGGAGTGCGCCACGGACGGACGATTGCGTCTCCCATCGCTGTGCTTCTAGAAAATCGGGACTGGAAGAACTGGCAGGAACAGCTTCCGGTGGAGGAGGGCGATCCGAAGCTTCACAAGCGGGTTGCCTCGCCCAGGCCGGGGCATGCCGATCTTGCCGGGGCTTTGAAGTACAACTTTCCCGAGGCGCGATACGTTCTGGAGCGCGCGTCGGCGCGAGAGTCGGCGGCACGCGTTGCGATTGGAGCGTTGGCAAAGTTGTTTCTCCGCGAGCTGGGGATTGATGTGTTGAGCCATGTTGTCGCAGTGGGGGCCGCAAACGTTGAGCACGAAGTGCCGTGGAAAAAGATTGAGGCCAGTTGCAGCCGCGAAGAGGTGCTTTTGAATTGCGCTGATCCCGAAGCCGAGCAGCGCATGAAAGAGGAAGTGGACAAGGTGCTGCGGACGGGCGATTCGGTGGGGGGTGTGTTTGAAGTGGTCGCGCATGATGTTCCTCCGGGCCTTGGTACGTACGCGCAGTGGGATGAGCGGCTGGACGCACAGCTCGCAGGTGCAATCATGTCATTGCAGGCGGTGAAGGCAGTTGAGATTGGCGCGGGCGTGACGGCGGCTTATGCTCCGGGCTCTGCCGTGCACGACGAGATCGGATATACAAGGACTGGCGGATTCACACAGTTCTCTCGCACAAGGAACAACGCCGGCGGGATTGAAGGCGGAGTCTCCAATGGCCAGGAGATCCGTGTGCGCGGCTATTTGAAACCGATATCCACGTTGCGGCGTCCGTTACAATCGGTGGACTTTGCGACGCGGGAGCCGGTGAAGGCTGCGTACGAACGTTCCGACGTTTGCGTTGTACCAGCGGCTGGGGTGGCAGGCGAGGCCATGGTGGCGCTAATCATGGCCCGGTGCGCGTTGGAGAAATTCGGTGGCGACTCCATGATCGAGACGTTGCGGAACTTCAAAGGGTATCGGGAGCAATTGAGGAACTACTAGACCGCTGAAAGCTGACGAACGACGACCGCATGATCTATCCCATCGTAAAGTTTGGAAATCCTGTACTAGAAAAGCCAGCCGGGCCGGTCACCGAATTCGGCGACGAGCTGAAAAAGCTGGTCGAGGACATGTTCGAATCCATGTACGCGGCCAAGGGTGTGGGGCTGGCGGCCCCGCAGATTGGCGTCTCAAAGAGGCTGGCAGTCATTGACATTACTTTTAAGGAAGATCCAAAAGCCAGGCTGGTGCTGGCGAACCCGGAGATCATTCACAAAGAAGGCAAGCAGACGCAGAGCGAGGGCTGCCTGAGCATTCCTGAATTCCGCGAGCCTTTGACTCGGGCCAATAAAGTGACGGTTCGAGCGCAGGATGTGAATGGGAAGTGGTTCGAAAAAACCGGCGAGGAGTTACTTGCCCGCGCCTTCCTGCACGAGACCGATCATCTGAACGGCAAGCTCTACATCAGTCACCTGAGTGCGCTCAAACGGGATTTGATGAAGAGAAAGATAAGGAAGTTGATGAAGGCCGGGCAATGGTAGGTAACTCGAATTCCCCTGTGAACCTCTGTGGGTAAGTATCCCGCCAGAACTGTCAAGGGATAATTACCCTTTGTGTCCTCTGGGGTAAGGATCTTAAACCTTTAACCACAGGGGACACGGAGGAGCACAGAGGTATGATTCAATGGCTCCATGGCGTTCGATCTGGTTTTCTGCGGCACGCCGCAGTTCGCCGTTCCCACACTTGGAAAACTTGTCGACTGTGGATTTCGTATTCCCTTGGTCGTCACTCAGCCCGACCGTCCGAAAGGGCGCGGTCTGGAGGTAGTCGCGTCGCCCGTGAAGCAGGCGGCTGAAAAGCTGAGACTGCCGATTTACCAACCGGAAAGGATTAAGCAAAACGAAGAGCTGCGGGCGAAACTGGAGGCCATTCGTCCTGATGCGATCATCGTTGTGGGCTACGGCCGCATCATTCCGCCGTGGATGCTGCAACTACCACGGTATGGGAACATCAATCTGCATGCTTCGCTTTTGCCGAAGTATCGTGGCGCGGCGCCGATTCAGTGGGCTATTGCGAACGGGGAGACGGTCACCGGGGTGACCACGATGCAAATCGACGAAGGTCTGGATACGGGCGACATTCTTTTGCAAAAAGAGATGGCAATCGTGCCAGAGGACACAGCAGAAACTCTGGCCCCGAAGCTGGCCGCGACTGGCGCAGACTTGATGATCGAAACGCTGCAAGGGCTTCAGGCTGGTACCGTACGGCCGCAGCGTCAGAACGATGAGTTGGCAACGCTGGCCCCGATATTGAAAAAAGAAGATGGAAGAATTGATTTCAGCCGCAGCGCGCAGGAAATCTGTAACCGGCTGCGCGGGTTTCAGCCCTGGCCGGGGGCATTTACCAGCTTTCGTGGACGAGGATTGAACGTCACGGCAATTAAGACTGCTTCGGAACAAGTTCTTCCGGCGCAGCTTCTCGTAAGAAACAGCCAACTCTTCGTGGGCTGCGCAAACAATGGCACGATTGAGCTGCTAGAACTCCAGCCCGAGGGCAGGAAACGAATGTCTGCTACGGATTTTGTTCATGGGTATCGGCCTAAGACGGGTGAGAGAGTCGCGGAATAGAGCATCGTCGGTGCAGGCCACACAACAGCCTACAATATGCTTCGACGAAGATTATGAGCACATCCAGCGAACTAATGTTCGTGATTCTGTTTATTGTTGGCTATTTGGGGCTGCCGATATTGCTCCATATGGGGTTGGTTACGATGGCTTGGTCAGCCAAAAATTCGGATTGCTCTGTCAATTCTGTCCCTGATCGGTTTTATTCTGGCGACTGTTTCCGCTCTCTTGGCCCTTTCAACAATCGCGTACGCCCAAGTCCATCACTTTTCATACTACGATCCGTTGTTGCTTCTTATCTTTCGATTAGGAACATTGCTTTCTATCGGCGGAATCGTGTTTGGCATCGCTGGTGTGTGGCGATCGAGTTCGCTTCGATGGCACGCTCCCGCTTCCGCAGTGCGATGCTCGCGTTTTGGATACTGGCGGCATCTGGCGAATGATATTCCGAGGGTACGGGTCAACGAGCCGCGCCAACCCCTTTTTTGCTAAGGCGCACGGCGGGTGGAGCACCCGATGACTCGATCATCAGATTCCACGATGCCTCTAAAATAGCTCCACATGCCCATTTCGCCTGCGCGCCCGGCCGCGTTTGAAATTCTGCTGCGAATTGAGGCTACCGATGCCTATGCGTCGGAGTTTCTGCATTCGGCTCGGTTCGCGAAGCTCCCCCGGCAGACCACGGATCGCCACCGCGGATTGTCATCCCGAACTCGCGCGCACACGCGAGAGAGGGACCTTACGATACGTGTGATTCACCATGGACGTAATCAGAGCGGCTAGATGCCCCATTGCGTTTGGATCGGCGTTGCCCCACTGCATTCTTAGCCCTACCAGGGACGGGAGGTCCCTCTCCCGTTCGCCTTCGTCGTACGGCTTCGGGATGACACGATGGGAACAAAGGTCCGTAATGGCTAAATCGCCCGATCATCCGATCACCCGATGCTTCTAGAATAGTTCCTCATGCCCGTTTCCCCTGCGCGTGCGGCGGCGTTTGAAATTCTGCAGCGGATTGAGACTACCGATGCCTATGCATCGGAGCTGTTGCATGCGTCGCGTTTTGCGAGGCTTTCCCAGGCGGACCATGGATTGTTGACAGAACTGGTGATGGGAGTGCTGCGCTGGCGCGCTGTGCTGGATAACGAGATCGCGGAGCATTATGGGCGGCCTCCAGCAGATTTGACGTCTGCAGATCGAATGCGCAATTCCCCACTTCTCGCAAAAGAGGCGAGAAGTGGGGCACCCCCGTCAAGAAAAATCCCCGCCCTAGTCGCAAACAACGCGACTAGAACGGGGCACCCAGATCTGGCACTCGGGAAATTGGATTGGGAAGTGCTCACGGCATTGCGACTGGGGGCCTATCAAATCCTTTTTCTTGACCGCGTGCCCAGGCATGCTGCCGTTAATGACAGCGTGGAACTGGTCAAGATCGCGCACAAGCGGTCGGCGGCGGGGCTAGTCAATGCGGTGCTGCGAAAGATTGAGAGAGCACCCTCTGATCTGAATCGCTCGTCAACACACCCGGATTGGCTGGTGGAGCGCTGGACCCGAATCTACGGTTCGGACGCTGCGCGCAAGATTTGTGAGTACGACAATACCGCTCCGGAGCAAGCCATTAGTATCGCCGGTGCGGAAGGCGTCGAGCGGCTCTCGACCGGGAAGACGAGGACGTCTCCACCCCAGCACGCCAAAGGCGGGCGTGTTGGGGACCCCGGGTCTGCACCTATATCGTTCTTGGATGAGCTTCGGGATGAGGGAATTCAGCTCGAACCTGGAAAGCTGCTTTCCTCGGCATTCAGGGTGAATTCTGGAGACATTACGCGAAGCCAGGCTTTTCGCGAGCGGCGATTGACGATTCAGGATGAAGGTTCGCAGCTTGTCGCTCTTCTGGTTGGACACGGCAAGAACCTTCTTGATTGCTGCGCCGCGCCTGGAGGGAAGACGCGAATCATGGCGGAACAAAACCCGGAAGCGATGGTTCTTGCCATGGACCTGCATCCGAAACGGGCGGCGCTTCTTAGGAAACTTGTGCCTGCGGACAATGTGCGCGTGGTCGCGGCGGATGCCCGGAAGATGCCGTTCAGTGGAAACTTCGATCGAATTCTGGTGGACGCGCCGTGCTCGGGGACAGGAACTCTGGCGCGAAATCCGGAAATCAAATGGCGGCTGAGGCCACAGGATTTACCGAGATTGCAGGAGTATCAGGTGGAAATTCTGCGTGCGGCGATGAAGCAGGTCGCGCACGGTGGGCAGATCATTTACTCTACCTGCTCGCTCGAGCTTGAAGAGAACTCAGAGGTAGTGGAGCAGGCGCTGGAGACAGATGCTTCGTTTCGTCTGGTCGACTGTCGTGACCGGCTTCAGGAGCTACAAGTCAGCGGGGAGCTTGTCTGGGAAGAAGTAGAGTCTCTGATGAGTGGACCCTATTTGCGAACGATTCCTGGTGTGCATCCGTGTGACGGGTTCTTTGCCGCGATTCTTGAGAAGACGTGATCGAAAGCGTTTCGGTGAAGCGGATGTTGCTTTTGCCCTTTCAGGGCTGGGGGTTTCTTGGTTGCTACCCAGGGCTTGCGCCCTGGGCTGGATTATTCCGCTGCTTCGCGGCTTTTGCGCGCGCTTCTAGGTTGAAATCATCTCACGACGAAGTTGATCGCGGCGCCTGCGAGCACCTTTGCTCCCGGCGCTGGATCTTGAGAGACGATGATTGAAGCTGGCGAGGCGCTGATTGACTCGGCCGGGGGCGGATTGGCTGGGGCCGGGCTGTCTACCGGCGGGGCAGTGTCGGGTGTTGCCGGAGCCGCCATCGTGACTCTCCCGACGGAGAATCCAGCGTCGCGCAAAGTTATGGTTGCACTCCCGAGCGGCTGTCCTGTGAAGCTGGGCATCACGAATGCTTGCAGCGAAGTCTGCTCTACCAGCAAGCTGATTTTGGGAGCGGAAATGTCGGTGGCGCTGGCAGGGGGGTTCTGCCCGATCACCAATCCGGCGATCGCACTGGATATTGAGACTCTGGCCGTCGACCCGAGTTCAAGCCCTCGTTGGGCGATGTTGATATCTGCAGCCCTCTCGCTATCACCGACCGCTTGTGGAATGGCGACCCGCTGCGTACCGAGACTTAAGGCAAGGCGTACCTCCCACCCTCGTCGGACGGTTGTTCCTGCACTGGGGACTTGCGAGAGGACCCTGCCCTCTGGAACCGTTGGGCTGTAATAGTTGCGTTCGGCGAGGGTAGTAAGCCCAGCGTCTTCCGCGAGGCGGCGAGCTTCTACAGGAGTTTTGCCGTGGAGGTCAGGCACGACAACCTCGCGACCATGAATTGCCAGACGCATTGCTGTCAGAGCCGACAGCAGGGCCACGATGAGCAGTACCAGCGTCATGAAGAAGTAACGCAGCAGGTTACGCATGGGCAGGATTATAATTTGCGTTCTCTCTAAGTTGTCCCTTTGCGTGAAATCAATTCCTTGGAGATCGCACCGTGAAAGCGTTCGTCTTTGGTTTGCTTATCGGCACTTTTCTCGTGCCGCTCGGGGTTTACTTCTACTTTGTTTCTGGCAGAGCGCCGGTGGCAACGGCTGCCGGTGCCATGCCATTTGAGCGGACGCTCGCTTCACGCGCCCTACATGCGCGGTTGGACAAGGAGATGCCGAAAACTGTGCCCATCGCGGCGGGCGAATCGGCCTACCTGGCGGGTGCGCAAGTCTATCGTGAGCACTGCGGAATGTGTCACGGGCGGCCGGGCATGCCGTCGCCGATGGCAGAAGGCATGTTTCCCAAACCGCCCCAGCTCTTTCGGGGCATGGGTGTGACTGACGATGAGCCCGGCGAAACGTATTGGAAGGTGGCCAACGGAATCCGGCTGACGGGAATGCCGGCGTTCAAGCAGAGCCTGAGCGACACCCAAATGTGGCAGGTGAGCCTGCTGCTGGCGAACGCGAATAAGATCCCTGACTCGGTGAAGCAGGCGCTGACGCCTCTTAATTTTCCACCGGCCGGAATGCCTCCAAATGCGGCGCGGGCGAATCGATAACGTTCCTCTTAGGGCAGCGCTTTCCACGCCGACGGGATTGGGTGCGTGGCTTCATATGTGGCAATTTCCGATTGGTGCTGCAGAGTTAGCCCGATGTCGTCGAGACCCTCCAGAAGACAGTGGCGCGTAAATTCGTCAATTTGAAAAGAGGCGGAGAAACCTTTGTTGTCTTGTACCACGCAGGCTTCAAGATCAACGATCACTTCGTAGTCCGCAATGTCCAAGGCCTTGCGTGCGATCTCCGATGCTTCCTGTTCAATCAGAACGACAGTGAGCACGCCGTTCTTCGCACAGTTGTTTGCGAAGATGTCAGCGAAAGAGGGGGCAATTATGGACCGGAAGCCGAAGTCGGCAAGCGCCCAGACTGCGTGTTCGCGCGATGAACCGCAGCCGAAATTCTTGCCTGCGACCAGAATGCTGGCGCCCGAATACCGGGGCTGATTGAGGACGAAAGAAGGATTGGGGACGCCGTCGGCTGATCGCCTCCAATCGTTGAAGAGGAATTCGCCGAAGCCAGTGCGTTCGATTCGTTTCAAAAACTGTTTGGGGATGATTTGGTCGGTGTCAATGTTTGCGCGGTAAAGTGGGACGATCTTGCCTTTGTGTTTGCGAAATGCCTGCATGTTTTCCTCTGCTCTCCCAAAAGCTGTGGAAGTCCCTCAGGGCTAAAGCCCAACTAGCAGCAGGTACTTTATTGCAGCGCTGGAAGCGCTGCTCCACCCAAAATCCAAGTCCAAAATCCGAAATCAAAATCCAAAATCCAAAATCAAATCCAAATCCAAATCTCTGCAGCAGCTAGTTGAACCGCCAGTTCCTGATATCTGTGAAATGTCCTGCAATGGCGGCGGCGGCTGCCATCATGGGACTGACCAAGTGCGTGCGTCCGCCGCGGCCCTGGCGTCCTTCAAAATTGCGGTTGCTGGTGGAGGCGCATCGCTCCGCTGGGTGCAGGATATCCGGATTCATGCCCAGACACATCGAGCAGCCTGACTCGCGCCACTCGAAGCCGGCGGCTTGGAAAATCTTGTCCAAGCCTTCCTGCTCGGCTGCGTGCTTTACGTTTTGCGATCCTGGAACAACCATCGCTCGGACACTGGAGGCGACCCTGTGGCCCTTGGCTACACGGGCAGCGGCGCGCAGATCTTCGAGTCGCGAATTTGTGCATGACCCGATGAATACTCGATCTACTCGAATCTGTTCCATAGGGGTTCCAGACTCGAGGCCCATATATTCCAGCATACGTTGAGCGGAGGCACGCTCGGCTTCTGTTTCCGGCAGTTCGGGAACGCGACTGGTGATAGGAACTACCATGCCGGGATTTGTTCCCCAAGTCACAAAGGGCGCCAGTTCGGAAGCGTCGATCTCGATGACTGAGTCGTACGTTGCTCCGGGATCAGAGGGAAATGCGCGCCAGCGAGCTACGGCGATATCCCAGTCTCTGCCTTCGGGAGCGAAACGGCGGCCCTTCATGTACGCGATCGTTTGCTCATCTGGAGCGACCAGGCCGGCGCGGGCACCGGCCTCGATGCTCATGTTGCAAAGTGTCATTCGGCCCTCCATGGAGAGCGAACGCACCGCCTCACCCGCGTATTCGATCACGTGTCCGGTTGCGCCATCGGTACCCATCTTGCCGATGATTCCCAAGGCAAGGTCCTTTGCGGAAACGCCTTCTCCGAGTTGGCCGCTAACGTGAATGAGCATGGTCTTCGGCTTGCGCTGGGGCAGGCACTGGGTTGCGAGCACGTGTTCGACTTCCGAAGTGCCGATGCCGAATGCTAACGCGCCGAAAGCGCCGTGGGTACTGGTGTGGCTGTCTCCGCAAACGATGGTCATTCCCGGCTGAGTGAATCCGAGCTCGGGGCCGATCACGTGGACGATGCCCTGCTCGGGCGAATCTATGTCGAAAAGGCGAACGCTGAAGTCCCGGCAGTTTCGCTGAAGCGCCTCAATCTGCAGTTTGGCAATCGGGTCGAGAATGGGGGTGCCGCGGGGTTCGGTTGGAACATTGTGATCAACGGTTGCGATGGTGCGCTGGGGCTCGCGCACCTTGCGGCCCGCGACGCGAAGACCTTCGAATGCCTGCGGGGATGTGACCTCGTGGACGAGGTGCAGATCCACGTATAGAAGCGGTGGTTGTCCGGACGGCGTCGAGACGACGTGTTCGTCCCAGATCTTGTGAAAGAGTGTGCGTGACATGAATCCGACAGTACTAGTTTACCAACAAAGCGAGATGGCCGAGGGAGGGGCAAGAGCATAAACCACGAAGGACACGAAGTTTCACGAAGGAAACCGAGATCTGCTACTCGTGAATATGCATGATTTATACCGAAGGATGCTCGTCGTGTGAGATGCGGTTGGTCATGTAGAACAGGAGCATTGCCGCCACTCCTAACAGAGGGACTAGGAAGCCAAACCTCAGGCTTCCTGTGCGTGTGGACACGGCGCCAACCACCCAGGGCAAAATTGCCCCGCCGGTGTTACCGCTGCCGAATACGGCGCCACTGGCGCGGTTCGCTGATTCGCCAAACCAGCCCGATAGAAGAGAAACGCTGATGGGGAAGATGGAAGCCAGTCCGAGACCGGCCAGCAGTGAACCGGTGATTAGTAGACCCGTGCCACGCGCGGCCACGATCGCGAGTCCTCCGAAGAGAGCCAGGCATAGGCCAATTTTGGCGATCGTAGTTTCGCGACTGAACTTTAGAGCCAAGGGTGCGAGGGCGCGTCCTGCGAGCAGCGCTCCCCAGTAAAAAGATGGCATCATGGCCCAGAAAGAATGCTGACCTGATTCCAAGCGGCGGGCATAGGAGGCAATCCATCCACCGAAGGACGTTTCCGTACCGACGTAAATGAAAAACAAGATGCAGATGAGTGGTAACAGCCGACTCTCCCAAACGTTGTGGCCCGGGTGGGGCGGAGTCGCAAGTGCCCGAGTATCGGGCTCAAAGCGCACGACTGCGAGCGCGATCAAAAGAACGAGCAACGCCGATGCCGTGCCGTACAGAAAGACCGAAGTCTGGTGCATCCTTTGCGCGAAGGCGATAAGAAAAGGAGAGCTGACCGCGCCAATTCCCCAAACAGCATTTATCAGGTTAAGTGCGGAGGCGCTACCCTGAGGGTTTATTTCAGCAGTCCTCAGGTTGCCGGCCGGCGTTGTGATCCCATGGCCAACACCAAAGGTAGAAACTGAAACCAGACCAAGCAGCCATGGTCCAGAAGTGAGCAAAGCCATGCCCAAGGCCATCAGCGCTGCACCGGCGATGAGGGTGAAGCGGTAGCCCCGACGCTCGACCAGTACTCCCGAAGCGAACATGCCGACCATCGAACTGAAGAATTGGGCAGAGATCAGGTAGCCAGCTTGCTCGTCAGTTAACGACCAGCGCGCAGATAAAATCGGAAGCATGGGGCCGAGAAAGGTCATCACGATTCCCGTCAGCAGGAAATCGATGTGGATCAGAGCTGTGCCGCTGGTGGCGATGCCGAACTTCATTTTGGGGAGAGCGCTAGAGCCCATGATTTATGATGAGTGTAAATCCAGCGCGCCTTTTCGGCACGAGCTCAGTTTTCGAGAGAAGAATGCTTAACGGCAAACGCATCGCAGTAGTGTTACCTGCTTACAACGCGGAGAAGACACTTCGCGCGACTGTAGAAGAGTTGCCGGAGATCGTCGATAGCCGCATACTCGTCGATGATTACAGCGCGGACCGCACAGTGGAAGTCGCCCGCGAAATTGGGCTGGTGCACTTTGTACACGACCGGAACTACGGCTACGGACGCAACCAGCAGACCTGTTACCGAGAGGCACTGGCTGAAGGCGCAGATGTCGTAATCATGGTGCACCCGGATTACCAGTACACTCCGCTGCTGGTGACAGCGATGGCCAGCATGGTGGCTTACGGTATCTATGACGTAGTGCTGGGGTCAAGAATCATCGGGGGGCAGGCCCTGCGCGGGGGGATGCCATTGTACAAGTACATTTTTAATCGGCTTCTGACTGCTTTTGAGAATCTTTTTTTGAGGATCAAAGTTTCCGAATATCACACAGGCTATCGCGCCTTCAGCCGCGAGGTCCTAACCAAACTGCCGTTGGTCGAAAATTCCGATGACTTTGTTTTTGATAACCAGATGCTGGCGCAGTGCGCCTACTTCGGGTTCCGAATTGGCGAAGTCTCCTGTCCGACGAAATATTTTCCGGAAGCTTCGTCGATCAATTTTCGTCGCAGCGTGAAATACGGGCTTGGCGTACTGGGAACAACACTTCAATTCGCTCTTCAGAAATGGGGGCTAGGGCGGTTTCGAATTTTTGATCCCGAAGGACGCAGGCTGGAGCCGGGAATGGCCAACTATTATGCGCGTGGAATCGCAGGCAGCCCTCAGGGATAGCGACCATGAATCCCTGGGTGAGTCGGTGGCGCCTGCCAACCCGACCGGTCTAAAAGAACTCACGATTCTGTTTTTTCTCACTGCCTGCGCCATTCTGGTGCATGGCTATCATCCGTTCGTCGAGGATGCAGAGATCTATGTGCCGGGAATTAAGAAGCTGTTGAATCCGGCGCTGTACCCATATAACGACGGTTTTTTTGCTTCCCATGCCAGGATGACCTTGTTCCCAAACCTAATCGCGTGGTCTGTGCGTATTACTCACCTGCCGCTCGAATGGGTCCTGATGGCGTGGTATTTCGTCTGCGTATTTTCTTTGCTGTTGGCGTGCTGGAAGCTGGGGCGGATCTGCTTTAGAAGCTCGCGAGCGGCCCTAGGCAGTGCTGTTCTGGTCGCGTCAGTGCTGACGATTCCAGTAGCAGGGACCGCGCTCTATATTCTGGACCAGTATTTAAACCCACGGTCTTTTTCGACCGCGTCCGTGTTGTGGATCATCATAGCTGCGGTCCAGCGGCAATACGCGCGGACAGCCGCCTGGTTTGTTCTCAGCGCGCTGATTCATCCGCTGATGGCCGCATTCGGGCTGGTTTACGCATTACTGTTGCTCTGGAGACGGTGGGCGCGGCCCCTGCTTCGAAAGCAATATGCTTTTGCGTTGATGCTGTCTCCAGTGGCTCTTTTCCCCCAGGTTACGGGCGCATACAAGCGGGTGCTTGACAGCCATCCATACTTCTTTCTGCTCCGCTGGGAGTGGTATGAGTGGGTGGGAATTCTTGCTCCGCTGCTCATTCTCTGGGGGGTTGGACGCATTGCTCGTCGAAAGAATCTCGCAACTTTGGAACTGTTGTGCTCCACTAGCATCATTTTCGGTGCTTTCTTCTTTGTCGCCGGGCTAGTGATCACGATTCCGCGACAGTTTGCCAGATTCGTTGAACTCCAGCCAATGCGCAGCCTGCATCTGATCTACATTCTTTTCTTCGTAATTTTGGGGGGACTGCTGGCGGAGCATATTCTTAGGGCCAAAATATGGCGGTGGCTGGTACTTTTTTGCCCCCTGTGCCTGGGAATGTTTTATGCACAGCGACAGCTTTTTCCAGCGACGGCGCACCTTGAATGGCCCGGACGGAAGATCGATAACGGATGGGTACAGGGGTTTGCCTGGATCCGCGACAACACGCCAGTGAACGCATATTTCGTGCTCAGTCCCGACCACATGCGGTTGTCGGGAGAAGATCAGCACGGATTTCGCGCGATTGCAGAACGCTCGATGCTTGCCGACCAGGTGAAGGACAGCGGTGCGGTTACCATGTTTCCGGCGCTGGCGCAGACTTGGTTGGAGCAGGTAAGCAGCGAAGATGGCTGGGCGAACTTCAGCGCTGCGGATTTCGTACGGCTGCACCGGCGTTTTGGTGTGGACTGGGTCGTGTTAGAGCGAGCGGGAGTGGCGGACCTGGAGTGTCCTTACCGGAATTCCACTTTGCTGGTCTGCCAGATAGGCCTCGAGCCTCAAAGGCCTAAAGCACAGTAAAATAGTCCTTCTCGTGTGAGTTCTTAAGATCTTTTGGAAAGAAGGCAAGGTGCATTGAGCCATGAAGTTGCTTCGACCGATTGCGATTGCGGTTCTTCTTGTCGGTTTTTTCTTTTATTACACGACCTACCGTTCGGGAACGTTTCGGACGGTGAACTCACCGGGCGCAAAGGTAGAGATCACTGAGGCGGCTGGCACCGAACCGCTTGACCAGGAAGAGCAGAACAACATCTCGGTGTATCACAAAAATATTGGCTCTGTGGTGAACGTGACTTCCAAAGCTGTTGCCTTCGACTTTTTCTACGGTTTGGTGCCTCAGGAGGGACAGGGATCGGGCTTCATTATCGATCGCGATGGCCATGTTCTTACCAATTATCACGTGATTGCGGACGCCCGGCAGGTGGAAGTTGTCCTGCACAATCGCAAGAAGTATCGCGCAACGGTGGTTGGGACCGACCGCTCGCACGATCTGGCGATCATACAAATCAAGGCGCCGGATCTGGCTCCGATGACCCTGGGGGACTCGAGAAATCTCCAAGTGGGGCAAAAAGTCTACGCGATCGGGAATCCGTTTGGGCTGGCCGGCACACTGACCAGCGGAATTGTGAGCTCGATCCGATCAGTACAGGAACCGGATGGGGTCACGATTGACGAAGCGATCCAGACCGACGCTGCTATTAATCCGGGCAACTCGGGCGGACCGCTGCTGAACTCGCATGGCGAGGTAATAGGCATCAATACGATGATTGCTTCCAATGTGGGCCAAAATGCGGGTATCGGTTTTGCGATTCCGATCAATACCGCGAAGGCGGTGTTGAATGACTTGTTGACGATTGGCAGAGTGCGGCGTCCAGCGTTGGGAGTACTCACGCTTCCAATCAGCCCCGATATTGCGAGTGATCTCGGATTGGCTTCCGATTATGGGCTGCTGATCGTGCGGGTGACGCCGGGCGGAGCTGCTGAGCGTGCGGGCTTGCGGGGAGGCTCGGAGCGCGCCTATCTCGGTAATATGCCAATTATGGTTGGCGGCGATCTGATCGTTGCGATTGACGGACAGCAGGTGCAAGATCAGCAGCAGCTTGCGCAAATGATGAACAACCACCGAGCTGGGGATGCGATCAAGGTCACGATTTATCGTGGTAAGCGAAAGATGGATGTAGATGTGACGCTGGGGGAGGCGCGGGAGCAGGTTTAACGTAGGAGGGCGTCGCGCGGTTGCAACGCGGATGGACTTCCAAGTACTCGGGGTTTGGTGGAATGCTAGATGAACGTTGATTCTCTTCGGAAGCTCTGTTTGTCTTTGTCCGGCGCGACGGAGAATTTACAGTGGGAAGAAGAGCTGTGTTTTAAGGTCCGCGGAAAGATTTTTGCCATGGTTGGGTTGGGCTCCGTTCCTCAACGGCTCACATTCAAGTGCAAGCCCGAAACATTTGCCGAGCTTACAGAACGCGAAGGGATTGTTCCAGCGCCATACGTGGGGCGATACAAATGGGTCCAACTCGAGCGGCTGGATGTTTTGCCCGATATCGAAGTGAAGAGCTTGGTCAGAGAGTCCTACGATATGGTTGCGGCCAAGACGAAAAGTTCAGCTCGCAAAGCCACAACCAGAAGGGCAGCAGAAAACGGAGCCACGCCTAAAGCCTAATGCAATGCGAACCTGGGATTTGACTCGCACTCGCAGGCTGGGCTAGCCTCAGAAGTCCACTGGTGTTGACCCGAGAACAGTGACCCGAGAGAAGATATGCTGAGAGCGATTTCCACTTATATCTACGTCAAAGAACGCCTACATCCGGGTCTGTTGGACAAACTAGCCAGCGGAGGCGCGCAGGCTATTGAGATTTTCGGTGCCCGGCAGCACCTCGACTACGCCAACCGCAAGCAGCATGTTCGAGAGATTGCGGATTGGTTCCGTACAAGCGGTATTCCGTTGCACTCGGTCCATGCTCCGCTCTATGCGGACTATGAATGGGGACGGACCGGAGCTCCTCCCATTAATGTGGCTTCGACGGACCGGGCGGCGCGAATCGAAGCCATGGACGAAATCAAACGCGCCATCGAATTGGCAGAGCATATTCCGTTCAGATTCCTGATTCAGCATATCGGCGTGGCCAACGAGTCTTATGACGAACGCAAATTCGAAGCGGCCATGACCTCCATCGAGCATCTGCGGGCGTTTGCAAAGCCGCTTGGAGTGCGGTTGCTGCTGGAGAACATTCCGAACGAGCTGTCCGTCCCCGAGCGCCTGGTTGAGCTCATTCGTACCTCGCACTTTGATGACGTCGGAGTCTGTTTCGACACGGGACATGCGCACATTATGAGCGATGTATCCTCGGCGTTCGAGACCGCGAAGAAATACATCCACTCGACGCACATCCACGACAATGCGAAAGACCGCGATTCTCACCTTTGGCCCGGCGCCGGGACCATCGATTGGAAGCAGACATTGGAGTTGTTGAGCGATGCGCCCCACAAGCCACCGCTGTTGCTGGAGATTGAAGAAAACGAGAAGGTCAACCCAGTAGAAAAAATGGGCGAAATCTTCGGGAATCTAGTGCCCGCATAGGCTCTGAGCATCTATATTCGACCACCTAGGGGTGGGTGCCCTCACCCGCCCTCCCCGGACGAGGGCGTCCCGGGCCACGTGCTTATCGCAAATCTGAAATGAATCCCGTAACCACAATCGCTGAAATCGGCAAGCACGAAGGCCAGGCAGTCACGATTCGAGGCTGGCTATACAACCTGCGCGAAAGCGGGAAGCTGTTGTTTCCGATTTTTCGTGATGGGAGTGGAATTATTCAGGGGGTGGTCGCTAAGAACGCTGTTCCGGTGGAAATCTTCGATGCGGTAAAAGGATTGACGCAGGAATCGAGCGTGATTGTGGAAGGCAAGGTGCGTGCGGACAAGCGGGCACCTGGGGGATTTGAACTCGACGTCTCGGGTGTGCAAGTGCTGCAGCGAGTTCCGGAGAATGATCCGTTCCCAATATCGCTCAAAGAACACGGTGTTGATTTTTTGATGGACCATCGACACCTGTGGATACGCACGCCACGCCAGGCGGCGATTCTGCGAGTACGGGCGGAAATTATCAAGGCTGCACGGGACTTCTTCGACGAGCGCGGGTTCACGCTCACCGACCCGCCAATTCTTACTCCAGCAGCATGCGAAGGCACGACAACTCTGTTTCCGGTGGACTATTTCGACGAGCAGGCGTACCTGACTCAATCCGGACAGCTTTACATCGAAGCGACAGCCATGGCCCTCGGCAAGGTGTATTCGTTTGGGCCAACGTTTAGGGCGGAGAAATCCAAGACGCGCCGCCATCTGACCGAATTCTGGATGGTGGAGCCGGAAGTAGCTTATGCCACATTGGAAGACTTGATGGATCTGGCGGAAAACTTCATCAGCTTCATCGTGAAGCGATGTCTGGAAAGACGGCCAGCGGATTTGCAGACGATTGGCCGGGATGTCGCGAAGCTGGAGAAGATTGTGCCGCCGTTTCCGCGAATCCCGTATGACGAAGCCGTAAAGATGCTGCAGGAAGGACATGCAAAGGGAGTGCTGGAAAATAAGTTCGAATGGGGAGGCGATCTTGGCTCGCCAGACGAAACCTATCTTTCCGCACAATTCGAAAAACCGGTCATGGTGCATCGTTATCCGGCGCAGGTAAAAGCTTTTTATATGGAGCCGGACCCGGATCGTCCAGAGCTGGCCCTGTGCCTGGATGTGCTGGCACCGGAGGGTTATGGCGAAATCATCGGCGGATCACAGCGCATGGCTTCTTACGATTTGCTGCTGAAACGAATCCGCGAGCACGGATTGCCCGAAGAAGCGTTCAAATGGTATCTCGATCTACGAAAGTTCGGTGGAGTGCCGCATGCTGGATTCGGGATGGGGATCGAGCGCGTGGTGGCCTGGATTTGCGGGCTGGAACATGTGCGGGAAACGATTCCGTTCGCGAGGACGCTGCATAGGCTGTATCCGTAATCATCACTGCTAATGCGAAGGCATTATGAAGCAGGTTCCTTCGGGAGGCTCCATGAAGAGGATGCTGTTTGCGTGTCTCATCATATTGGTTCCGATGCTGGCGGCTGCGCAGAGACCTGAACAGAAGCCTGAGATTCCGATTGAGAAGTGGACCGGGAAGACGATCATGCTCATCGGCGCGCATGCCGACGATGATGCTCTCTCGCACGGAACGTTGGCTATGCTTCAGGCGCACCGCAACCAGGTATACGTAGTTACTCTCACCACCGGAAATGTTGGTACCCAAGACCCGAACTTATCGCGGACACAGCTTGCCCAGATCCGCCGTCAGGAGGAATTGGCGGCATTGGCGGAACTGGGGATTCCTGGAGAGCACTACATCAATCTGGGATACGACGACGGGCTCCTCGAATTTGAGGACCGCAAGGCCGTCGTGGAAAATCTGGTGCGCTGGATTCGAAAGATGCGGCCGGATCTGTTAATGGCATGGGACCCGGGAAAAAATTATCAACGATGGCACAAGTCTGACCATCGGGCGGCCGCTTACCTGGCTGCAGATGCGGCCCGCGCGGCCATGTGGCGCCTGCTTTTCGAAGGTCAGATCACCCAAGAGGGGCTAAAGGAATACATGATTCCTGAGTACCTCTTCTACAATGATTACGATCATGAAGACGAGAATACATGGGTCGACATTAGCGACTTTGTCGAGAAAAAGGTAAATGCCGGGGCAAAATATGTCAGCCAGTATGGACCGGGCTGGAAGAACTACAAAGCGAACCTTTCAGAAACCGAGCTGAAGCAAATGAAGGACGAGATGCGGGGACGGGTCCGGACAAAAGATGGCAAACCTGTTGAAGGATTCCGTTACTATAAGGGCCTCCCCGATGCCATTGGAAAATAGCTCTGAGTCACGTGCATAATCGCAGGTGCCGATACGTGGCTAGAGTCTAATGACTTAGTTCGTCCGACCAGATTGCTTTCTCGATTGAGACGATGACGACAACCACAACTTCCAGCAGCATCACTCCCAAGAAAATTAGAGTCATTGGTGTGCCGCTGGATCTAGGCCAATCGCGTCGTGGCGTAGACATGGGGCCGTCCGCCGTGCGAGTGGCGGGCCTAGAAGCTCGGTTGGAGGCGCTTGGGCATGTTGTCGAAGATGCGGGGAATATCTCAGTAGCAATTGCCGAGCAGAAGAAAGAAGGCGACCCGCACGCGAAGTATTTGAAGGAAATTACCGCGACCTGTACGAAACATGCGGAACTGGTGCTCAGGACTTTGGAATCCGGTAAGGTGCCGGTGGTGCTTGGAGGAGATCATTCTGTGGCCGCGGGCACGGTTGCGGGAGTCGCGGAGTTCTATCGCCGGCAGAACCAGAAGATTGGCTTGATTTGGATTGATGCCCATACCGACATCAACACTCCTGAAAGCTCGCCTAGCGGCAATGTACACGGCATGCCGCTGGCGGCAACGATGGGGCTGGGTCCCGCAGAGCTGGCAAACATTTTCGGCTTCTCTCCCAAGGTCAGCCCCGAGAACTGCGTGCTGGTGGGGGTACGTGACATTGATGCGGTTGAAAAAGCGAACGTGCGTCGCGCCGGGATTGAAGTGTTCACGATGCGCGATATCGACGAGCGTGGGATGCGCACGGTGATGGAAGAAGCGTTGCGTGCAGCAGGTCGCGGCACTGCCGGTTACCACGTGTCGCTCGACATGGATTGGATTGATCCCGAAGACGCGCCCGGGGTGGGCACTCCAGTTCGCGGCGGCGCGACTTATCGTGAGGCACATCTCGCGATGGAAATCATTGCGGACCACGGACGGATGGCGAGTTTTGAAATTGTGGAAGTGAATCCCGTGATTGACGAGCACAACCGTACAGCCGATCTTGCGGTTGAGCTGACGCTCTCGGCGTTTGGCAAGAAAATCCTCTAAAAGAATTGAATCATTGAATCATCGGGGATTGAATCATTTGGCTCCCAAGACTGAGGTTTGCAATGATTCAGTCCCGCGATGATTCAATTCGTCCTCCCCTATAATGTTTGCTGCTCCTCGATCGAAATGATTCGTCCCGATTACAAGGAATTATCCCGGCTGGCGCGAGAGGCCACACTCGTGCCCGTCGTGAAGTCCGTGATGGCGGACTTGCTGACTCCGGTCTCTGCGTTTCTGGCGATTTCTCGCGGCGAGAAACAGGCGTTCCTTCTCGAATCGATTGAACGCGGCGAGCAGATTGGGCGCTACACGTTTCTGGGCGCTCGTCCGTACATGCAGTTGCGCACCCGCGGCGAAGAAGTTGTGATCGAGAAGGGGAAAAAGCGTGAAGTACGACAAGGGAGCGTCTTCCAGATTGCGAAAGAACTCCTGCAGCAGCACCGGCCTGCAGTGGTACCCGGCATGCCTCCATTTACCGCCGGCGCGGTCGGATTCTGCTCGTACGACATCGTGCGCCAACTGGAAAACATTGGCGACGACACGAAAGACGATCTCCACATCCCCGATTGCGTGCTGATGTTTTTTGACCGGCTGCTGGCATTCGACCATCTGCACCACCAGATTCACATCATTGCCGCGGCGGATGTTTCGGCGGAGAGTCCACGGAAGGCCTACGAGCGTGCGGTTGCCGATATTGGGGTGATCGAAACAAAATTGGCGGCAGGATTGCGACCCGGGCAGTGGCAGACGCTGCGAGGCAAAGCGCACGGTAAACTCAAAGTGCAACCGGTCACGGCCCGCAAGAAATTTGAAGAGTCGGTGACCAAGGCGAAAGAGTACATCGCTGCCGGAGACATTTTTCAGGTTGTACTTTCCCAGCGTCTGGACTTTACGCCGGAGGCGTCACCGTTCGATATCTATCGCGCATTACGGGCGGTGAATCCTTCTCCGTATATGTATTTCCTAAAAATGGGCGACACGCACGTGCTGGGCTCGTCGCCGGAGATGCTGGTGCGCGTAACCGGGCGCAAGCTCGAATACCGGCCGATAGCGGGGACGCATCCTCGTGGGCGCGACGAAAGCGAAGACCAGCGGCTTCAGGAAAAAATGTTGTGCGACGAAAAGGAACGCGCCGAGCACGTGATGCTGGTCGACCTGGGGCGCAACGATCTAGGGCGGGTGAGCGAGTACGGGTCCGTGAAAGTGAAAGAACTCATGTATGTGGAGCGCTACTCTCACGTGATGCACATTGTGTCGGCGCTCGAAGGCAAGCTGCGTCCGGAACTCCATGCGCTCGATGCGTTTGCTGCGTGTTTCCCAGCCGGCACACTGAGCGGCGCGCCGAAAGTCCGCGCTATGCAAATCATCGAAGAGCTGGAACCAACGCGGCGTGCCATTTACGGCGGATCAGTCCTTTACGCTGACTTCGCCGGGAACCTGGACTCGTGCATCGCTATACGAACAATGCTCATGCAGGGCAAGAAGGCGTATCTGCAGGCAGGAGCGGGTATCGTGGCTGACTCCGATCCCGCCAGTGAATACCAAGAGAGCTTGAACAAAGCGAAGGCAGTGTTGAGAGCGGTGGAGACTGCAAGAGGAGCCGGCTAGCGTATGTTCTCAACAGCGTAAGTCCAACTACTGGTTCAAGATGCATGTTGAACGAAACCGCGCGCGTTGAAGCGTTCTCGGACGGGGTCTTCGCTATCGCGATCACGTTGCTGATTCTGGATTTGAAGGTCCCCTCGGGGACGCTGGGACATCTGGGACCGGCGCTGGCGCGGCAATGGCCAACTTATGCCGCGTTTCTGATCAGCTTCTGGTTTATTGGGATTATGTGGGTGAACCATCATCGGTTGTTCAACCACATCCAGCGGTCGGATAACCGGCTTCTTTTTCTAAACCTTCTGCTGCTCCTTGGAGTGACAGTGGTACCGTTCCCCACTGCTCTTCTGGCGGCCCACTTCCATTCTCCGGGCAGAACGGTGGCGGCAGCGGTCTTCAACGGCACTTACGTGGTGCTTGCCATCTTCTTTAACCTGCTGTGGCACCATGCAGTTAGACGCGGATTACTGGATTCAGCGACGCTCGAATCCGCCGGTTCCATTTCTAGGCAGTACGCGATTGGACCGATCTCGTATCTTCTATGTTTTGGGCTTACCTGGATCAGCGTCCCGGCCAGTTTGATCGTGAACATCGGCCTGGCAGTGTTTTTTGCGCTACCACCCAAGAATCATGGGATCCGAACCGCAAATGCGTAAGGCCGGCTGCAGATTGCAACGAAATTGTTGCATTTCTTGATTCTCCCGGCGTAAGATGAAGCTGGACGCGTTATTTGGCGTCCGGTTCTGTTCAACTGCCCTTTCTTCCTGGGTTCGAAACAAACGAGTTGTCTCAAAAACCGAGGTAAGCAGGTTTGCCTCTGACCAGCTTTGGAGAGACCTCTTATGTCCTGGTACGCGTACTGCCTCACCGAGCAACGGAACCTCACTAACGGAACACGAGCAAGGCGGCCATTTATCCTCGAGGGGATCCAGGGAGTGAATGGAGCCACAGTCTTAAGTTACCCCAGCGGCGACTTTGCGGTTGTTGTAAGCGAATTTGATCGCGCGACCACTGGTTTGGACGAGAAGCACGTTCTGGAGCACGCCAGAGTAGTGAGTGTGTGCTTCCGGCAGGGGACAGTGTTGCCGTTCCGGTTCGGGACCATCTTCGATAGCGATGACTGTCTGAGACACGCTGTGCGCGCCAACCGCCGCGCTTTCGGGCAGAGCGTTGCCCACCTCAAGGGCAAGGCCGAAATGCATGTGAAGTTGCTCGTCAGGGACGGTTCGTTGAGGCTGCTGCAGGATGTGAAGATTCCGGATACCGTGGGCGGCGAGTACCTGTCGAAGTTAAGAGAAAAAGCCATGTGCGACCGGGAGCGCCAGACCAAGGCGAGAGCGATTTCAGTGCAGGTACACAGGCTGTTCAATCCGCTAGAAGAAGAAATCAGTTGTAAGCGGGTTGACACCGACGGAATGCTGATAGATATTGCCCACCTGATTGATTCCAAGTCCGTGGAAAAATACCAGAACCGCTATTCAAGCGCTGCAAAACAATTAAAGAATTGCGAAATTTCTGTTAGTGGACCTTGGCCTCCTTACCATTTCCTGCCCGGCAAGCTGCGGACGGTCGCGTAAAAACGGGCTTCGGTGGTTGCTAATGGGCGTATCGGCGAGCGACCGTCTCCGCTGCAAGGGCTGAGATAGCCAACGCTGCCAGCACTGCGACAGCCGAAGCGAGCAGCAAGACTCGCCGCGCGTGGTCGGCGGCAATTCCGATGTCGGCCAAAGGATAAGCAAGCCGGACAGCCCCGCCTGAAAACGGCACGGCCACGTAAAGCACCCGAGTCCCAAAAGCATTACGCTTGCGAGTTTCCACACCAGTGTCTCCCCGCAAGGCAGCGGCGAACTCAGGGCGGCGCCCCTCGTTTTCTAGAGATAGGATTTGAACTTCCGAGTCGGCAACTACTTTGCCATTTGCGTCGATCACGGTAGCGCGCGCTCCGGCGTATTGCCCTTCCTGCGATGTGATGTCCTCAATTTTGTGCCCACGGTCGGTGTTGACCCGGCTCGCAAACATCCGCGCCTTTTCAGTGAGATTGCGCTGGATTTCTTCGCGCAAGACACTTTCCCAGTAACGATGCACACCGAAGCCGACGCTGATGACTGCGGACGCGATCATTGCTAGAAATGAGCTGAAGAGGATTAGAAAGACAGGCAGCCGCGCAATCCTCGTCTGCTGAGATGATCGGCTCAAGCCGGAAGCCCTCAGCGTCTCAGGTTCATTTGCCATTGGTTGCCAGAGCCAGAGAGAGCAGCGCCTTCTGTTCAACGTCGTGAGCTTTTGCGGAGCCGGTTGCTGGACTAGGGCTAGCTGAACGCTTTACTGAGAGAACGGACCGATCGCCTGCAAGATGCCGCAACCGACGTAGGACGTAGTTAAGAGCTCCCATGTTTGCCGGCTCCTCCTGCACCCACACGATCTCACGCGCCTTCGGGTGGCGATCGAGTTCCGCGACGAGCTCCGCTTCGGGGAAGGGATAGAGTTGTTCGACGAAGGTGATGGCGATCGCCGCGTCTTTTCTCTTCTTTCGTTCCATGCGCAACTCGTGGCCGATTTTCCCGGTGCAGAGCAGAATTCGCCTGGCGTCAGTCACTTCGCGATCGGGACGTACTTTCAAGAAGCTTCCACTTGAGAACTCTTCGATAGAAGAAGACGCTTCGGGATGGCGGAGCATGCTCTTGGGAGTGAACACCACGAGGGGTTTCCGCCATGAGCGCAGGGCCTGGCGCCGCAGCAGATGAAAATACTGGGCCGCGGTTGAGGGCTGGCAAATCTGGAAATTGTCGAGTGCTGCGAGCTGCAGAAACCGTTCAATGCGGGCGCTGGAGTGCTCTGGTCCCTGGCCTTCATATCCGTGAGGGAGAAGCAGCACCAGGCCGGAAAGCAGGTTCCACTTGGCTTCGCCGGCTACGATGAATTGGTCAATGATCGCCTGCGCGACGTTGGCAAAGTCCCCGAACTGCGCCTCCCACAAGACCAGCGTTTCCGGAAAATCACGGCTGTAGCCGTATTCAAAACCCAACACACCGGCTTCCGACAAAGTAGAGTTGTAGATTGCACAACGCGCCTGGGTTTCTGAGATATGTTGCAGGGGGACGTATTCCATTTCGGTCTCAGTGTCGAGAAGCACCGAGTGGCGTTGGTTGAAAGTGCCGCGCCGGGTGTCCTGCCCACTGAGCCGGACTGGAGTTCCACCCTCTACGAGACTGGCGAAAGCGAGAGCCTCCGCCATGCCGTAGTCGATGGGCCGTCTACCGGCGCCCATTTCGGCGCGCTGTTCAAGCAACTTCTTCACTTTGGGATGAATATGGAAGTCTGCGGGATAGGTTGTAAGACGCTCAGTGAGATGAAGCAGTTCTTTTGCCGGGACGGCTGTTTCGACCTCGTATTGTGGCTTGTAGCGCCCGCCTTGATAATCGTTCCAATAATCCGGTAACTCGCGCAGGCTGGGCTTCTTCCTTAGGCTGCCCGCGCGCTTCTGTGCTGCTTCGAGTTCGGCCTTGATGGCTTCGGCACGAGATGACGCATCCTGAATTCCGACGTCTTCGGCGTAAATCTCCCAGAGCGGCGGATGCTCTTTGATAGCTTTGTAGATGCGCGGCTGGGTAATGGTCGGATCATCGACCTCGCTGTGCCCGTGGCGTCGATAGCCGATCAAATCGATTACGACATCGCTGCCGAAGGTGTAGCGATATTCGACTGCCAGAGCCCCCACGCGCAGAACGGCATCCACATCCTCACCATTCACATGGAAGATCGGGATGCTCTGTCGCCGCGCAAGTTGAGCTGCGAAACGCGAGGAATGAAGTTCCTGTGAGACAGTGGTGAATCCGATCAAATTGTTCACGATCACGTGCACAGTCCCACCCACGCTGAAACCAGGAATGTCGGCAAAGTTCAGGGTCTCAGCGAAGACGCCCTGGCCGGCGAATGCGCCATCGCCGTGGACCAGCAACGGGAGAAATTGTTTGCCGCCGCCTTCACCGGCGCGTTCCTGTTTAGCACGCGTGCGTCCAACTGTGACCGGATCCACGGCTTCAAGGTGGCTCGGATTGGACACCAGGTGAATATGGATTTTTGCGCCGCTGCGAGTCACATACTGGCCAGTGGCGCCCATGTGGTATTTCACGTCGCCGCCGCCCAGAACGCTGCGAGGGTCGACATCTTCGAATCCGGCAAAAACCTCTTCCGGCGCGCGTCGGGCGATGTGGGCGATGACATTCAAACGCCCGCGATGGCTCATACCCATTACCAACTCTATGACACCGTGCTGTCCCGCACCTTCGAGAATTTCATCGACCAAAGGTATAAGCGCAGTCACGCCTTCCAGAGAAAACCGTTTCGATCCCAGGTATCGTTGCTGCAGTACGAGCTCAAACAGGTCAGCACGGATCAATTGATCGAGAGCGCGCTCCTGATCAATTGCTGGCTGCGGACCCTCCAATCGTTCCTGGATCCAGCGGCGGCGTCCGAGGTCAGGGATGTGCATGAATTCGACGCCGACCGTGCCGCCGTACACGCGGCGGCCTTCCTCAGCGAACTCGCCTTCGATCCGCAACTCGGGATGCCGCACGGGTTGCAGGAATCCGAGTGGATCGAGGTCGGCCTCCAGATATCCCCAATGCCGGAAGACGTCGAACACCCGCTCGCGCTCACCGTTAGGGGCTTCCAGCAATGCGGTGCCGGCGGAATTGCCAGTTTTCAACTGTCGGTTGGACATAAGGACATCTATAGGATAAAGGATGCGCCAGCCGAAGTGCTGGGTTCGGAAGTAACTTTGGTACGAGAAAGAAAAGCAACCGGAATATCCCAATTGCCGCGTTGCGGGTCCAGCGAGGGAACCAATGTCCGACGTGACCAAAGTGGACTGAGTTGCTGATTGGGATACCTGGATTATTTGAGGAAAGCCACCAGCAGCTTGCCGTCGGAATACTCTCATTTTCGCGCGTGTGTGCGAGAAATGGAGCACCTTTAGAACGCCTTACGGCTTCTGCAGAGCGTTTCTCGTGTGCGTTAACGTGAATGTCAGGGATTCCTGCGGAATACTGGTAACAAACGGACGAATAAGCCATCCAAATCCGGTAGGAATGTCGCGGGTGAGAGAGATGGCCTCGAGTTGTATGTAGACCCCGCCATCACGCTCATAAAAGTGCCAGTAAGAGTATAGTCTCCACAAGTAACCGCTGTCTTTGCCTACCGGCTTTTCCGCTCCATCCGGATTGCCGGTATCTTCAACTTCCGCAATCCGCGTACTCACGGAGCGGCTGGCCGACCGCGATGGATCAAGCATTGTGTACTTCACATCGTACTCGGTATTCAGGAGTACTGTCACAACCTTGTGCTTACGCAGCCGCAAGAAAATCTTGAAATCGTTACCATTACGTTGCAGCAGTTTAGAGGTCTGCACATCAGGAGCATAATACTTGGCCTGGTGGTCATAATCCTGGAGGAATGTCAATGTTTTCTGCAGCGTGATGCCTTTGACGAAAGCCGTGCCGATCCAATGATGGATCATTCCGCTCGAAACCGCTATGGGCTTGCCGTTTTCGAGTGTCTGGAGTTGCTCCGTGATCACTTCGCCGGCGCGCAGCCGAATATAGCCAGCCTGGCGCTGGTCCGAGGGCAAGCTGTCAATCCGCAGAAATGAGCCTGGCAACTCCGTGGCCATGCGTTGTTCAGTGAGTTGGACATAGTGATCGAAAGCTGCGACTGTGGATGGTTGCAACTCGGCAGCGCTCGTCGCTGATGACAAGCCCAGCACCATCGCTCCCACTAAAACGCGACGTAACATGCAAGCTCTCAGGCTCACTTGCCTCCAATCAGGCGTGACGCCAGACCCGTGGCTAGTGGCGCCACGATCGCAAACTGCGGACCAAAGCTCTTCCAGTCGCGAATCTGCAGCTGCAAAAGATCATCGAGCTTCTCGCGATTTTCAGCCCATTTTTCGACCAACTCGAACCCTCCGCCTTTCTTCTCCGCCGGTTTCGGATCGTCGGGGAGTGCCGGAGGGACAATAGAGTCACGAATGTCAGATCCTAAGGTGCGAAGCGCAAGATACGCCGGAGCATAAGCCATGCCCAGCAAAACGGTAAATACCCCGCCAAATACGACTATAAGATCGTGTGGAAAACGGTTGTCTTTATTGGCTGCCTTGACGAATTCCCAGCTTGCATTGAGACCTAGAGTGCCTAGCGCCAGAACAATCCCAGTGACAGTCAGGAAATTACCCAGATACTCTCGGAGTCGCAGATAGCATTCAAGATGTGTTGGGGTCACTAGATCGTCTGGCGGCAACGAGCTGTACACTGCGATTTCAACCACCCACATGGCCGACACTCCCAACGCCCCGAGTACAAAGCCAGGCAATCCGGCGTCTCGTATGTTGATTTGACTATAGGGGCCTAAGTCCCAATTCCAACTTAAGTGAATTTGCCTGACGATGTAATACCAAACGCCGACTGCCGCCCACACAGACACGAATCGAGTCAGGATGGCGCCCCAGTAGTGCCGCGGCAGGCGTCTGAGCGACGGGCCGTTCTTACAAAACGATGACCAAATCTGCCAGACCCATTCGCCGCACAACGACCCGAGGTATCCCCACAGTGCCGCCTGGCCGACCATCAAGGCAACAAAGATATAAAACTTGCCATTGAGTTCTTCGAGTTCTTCCGGAGCCGAGAGCACACTCTTTATTGCCTCCCAGTGACCACCGAATATAATTATCAATTCGGCTGCGACGCAAAAGAGGCTGATGGGCGCAATGTACATCCACCTCCGGGTCGGCATAACCACCTCCGCTTGAGACGAGAGACCTTTCGCAGTCCCGCGGAATGTACCGCAACAGAAGCGATTCGTTTAGATAATAAGTGGGACTAACGGGGCTATTTTTGGCAAAGGCAAGCCTAGCAGCAAGCGGGCCACGGAGAACGGGAATCCAAACGCTGTTACGATTTCGGAACGGCCCTCTCCCGACGATCTTCGGGGATGCTAAACATCATGCCGAAAACACGTTCGCCCCGGGGAAACATCCCAGGGCGAGGCCTTGACGATTGTCGAGCGTGACCGTGATGTTCTTAGGGCCAGCGTTTGGCGCTATCTTCCCATCCAGCCGCGCGGGCCGTGGGCTGCACCTGGCTCACAGCCGGTTGCGGGATCCGGATCGGTTGCTGTGTGGCGGACGCCGCGGCAGCAGTCAGCGTAGGTTTCGCGGTTACTGTATCGGAACCGACATCCTTGTCGTCGGAAAGCAGCGGAGCGGCTACGCGTAATGCCTCGACTTCCTTTTCCAGTCGCGCCAGCTCTAATTCTTTCTGCCTCAGAACTTCGTAGACATTCTTCATACTTGGCACCTGTAGGGGAACGCATTGGTCAAAAGCGATTGATCGAACTTTATGCAGCTACGAAGAATTTGTCAAGAAAGAAGCGCATGAAGGCCCAGAAACCGTGCCAGAGCATTGAATTCGTTACCGCAAGGGGCGGCTGGTTCGGGAGCAATGGTGTACTCTGTTTTTGGATGAGATTTTTGGTGCTCCTTTTCCTCTTTGTGGCATTGCCTTCATTCCTCCGCGCCGCGCCCCAGGCGACCACTCTCGCGGCTGAGGACTACTCGGGAATGTATTCCTTTCTCCGGGAAGGCGAATTCGTCCAGATTACGATCGAAGACAAGGGAGGAGTCAGTGGCTTCATTTCCAGATTCGGCGATTCCGAGGGCGACCGCGGCGCATTTCTGGACCAGTTTTTCAAGTCGGGGAAGTTCGAGGCCAACAAGCTGAGCTTCACCACTGAAAATGTTCACGGAACCTGGTTTACGTTCGAAGGCGTTTTGGGCCACGGATCCGGCAAGAAGCCGGAGGACGAAGCCTATTATGTAGCGCGAGGAACTCTGACTCGCTTTAGCACGGACGCAGAGAAGAAGACTACTTCGCAGGTCCGGCAGGTCGAATTCAAGTCTTTTCCAAGGGACGCTGCACCAAACTAACTACAATGTACCAATCGCAGATGCAGGAGTCAGCGTCCCAAGCCGGGGAGGACTATCGACCTCAGTCGGCGCAGAGTCGAATGGATGCCTGGTTCCAATCACACTCCGATCTGGTTGCACTCCTCACGATAGCGGCCGGTTTTCTGCTCCGCGTCAGAGCGGCTGCGGGAACATTTCTGAATCCGGATGAAGCTCTTCACTTTTCGGTCTCGAACCAGACCTCACTGGCGGCAGCGTATCGGGCGAGCCTCACTTTAGCCCATCCGCCGCTTTTGATTTTCTTGCTTTATTTCTGGCGACATGTCGGGACATCGGAATTTGTGCTCCGCCTGCCTTCGGTGATCCTGGGAACTGGGTTCTGCTGGATATTTTCTAAGTGGCTGAAAGGTGTCGCGGGGAGTACGGCCGGGCTTATTGGGCTAATATTCATGGCCTTGCTACCTCCGATCGTGGCACTCTCGGCGGAAGTCCGGCAGTATTCTTTGCTTCTTTTTTTCATAGCGATGGCGGCATTTCTGCTGGAGCGCGCCCTGGCGAAAAATTCTGCCGCGCTGATGGCAATGTCTTCCATATGCGTTTGGGGCGGGATGCTCTCGCATTATTCCGGGCTACTGT
>Ga0209648_10000539_pt1 | contig 28949 bp, 17 predicted proteins | sample GraSoi2013_115cm_FD_185830 | JGI IMG/M metagenome (GOLD analysis project Ga0209648, IMG submission 185830) | Grasslands soil microbial communities from the Angelo Coastal Reserve, California, USA - Sample 9_17_2013_115cm (SPAdes) (version 2) | ecosystem: Environmental > Terrestrial > Soil >...
CAGCTTCTCCTCCTCGCATACCACAACTGGATTCTCGTCTTCGATCACATCCATCGCATCCCGGCAAAAATCTCCGAAGCCCTCTGCGCCGTTTCTTCCGGCGACGCTCTCGAAATCCCGCAACCCGATCTGCGCGACCCGTTGGTTTTCGAAATCGCTCGCCCCATGATCCTGATCGCTCCCCACGACGAAACGCAACACGCTTGGACCCCGCCGCGCACCCTCGCCAACCGCACCGTCGCCATCCATCTCGATCGCATCGCCGCGCCGCGCCCCGAAGCCGCGCTTTGGTCTGAATTCGAAGCGCGCCGCCAGTCTTACACCACCGCGCTCTGCGACGCAGTCTCCACCGCCCTGCGCCGCATTCGCGAAGTCGACACCGGCAACGTCGCTCGCTTCCCGGATGCCGCTGCCTGGGCCGCCGCCGCCGCTCCAGCGCTAGCTATCGACGAGCGAGCCATCGTCAACGCCCTCACCGGCTCCATCTGGACCGGATCCGACCCCCTACGCGAAGCCGTTCACGCATTCTTAGATCAAACCGGCGCCTGGACCGGCGACGCCACCGACCTCCTCAATCACCTCCACACACTCGCGCCCGATGTCACACTACCCGCTACTCCTAAAGGCATCTCGCAAGTTCTCCTCAGAATCCCAGGCATCCGCGTCACCAGGGACAGAACCAACCGGCAGCGCGCAATCACAATCGCAAAAATCGGTGACGCATCGCAAGAAATCGAGACCACCGAAGCTCAAAGGACCCACACAACCCATTAATCAACAGCAACTTACGACATAGCATCACCGAACACAAAAAAATCGTCTTGCGTCACGAACTTTGACCGAGCCGCGACCGTCAGGGAGCGTTCCCAGCCCCCGGTTCCAACCTAAATTCGAAAAGGAGCAACACAATGAGCCAGCCTATCTTCATCGTCAACAACAGCAACGTCTCGTCAGACGACGTCGCTTCCATGACTGCCGCCGTGCAAGCTCAGCTCGATGGACCGTTTCAGTCCGCATGGCGCGATACCGCGCAACTCACCATTGATTCGCCTCCACCCGGCGCCATCGTGCTCTCGGTGGAGCAAACCTCCGACGTCCCCGGAGCCCTCGGTTACCACGATCTCGGAAGCGACGGAGCTCCCTTCGGGAAAATTTTCGTGGACGATTCCGCCGCCGCCGGCGTCCCCTTGTCAGCCGTTCTGAGTCACGAAGTCTTGGAAATGGTTATCGACCTCTACGTCGACGTGAACGCCGTACTCGACAATGGCGACGGCACCGGTACGCTTTACGCGCTCGAAGACTGCGATCCCGTGGAAGCCGACGCCTACCAGGACGGCAACGGCGTTACCCTCTCGAACTTCGTGTTCCCGGCCTGGTTCCAAAAGGACGCGCCCCCGCCCTACGACGCCGCCGGCAATCTAAGCGCCCCATTCAGCATGACCCCAGGCGGCTACGTAATCACCCGCCAGGTAAACTTCACCAGCGACTGGCAGCAACAATTCGCCGACAAATCGAAGACCCGCAGCCGCTTCGGCCGAAAATAAAAATCTGGGGACACTCCGAAAAATCTGGGGACACTCCGGGCAAGCTCCACACGCTGTTCGCCAAAAATCTGGGGACACTCCGGGCAAGCTTCCCAAGTTCCTCAACGTCCAGCCATCGCAGGCGTGTCCCCAGATTTTTCCTCTGGATCCACATCCACCCCCACCCCACCCCGCGCGTTATAATCGTTCAAGCCACCCCGAAGGATCAACTCAATGAACAAACCGAAGATTCAGATTCTGCAACCCGATACCCAGCCCGCGGAGAACTCTGCTCCAACCGGCTACAAGGTCTTCAATCGGATCATTGACTGGATCACCAGCGAGCGCATGCAGTTGCTCAACATCACCGATCGCATCAACGAAATCGTCCGCAAGAGCGGCATCCGCGACGGCCTGGTCCACCTGCAATCGCTGCATACCACTTCTTCCATCTTCATCAACGAATGGCAGGATGCCCTCGTCCACGACGTGAAGACGTTCTTTGAACAGGTCGTCATGCAGGATCAGTATTATCGCCACAACGATCCGCTGCACTCCGATTGCGAGCGCAAAAACGCCGACTCGCACATGCGCGGTATGCTCATGGGCCAGACACTCTGCCTGCAAGTGCGCAACGCCTCGGTTCTCCTGGGCACCTGGCAGAGCATCATCTTCGCCGAATTCGATGGCCCCCGCAGCCGGTCCCTGGCCGTCCAGGTCTCCGGCGTCTGACGCCGGATGCCCCGATTCTTCACTCTCCGGCAGGCCGAAGAACTCCTTCCCCAAGTCGAATCGGCCATTCGCGACGCCATCTCGCTCCGATCCGAATACCAGCAAGCTGAGGCCGAGTGGCAGAACTTCGCTCGCCGTATCACCATGCTCGGCGGCGTCGCAGTCGACCATTCGCGATTGACCGATCAAAAGAACCACCGCGAATCCATCGCCCTTCGGCTCAAAGAGGCCATCGAAAAGATTCAGGACCACGGTTGCGTCATCAAGGACCTCGACATCGGACTAATCGACTTCCCAACGCTCTTCCACGGTGAAGAAGTCTATCTCTGCTGGAAACTCGGCGAATCCGGAATCAGCTTCTGGCACGGCATGAACGAAGGCTTCCGCGGCCGCAAACCCATCGACCACGATTTCCTGGCCAACCACCAAGGCGACCTCCCCAACTAACGCCTTTCCCACAGCCCACAACCCACAACCCGCCTTTGTGCGAAAATTGTGTACAGTCGCCGGTCTCGCCGGTTGCTGCCGAACAAAAGAATGCTGCTGAGCAGAGAATTCATCTCGTACCTGTCCCGACAACTCGTCAAGCGGATGACGCCGCAAGTCATCGAGACCATCGATCCCAACCTGGCCACGGAAATGATCAGTCAAAAGATCCAAGACGAGTTGCAAGTCGAGGATCGCCTCAATGACGAAGTCCGCGAGCTGCTGAGCCAGTACAGCGACTATATGCGCCGCGAAGGCGTCAGCTATCAGGAGATGTTTCGCCGCATCAAGAACACGCTCATCTCGCAGCGCAAAGTGATCCGCGCCTCCGGCCGCGATACCGGCGACAACATGAAACTCTCGCGCGACAAAATCAACGACATCTCCCACAAGCTCGTCGCGTCCTTCCGCAAAGCGCGCGAGTTCCGTCTCAAGAAAGAGCCCAACGACGTGCGGCTTGAGATCGTCCGCTCCATGACCGAGCTGCTCGCCGTCGAAGAGAAAGTCGACCGCGCCGCCCGCACCAAGATCCGCTCGCAGAAGAAGGAAATTCCGGAAGGCACCGAGGAGTGGGACCTGCTCCACCGCCGCTATTACGCCGAAGAGCTGAAGAAGTTCGGCATCGATTTCAACCGATGACCACGATCGTCGTCGTGGGCAGCCTCAACATGGACTTCGTCGTGGCCGTCGATCGTCTGCCTTCGCCCGGCGAAACCGTACTCGGCCGCGATTTCCAAATGATCCCCGGCGGCAAGGGTGCAAACCAGGCCTGTGCCACCGCGCGCGTCGGCGCAAATTCAGTCGCCGTCCGCATGGTCGGCCGCGTCGGTTACGACGTCTTCGCCGATCATCTCAAAGCCAGCCTCTCGGCCGCCGGCGTGGATGTCAGCGCCGTTCACGCCACTCGCGCCCAACCCACCGGCGTCGCGCTGATTTGCGTCGAAAGTGCCGGCCAGAATTCCATCGTCGTCGCGTCCGGAGCCAATCACGCTCTCGCTGCCGCCGACGCCGAAGCTATGCGCTCCGTTTTTCGCGGAGCGCGATTCGTTCTATTTCAACTCGAATCCCCGCTCGACACCGTTGCCGCCGCGCTCAAGCTGGCCCGCGAAGAAGGCGCCCGCACCATCCTCGATCCCGCCCCCGCCCAGCCCCTCGCGCCAGAACTCCTGGCCAATGTCGACATCCTCACGCCCAACGAGACCGAAGCGTCCATCCTCCTCGGCCGGCCGCCCGCGCGTGTCTCTGCTTCCTCTGCCCCGGCCCTCGCGCGAACCTTGCTTCAGCTAGGACCCCAAGCCGTCGTGCTCAAACTTGGCGATCAGGGCTGCTTCTATTGCGACCGCGAGAGCGAATCCTACGGCCGCGGCTTCCCCGTCGCCGCCCGCGATACAACCGCCGCCGGCGACGTATTCAACGCCGCCTTCGCTGTCGCCCTCGCCGAAGACCGCCCCGTCCCCGACGCCCTGCGATTTGCCAACGCCGCCGCGGCTATCTCGGTTACCCGCGCCGGTGCCCAAGCCTCCATTCCCGCCCGCGCCGAAGTCGACGCCTTCCTCGCCGCTGCCCCTCCCACGATCTGAAGTCTGGCACTTGGCTTGCTTTGCACTCTGCGAAAGAATGTGGGGACACTCCGGGCTAGCGTCATAAAAGGTTCAACCTGAGTGCTAACGCAGGCGTGTCCCCAGATTCTTTCGCAGAACCGGAAGCTCACAGGAGCGCCGACCGGTTCTGAGAATGGATTGGTGGGGCTTCTACCCCACCTGGAGGAGTTATATGACGCTGACCGATACCAGCAGGGACCACAGTTTCTTGGCAGGATTGAGTGAATCTCAATCCGACAAACTGTTCGCAATCGCCAAAGAAGTGAGCTTCGCCGAGAACGACCTGATCCTCAAGGCCGGACAACAATCCCAGTATTTTTACTTGCTTTTATCGGGCAGCGTCTGCGTCGAGGTCACCGCCCGGTCGTACAACGTCTGCATCCAATCCCTCGGCCCCGGCCAAGCATTCGGCTGGTCTTCGCTCTTGGATCATCACGACACTTTATTCCAGGTTCGCGCCCGCGAGGACTCCACCGCATTGTGCCTGGACGGCGAGGAGCTCTCCGCGATCATGCGCAACGATCCGGAGCTGGCCGCGGAACTGCTGCGCCGCACTCTGCAAATGGTAGCCGGCCGCGTCCAAGCCACCGAAACCCGCCTGGGCGAACTCTGCGGCGTCCGAGTCCGCAACGTCCGAAAGGAGTGCTAGCCCCGAGCCCCTACCTGTTGTACTTTGGCGTCTGACCCCGCAACGTCTCCCACACCTTGTCGCACGCCTGCAATGTTTCTGAATCCAACGGCCCGTCTCCCAGCGCCTTCAGGTTTTGCTCCAGGTGCTCCACTTTCGACGCGCCCAGAATGATCCCGTCCGCTGCTGTATGGTGGTAAATCCAATTCAGCGACATGCTCACCAGCGACCGTCCGGCCTTCGCCGCGATTTGCTGCAGTTGATCCACGGCGTCGAAATCCGCGGGATGCCAGTAGCGGTCCAGATACATTTTGTTCTTGTCGAAGCGCGTCCCCGGCAGCGGAGCGTCGCGCCGCTGTTTGCCCGTGAGCAATCCGCCCGCCAGCGGATTATAAACAATGTTGGAAATTCCGAACTGCTTCGACATCGGCAGGTACTCCTGCTCGATGCCGCGCGCGATCAGGCTGTACATCGGCTGGCTGATATACGGCGCAGCATGGCCCTTCTGCTGCCCGATCCAGAGCATCTCCACCACTTGCCAGCCGCTGTAATTCGAGGTCGCGAGATACCGGACCTTGCCTTGCTTCACCAGTTCGTTCATCGCCTCCAGCGACTCTTCGATCGGCACCGCGTAATCCGGAAGATGCAAGTAATAAATGTCCAGATAATCGGTCTTGAGCCGTTTCAGGCTGTCGTCGATCGCGCGCAAGATCGCCGCGCGCGACAATCCCGTCATGTCCGCGCCCTCGCCCATCTTGTTGCGAACCTTGCTGGCCAGGATAAAGTTGCCGCGGCGCCCGGCAATGATCTCGCCCAGCATCGTTTCCGAAGCGCCCGCGTTATAGGCGTTGGCCGTATCCAGAAAGTTGATTCCCGCGTCCGCGCACATGTCGATCATCCGCGTCGCGGACGTCTTGTCCGTCTGACCTCCAAAGGTCATCGCGCCGAAACAGATTCGGGAAACGTTCAGATTGGTGTGTTTTAGAGTTATGTTATCCATGGCTTAGTCTGCCCAAAGAACATGATACGTTGAGTATGGAAGTGAACGAACGATTGGAAGAAACTGGCGTAGAAGCGCTGCTTCCGGAAGTGGCCGACGAGCCGTCCGTGGAAGAAGCCACCGCTTCGCCTGCTCCAACAGCTACGCCCGCCCCAGCATCGCCAAGCCCTTCCTGGTTGCACCTCGCGTATTCTATGGAATTCCTGATCGCGTTGATCGCCATTTTCACGGTTTGGAGCCAGGTGGGAGGCCAAGGCCACCTGGATCTGCTGCCCTGGTACAGCAAATTGCTCCTGACTCTGGCGCTGGCCTGGTGTTGCGTCCGCTTTACCGCCGGTTTGGTGGAACAACCGGGTTGGACGCGGCGCACCACGCTCTGGTTCGCGGGAATCGTCATCGTCAGCATCGCCATGGCGGGCCTCACATATTATTACCATCTGCACGAGGTTCCCGACGAGTCCGATAGCGACGACACAACCGCGACCACGGTCAGCCTCGAGCGGTGGCGTCTGTGACGGGCCCCGCGGCGGAGTTCAAATTCGGATCGTGGAGCGCTCCCCAGGTTCCGCTCACCATCGAGTATCCGCTCGAAGTGATGGACGAAATCCGCGCCGCGGCTTGGGACGGCCTGCAGCAGCTTGTCCACGGCGGCCTCGAAGTCGGTGGCGTGCTGTTCGGCGTGCGGCGCGATAACTCGATTCGTCTGCTGACCTGGCGGCCAATCCCTTGTGAGCACGCCGACGGGCCCAGCCTCCGCCTTGCACCGCGCGATCGCTTGAATCTCACGCGCCTGCTCGAAGCCGCCAGGAACGATCCGGATCTCAAGGGGCTTCAACCCATCGGCTGGTTTCTCTCTCATTCGCGCAGCGACATCTTCCTCAGCGCATCCGACCTTGAAATCTACAGCGGCTTCTTCCCCGAACCTTGGCAGGTAACGCTGGTCGTGCGCCCCAGCAAGGCCGGCTCGGCTCGCGCCGGCTTCTTCGTGCGCGAAGCCGATGGCAGCTTGCGCTCCGAATCCAGCTACCAGGACTTCCTCGTCGAGCCGCTGCACCGCCCTCGGTCTTCCCGAGAGCCGGATCGTCGCAGGCTTCCCCGGGAACTGCAGCCGCCCGGCGTTCCATCCGAACCGAGGAGCGCTGCGCCCGCCGTGGTTGAGTCTGCCAGACCCGAGCCGGCAAAATCGATCGAGCCGCCCGTCTTCCTGATCCAGAAACCGCACTCGCCCAGTCGCTATCGTTGGCTGTGGGCTATACCCGCTTCGTTGGCGCTCATCATCGCCGGCTTGCTGGTCAAGGAGATGTTTCTGCCGGCCTACAACCAACCCTTCTCGTTTCGCGCCTACGACGCCGGCCAGACCGTGCAGCTCGAGTGGGATCCGAATTCCGACCCCGTCCGCAGTTCCACCACAGCGGAAGTGGACATCAAGGATGGCGCCGCAACGCCGCATTTTTCGCTCACTGCCGATCAGCTTCGCGTGGGCAAGATGACCTATGTGCGCCAGTCCGCCGATGTGGAATTGCGCATGACCGTTCATCCCGCCGGCCGCCCGGCGATCCAGGAGTTTGCCCGCTTAGTTGGTTCAGCCAGAACTCAGGCGCCCGTTCCGGCGAATCGGCAATCGGGCCCACCGCCGGCTGCGCCGGATACCGCTCAATTGCGCGCCGAGCGCGACCAGTTGGCCGCCGAAGTCAGACAGCTCAAGGAAGATCTCCGCAAGGAACGAGCCCGGGCCGACAAAGCGCAGGAGAATTTCCGGATTCTCCAAAACCGCATCGACGTCGACGCCGCCCGCGGCCTCGGCCCGGACGGCAAACAGAAGAAATAGTCGGTAGACGTCGGTATTGGATACGCGGGTCAGCCGGGATTGCTTTGAAAGAAGACTTTCATTGTGCGTCTGGTCTCGCTCGAGCTACAAGACACTGATCTGCCTGCCGCACCTGCATCGTCACCGTGCGACATGGTTCGCAAACGTGAAAACCCGTCGCTCTAAAGATATGTTGAATCGCGGTGGTGAATATATGCGCTGTGGCCGAAGCTATTGCTGTGTGTTTCAACGCACACTTGGCACTGCTGCCATACTCAGATGAAGCTACAGCCAATACTGCGCTTCGAAATCCTCCGACAAACGTGGATGTAAGGCTGGCTAATGTGGCTTCCCATTGTCGGCGTTTTGATGGTATACTACAGCTTATCGCGAACTAAAGAGAGCGAAGCTCCAGTTTTGTGGAGCTGGCTGAACGAGAGGAGCCTACGATGTCCGCGTACCCTGCACGGTCCTTCGTTAAGCTGCTTTTTGGTCTCTCTGTCTTTTCTTCCCATCTGTGGGCTCAGCTGACTATCTTGTCCAGCGCGAATTACCGGCCCGTGATCTCACCCGGAAGTATTGCCTCGGCGTTCGGTTCTGGCCTTGCCCCCACAACCACGGCTGGGAGTCCCGCCGCGGACGGAAGCTATCCGCGGCAACTTGGCGGGTTAACGTTGACAGTTGGAGGGGCGGCGGCCCAGCTACTGATGGTGTCGCCAGCGCAAATCAATTTCATTGTTCCTTCAGTGGCTCGATTTGGATCAGTCGCTGTCGTCGTAGGAGACGGCCTCCAGACGGTAGCCACAGGCACCGTGACCATCGCTCCGACAGCGCCGGCAATCTTTACGACGGATGCGACCGGGAAGGGATTTGGAGCGATACTCAACGGTGTTGACTTTACGTCGGCCCCGTTTTCTCTCCGAACCGAGGCTCAAGCCGGGGGCGAGATCGACACAATTGTTGCAGTATATGCAACCGGGTTTCGATTTGCAGGGGGAGCAGATGTGCAGTCATTGCCAACCGATGTCGCTGCCCACGTTAGGGCTAGCGTAAACAGCGCATCCGGTAAAACTTGGAACTTGCAAGTGCTTTACGCTGGGCCGGCGCCAGGTTATCAGGGGTTGGACCAGATCAACGTACAACTCAAGCCCGATCTTGACACTGCAACTGATCTCATGCTTACGCTTTTCGCCGACTCTATCGAGTCCAACCCTGTCCACCTACTGCTCCGGCGCACGCCATCTCCAACCGCAAGTACGGTTAAGCCCTCCACCGGACCTCCTGGTGCTTCGGTGAGCATTTTGGGATCTGGATTCCTTCATGACAGCGATTTCCGCCCTGCAACTCGGGAGTACGCGGTCTTCGTTCTGAGTGACGGGACAGAAGTGGCTGGACCGGTGGTGAAAATGACCTCGGAATCAGCCGACGTGCTGATTCCGGCCATAACAATCGATTCTAAGGCTAGCCTCTACACAGGATCAGTGCAGCTCTGCATCGTGATCGACTCTCAACGATCATGCGTACCGCAGCCGATTTCGATCACACCGCCAGTGCCGACCAATGCGCCAATTGGGAATGCCTTGCTGACTTTCACGCAGCAAATCATCGACCAAGCAATCAATGGTCTTCCTTCGACAGCCGACCCTGCGGTTATGGCCTTAATAAGAGTAAATGCTCAGAAGAAGGTCGACAATCTTCGTCAGGTTATACAGGATGCAACCAATGGAAACCCGGAGACCATCCAGGTAACGAATATTGCTGGCAAGACTGTTTCGATCCTTATGGATCTAGCGCAGATCCAGAGGATGGAAGCCCTAATAGGCGCAGGTAGCACATCAATCGGTGGAGTACCCGTTGGGCCTGCAGTCTCGTCAAGATCCGATACTTCTCCTGCTGCAAATACTTGCGGCTTCTCCAAAGAAATAGACCTGGAGAACCAGCAACTTGCATACAACCTCTTTTCCGACCTAGAAAAAAAGGTCTCAATTGCAGGAGTGGTGCCGTTTGTCGCTGCCGCCGCCGGCGGATGCGCAGGTGGCCTGGCGCTCTCACTAGCAGTGTTTTCGCCAGAGTTGGGTTTAGCTGCCTGTCTCGGCGGCGCAAGCTTGGCACTGGAGGTATTAGGCGACCTGGACCTAGTGCTGGCCGCCACAGATTTCGCGCTTGTAGCTAACCTGATAATTCACCAACTCCAACCCATCTTCCTGGACAAGATCGAGGTATCACCTCCTGCCGCGACCCTTTCCAGTGCCTCGCCGAAGGCTTCATACAATGTTCTGGGAACTGCTGTTCCCAAAGCTTCGAGTGTACCGGACATAATCGGGGCAATATCGGGCGAAACTGCAAGTCTCATTGTGGAGCAAGCTTTGAAGATCCCAGGCTGCACCAGCTGTCAGAAAATCGTCAACTGGTGCTCTGTGTGCGGCGAAGTATATTCCAAGTTTGTCGACTGGGTTGTCGGGGCTGTGGCCAAGAGTATCGCGGGCCATATTTCTGCAGACAAATCGATAACCGGAGCTTTTGGTGCCCAGCCAATCGTCTTCGGTATGGGTTCGAGGTCGGTATCAATCGACAGCACACAGGCACCTGGGGCATCGGTGTCGTTGGCTTGCCGCGACGGGGATGTCTTCAGCGTTACGCGAACCAATTCGACTATTACATCAGAGACTGTTGTCCACCGCGCTGATCACAAGAACCTTCTCTTGGTCGATGACAACATCATTCCCTCGGCGAAATTGAGCATCTCGGTGAATAATTCGACGCCGACCATAAACACAGACCGGTCTTCCTACGGCCTTAAAGACACGGTCATTGTGAACGGAAATGGTTTTGCGCCAAGCACCGGAGTGAGTCTCTTCTTGCAAGGAATTCGAACTACCATTCCACTTATTGCTTCCCTTACCGTTGAGCCAGATGGAACATTTCGGCAACCTGTGGCCTTTCCAACGGGAACTGCCGCTGGTTTGTATTCTCTCGTAGCAAACTCAACCGGTGGCGCACAGTCTTCTTCTGCGTCGATAAGAATTCTGACTTCGCCGATTGCTCACTTCACCATGAGCTCCGGCGGGCATAGCGCGAGCGATGGTGGACTCTTGGCTGTTAGTGTTGCTCCGAATGAGAGCGTGACTGTAACGTTCGATGGAAGGGCAAGTGTAGCGGGCTCAGGATCGATCGTAAAATGGACGTGGCAAAGTAACGGCGGGAGCCTAAACTGCAAGACGGCAACGTGCATACTGCCTTTCAGCACGCCTTCCAATAGTATTCAGCTGATTGTAACGGACGACGGTGGCGCGACTGCTTCTGCTACGGGTCAACTGAATTTGAGTACTCTGCCTTCGACCGGTGATTTCGGAATGGCTCTCGATCAAAATAGTATTTCAATCACTCAGGGTCAGCAAGTGACCGTGGGCGTCACTGTTCAGAGCGTTGCCGGATTTCAAGGTCGAGTGCGATTTCTTTATAGCGGAAGTGCTCCTGGGTCTATGACGGTTTGGAATCCCGTGGCTGTTGATCTAGTAAGAGACGGCAAAGCGACCACATCTCTCACGATTAGCACGACGACCTCTACGGTTCCAGGCATGTATAATGCAACCGTTCAAGCCATTGCGGACGGCTTTGCACCCAAGTCGGCGAGCCTCGGCATGCGCGTCGTAGCTCCTCAACCTGGACCAACAGCTCATTTCAAAATGACCGCCGAGGGTCAGACAGCTCAAGATGGACAGACGCTGGCACTGACCGCGCCACCAAGCGGTACGGTCCAGGTCGCGCTTGATGGAAGTGGTAGTGGGGCCCCAGCCGGTTCGATTACGACGTGGCTCTGGGGAAGCAATGGCATTCCACTTGCCTGTAGTTCGTCAATCTGCACGGCGAATTTTGGGGGTGGTACGAATGTTGTCACATTGAGCGTGACTGACAACAACGGTAAGATTGCAAGCGCTAACGGGCTAATCGCGATCGGTCCGCAAGTGCAAATAACGACTACAACGCTTCCGGACGCGACGCAGGGAGCTTTCTATTCCACGTCGCTCAGTGCTACTGGTGGCACAGGTTTCATCTGGACGATATCAGCGGGAACGCTACCGTTTGGCCTGTCATTGAACAGTCAGTCGGGAATTATCAGCGGTCTCGTCGCTAACAACGCAGCGACCTCTACCTTTGTTGTGCAAATCCAGGACGGCTCTGGGCGGAGTGCTTCTCAGACGCTAACATTACGCGTGCAGTCTGTGGGCGCAATCCGTGTAACTCCGCAGAACTTCAATCCTGTTTTCACTATCGGCGACTCGGCGGCGACATTGGGATTTTCGATTTCTAACAGCACCGGCGGGCCAATGCCGGGCACCATCACTGCCAGTACAACGAGCGGGGGGAACTGGCTAAAGGCCAACGGACTCCTGACCTACAACTGGACGGCACCCGAGACGGTAAGCGTTACGGCAGACCCGACCGGTCTCCAGCCGGGGACTTATCCGGGATCTCTGACCTTGACGGCGTCGGGCGCGACAAACTCGCCAGTGACCGTGCCGACGACGATGACGATATTGGACAAGCTCCAGATCACGACTCCAGCAAACCTAGCGGATGCGATTTCTGGGCAGGCATACAACGTGCAACTGCAGGCAAGTGGCGGCACCGGTTTGACCTGGAAATTGGAATCGGGGTTGTTGCCGGACGGTTTGTCGCTGAGCAGTAGCGGTGTCATCAGTGGCACGCCGGGAGCGATCTCAGGCAGCACGATGCGTAACGCAAACATTAGCGTGACCGATTCGAACTCGCGTTTTATCTTCAAGAGCTTCACCATCGTGTGGCGTCAGGGAATCATAATCCAGACACCAGCCAACGGAAATCCTTCATGGGTGGTCGGATCTCCGGTGAGCCAGTTTCCGAGCGACAACTTTACCGTTTCGGGAGGCACGCCGCCCTACCAGTGGTCGGCCACAGGTCTGCCGACAGGAGTCATGATGAACGCCTCGACCGGAATCCTGAGTGGGATACCGACGCAGGGCGGCAGTTTCCCGGCGACAATCACGGTAAAAGATTCGACAGGGCTGACAGGCACGCTCCCGTTCACCTTCACAGTGACGGTGACGCCATTAAAAATCACCAACGGCGGCGGCCAATCTCCGGCGGTTCCGCCGACCGGTACAGTGGGAGTGGCCTATCCGAACTTCTTCTTTAACGCAGTTGGTGGTAGCCAGACGGGCTTTGTATGGACCGTGACGGGAGGACCGCTACCGAGTGGAATGATCACGGGGCCGCCCTCCGGATGCACGCCGCCAGGATGCAATCTGATGTTGAGCGGGACGCCAACTCAGTCGGGAACTTTCAACTTCACAGTGAAGGTGACCGATTCATTGAATAACACTGCGAGCCAGCCGGTGACGCTCATCATTAACACGGGGACGCCGCCACAGATCACATCTACCACGCTGACCCGCGCCACCGTGGGCCAAGGCTACACCTTCACTTTCGCGGCCACGGGTGGAACGGGCGCACTCACATGGTCGCTAGTGGGGGCGTCGCCTGATCCGTCGCTACAACTCTCCGGCGCCGGAGTGCTCAGCGGGACCAGTTCGGTGGCCAATGACTGCACCACTGGGCCGGGCTTCTTCCTTCCGCCGCAGTATCCAGCTCCGATCACGTTCCAAGTGAAAGTTACGGATGCGGCCAATCAGTCGAGCAACAAGTCGTTCTGTCTGCCGGCCTACTATCCGGCACCGCAGGTGACAAGCCTGTCGCCAGCGAGCGTTACGGTGGACGGTCAATCTAAGACGATCAATGTCATTGGAACGAACTTCCGCAGTGACGCAATCATTTCCCTTTCATCTGGGCTCCTACCCACCACGTTCGTGAACAATAGCACGCTGTCGTTCTCGCTGGCACCATCCGCGACGGCGGCCTTCAATATCGTTCCCACGGGGTCGGGGGTAGACGAAGGGTCCTATCCGATTAGGGTGATTCAAGGCTATTCCGATATAAGCAATCAAGACAAGACGTTCTCGATCTACCTTCCACCGCCGACGGTGATGACTGTGCAGGCCGTGCTGAACAACAGCTCACAGCCGTGCAAGCCCAATTTGTTATGCCAGTTGGTGGTGAACGGAAGTGGCTTGGTGTTCGCCACGAAATATCTGATCACGCAGACCAACACCTCCCTGATCCGGGCACAAAACCCGAGCACGCCGATTCCATGGAATACGATTACCACGAGTTCGTTCCCAGCTTCGGCGGGCACATTCACTCTGCATGTGACCAACCCCAACCAGGCAAATGGCGGCAGCGCCAGCGTCGATGCCACATTTACGATCAGTCCGTAAAGCCGCATGATGTCGTTGGCATCGGCCCCGACGGCAAACAGAAGAAGTAGGTGCGGCGCCCACCACCTACCTCCCACCACCTATTTGAAATACGGATCGGGCTCCGGAATCGCCGCACCGTCCTTGCGCGGCGAGGAACCCGCATAATTCACCTTCGTCGCCGAGTCGTGCAGCACTGCCTGGCCGCCGCCCATGTAACCGGAGAATTCGCCCATCACCCGCAGGTCGTGACCGCGCTTGGTCAGTTCGTCGCGGACCGCTTCGGGTACTCTCGATTCGATCATCAGGTTGCATCCTCCGAGCGACGGCTTGGTGAACCGCGGAGCTTCGAGTGCGTATTGGATGTTCATTTTGTGATCCGCGACGTTCGAAACAAACTGGGCCTGGGCTTGCGCCTGGTTCATCCCGCGCATGATTCCGAACCCGATGTGCTGCGAGCCGCGTTCCATGAAGCCGGGAATGATGGTATGGAACGGACGCTTCCGGGGAGCGAGCGCGTTGGGATGGCTCGGGTCGAACACGAATGCGCCGCCCCGGTCGTGCAGCATGAATCCCATGCCTTCCACCGCAATGCCGGAACCGAAGATGTCGGAGATGCTCTGAATCCAGGAGACGATGTTGCCGTCTTTGTCGACCACGCTCAAGTACGTCGTGTTGCCGTGCCCGTTTTCCGGCTTTCCCGGCGCCACGTCGCAGTTCGCTTTCTGCGGATCGATCAGCGCCGCGCGTTCGCGGGCATACGGCTTCGATAGCAGGCCTGCGATGGGAACGACGGCGATTCGCGGATCGGCGATGTAGCGCTTCAAGTCCTGCGTGGCGAGTTTCTGCGCCTCAATCTTCACGTGGAATGCATCCGCGCCCGTCTGCTCGTAGTCGCCGATGGGAAAGTTTTCCATGATGTTGAGCATCTCCAGCGTTCCGATGCCCTGGCCGTTCGGCGGCAGTTCGTAAACCTTCCAGTCGCGGTATTCGGTGGAGATCGGCTGCACCCATTCCGACTGATATTCGCGCAGATCGTCAGCGGTCATCGTGCCACCGTAATGCTGGGAGGTTTTGAGTAACGCTTCGCCGATCGGCCCGCTATAAAACGCCCGAGCGCCCAACTCGGCGATCAGCCGGAGGGCGTGCGCGAGTTGCGGGTTACGGAAAATCTCGCCCACTTTGGGCGCGCTCCCGTTCGGCAGATAAATTGCCTTGGCATTGTCGTCGGATGTCAGCTTGGAACTGGAGTAGTCCCAATCCCACTGGATCAGCTCGGTGACCGGAAATCCGTTTTCGGCATAGTAAATCGCCGGCTTGAACAGATCGCGCCAAGGCAGTTTTCCGAAGCGCTTGTGGAGTTTTTCCCAGCCATCCACGCAGCCCGGCACCGTAACGGTGTGGATGCCGCTGAGGGGAAGCGAGGTGGCGCCCTGCTTCTTGAGGAAATCGATGCTCAGACCTTTCGGCGCCCAGCCGCTGGCGTTGATGCCGGTGAGCTTGCCTGTTTTGGCGTCCCAGATCAGGGCGAAAAGATCGCCGCCGGGTCCGTTCATCATCGGCTCAACCAGCGCGAGGACAGCGTTGGCGGCGATGGCGGCATCGACCGCCGAACCGCCGCGCGCCAGAATCTGCGCGCCGGCCTGCGATGCGAGTGGCTGCGCCGTAGCGACGATGCCGCGCTTGGAGATCACCATGGACCGGGCTTGCGACCGGTCCTGGGCCGTCGCGAGTGCGGGGAACGACATGAGCAGCAACCAACCTTGCAGCTTCAGCACGAGCAATCTATTTTACAGGAAATCACAGCGACTCCTCTGAACGTTGGGCTCGTGCTCGTGGCGCCCACGGACTTTTCCTGAAACGCGCCGCCTTCAAATTTCACATATCCAGTGCAAGGTCCACATTCAAGTGGACCGCAAGGAGAAATAACTCAATGTTGTCAAAGACAATTGCACTTACTGGAACGCTGCCGAAGATAAAGGCCGAGGACGCCCGGCGGCTGTCGGTTTATGTGGTTCGCGGCTCGACGATTGTGGCCTCCGCTCCGGCGGATGGCGACGGAAAATTCCGGATCGCGCTGCCGCGGCATGAGGCGGCGCTGGAGAGCCGCTATGCACTGGAGGTACTGGTTGCGCCGAGCGGCATGAAGAAAGCGGTGGAGCATCTGCCGGGCGTGCAGCGCGTGCGGCTGAATCGGCAGGACGTGCTGAAAGCGGAGGGCGACGTTGCGGTTTCCGTCAAAGACATTTCGCTGTCCAAGGAGAGACTCGCAATCTGGTGGCGCTGGTGTTACGAATACTGCGTCAGCGGAACCGTGGTGGGTCCGGACGGTTGCCCGGTGCCCGGCGCCGACGTGACCGTCTACAACGTGGGATTCGGCTTCCCCGGCTATACCAAAACGGCGGAGGCAACCGTAACAGCCGATGAGAACGGGTTCTTCACCGCCTGTTTCACCTGGTGCACTTGTCCCATCTGCCTGCTGTGCTGGCCCTGCTGGCCCATCTGGTGGGAATGTTACCCGTGGTGGTGGGAGCTGGACATTCTGCACGTGATTGAGACGCTGGAGCGGAATCCGATCGGACCGATTGGACCTGGTCCGGTGGAAAGCCTGCAGAACGCCACAGCGTTGGGCCGGCCGGAGGCGAAAGAACTGATCCGCGGCCAAGGCTTCGCGGCAGTACGAAAGGCCGGAGTGGTGCACGCGCCGGATGCGAACCGGACCGCGCTAATCAAGCGCAAGCTGTCGAACCCGGCGATCCGGTCGATCTTCCCGTACTGGTGGTGGTGCTGCAACCTTCCGAACATCCTGTTCAGCGCAACGCAAGGCCCGCGTGTAATTGTGGACGAAAACCCGGGCACGGATACGCGCTGGTGCCTGGCGAACAACAGCAACGTCACGCTGGTGGCGAACGACCTGGCGATCTCGCATTGCCCCGGCGACCCGCCGCCCGATGAAGGCTTTGCTTGGACGCGCGTGGGCAATATCACGGTGGACAAGATTCACCAGGGATACGCCGATGGCGCTCCCGGCAGCGATACCAGCGACTTGGCATTCGGCGGAACGCTGGATATTTACGGCGGCTTCGCGGGCGGCTCAGGCGTTTCCTACTATCAAGTGGACGCGGGGCAATGGACCGGCGATCCGGCTCGCGGCGGTGTGGCGCCGGGCGGCAGCGCGCCCATAACCGCCGACCTGTACAACCACGTGTTCATTTACGATGCGGTCTTCAATCTGACGTTCGCAGGCGACATCAAGATGGGACCCTTCAGCAACGCGGGACTCAACAACCTGTACGCGACGCAGGAAGCGCGTCAGGGCGCGCCGGTGCTGCCGGCGTTTCCGCCCGTGCCTGGCGGCGGTCACGTCTTTTGGGCCTTCGAAGGCTTGAAGGTTTCCACCAAATCGCCGAACCTGATTGGGCTGGCTTCAACCGGCGCGGTGGATCTCACCATGAGCGGTTATGACGGCGCTTTCAACCCGGTTGCGCTATTGGGCAATGCGCCGCTCACGCTGACCATCGATAATCTGCCGCTCACGAATGTGACACTGAATCCGCTGGGCGCTTATCGAGCCGATGGTTCGGCCGCAACGTTGGTCGGGACCGGTGACTGCCCGGCGTACGACATCGGCCCGCTCGGCTTTGTTACGGTGGACGCCGTGGTGAGCGATTCGAATGGCCACGTCTGGGCGTATGAAGTAGACGCCGAATGGGGCCATGGACACACGGCGCCCGTTACGCCCACGCGCGGGTACAGCCAGAATCCGGCCACGTTTACGGCGGGAGTGCCGGGAGCGCCAGGGCTGCCGGGAACGTTGGGAGCTTACCAAGCGCCCAACACAGGGCAGAAGTCCTTCGGAGGCGGCGAAGATTACCTTCGCTTCTATCCGACGGTCGACTGCTGCTATGAATTCCGTATTCGCGCCGGCAAGCGGGTGACGGACGGTTATGGTTATCCGTCGCTGGGCGATTACGACTTCAGGACCATTTCCCTGAAGGTTTCGTCGTAGTTGAATGCGGGCCGGGCGCGTGTGAACCATGCGCCCGGCTTGGATCAGCCCACGGGAGCACCCTGAAAGCTGGCTTGCCCCTTTTCATGGATCGCTCGAAGAATTTGGTTTCATATTCAGTTGGCCGCTCCTAAGAACGCTTAGAACGTGACAGAATGAGGATTCAAGGGCGAAGCGGAAAACGGTGGATAATCAATTCTTCGAGCGGCCAATTCTGAATTCTCCCTACGAGTATCCAACCCGATACTGGGAGCTCGATGAACACGGCCAGCCGACCCAGCAGATCATCGAGAGCCGCCGCCGAGCCGAATTCATCACGCCCATTCCCAAGCCTCGGAAGCGCAAGAGTGCGGCTGAACAGCAGCAGATAGTTTTCGATGAAGGCAAGGGCCTGTCTTCCGAGAAACAACAGTACGACCCGACTTCGGCGGTCATCAACGAGCTCCGCCACTACGTGGATCAATGGCGCGGCTTTCAAAACCCCAACGACTGGAAAGTCACGCCCGATACGCAACGCCTCCTACAGCACTGGCGGCAACATAAATTCAACGACATTCGACCCTTCTTTTGTCAGATTGAAGCGGTCGAGACCGCGATTTGGTTGACTGAAGTTGCTCCACAACTCGGGAAAAACGGCAAGCGGTTTCTGGAACACCTCGCCGATGCCAACAACAGCGCTAACCCGGAGTTGATGCGCCTCGCTCTGAAACTGGCCACCGGCGCAGGCAAGACCACCGTCATGGCCATGATCATCGCCTGGCAGACGATCAACGCCGTCCGCCAGCCCGGCAGCAGCCGATTCACGCGCGGCTTTCTGGTCGTGACACCCGGGCTGACGATCCGCGACCGGCTTCGCGTTCTCCAGCCCAACGACCCGGACAGCTACTACAAGGATCGCGAGTTGGTTCCCAGCGATATGCTGTCTGAACTCGATCGCGCCAAGATCGTCATCACCAATTACCACGCCTTCAAACTGCGTGAGCGCGTCGAGCTTTCCAAGGGAGGGCGATCTTTGCTGCAGGGCCGAGGAGAAGAGTTGAACACGCTGGAAACGGAAGGGCAAATGATCCAGCGAGTGATGCCGAGCCTGATGGGACTGAAAAACATCCTGGTGCTCAATGATGAGGCGCATCACTGCTACCGCGCGAGACCCGAAGTGGATGAGGTGAGCGTTCTGAAAGGCGATGACAAAGAGGAAGCCAAGAGAAATAACGAAGCGGCGCGGCTTTGGATTTCCGGCCTCGAAGTCGTAAAGCGCAAACTCGGCATTACTCGGGTGATCGACCTCTCCGCGACGCCGTTCTTCCTCCGTGGCTCGGGCTACGGCGAAGGAACCCTCTTCCATTGGACGATGAGCGACTTCTCTCTGATGGATGCAATTGAATGCGGAATCGTCAAGCTACCCCGTGTGCCGGTCGCCGACAACATACCTGGTGGCGAGATGCCCAAGTTCCGCAACCTCTGGGAACATATTCGTACCAAGATGCCAAAAAAAGGGCGCGGCAAAGCCGAGACATTAGATCCGCTCAGCCTGCCTACCACCCTGATAACCGCGCTGGATGCCCTCTACGGACACTATGAGAAAACTTACAACGAATGGACCAAGCACGGGGTCCGCGTGCCTCCCTGCTTCATTGTGGTCTGCCAAAACACCTCCATATCCAAGTTGGTCTACGACTACATCTCGGGCTTTCATCGGCCGAACGAAGACGGAACGACAACGCTGGAGAACGGGCGCCTGGCTCTATTCCAGAATTTTGACGAGCACGGCAACCCGCTCGCCCGGCCCCGAACTCTACTGATCGACAGCGAAGAAATCGAATCGGGAGACGCGCTGGACCCTAATTTTCGCGCCATGGCTTCCGACGAGATCGAACGCTTTCGCCGCGAAATCATCGAGCGGACCGGCGACCGACATCAGGCCGAAAATATCACCGATCAGGAACTGCTCCGGGAAGTCATGAACACCGTGGGCAAAAAAGACCGGCTCGGCGATTCGGTCCGGTGCGTCGTCTCGGTTTCCATGCTCACGGAAGGCTGGGACGCCAACACGGTCACCCATGTTCTCGGCGTGCGGGCTTTCGGCACACAGCTACTCTGTGAACAGGTGATTGGCCGGGCGCTTCGCCGCCAGTCCTACGAGCTCAACGAAGACAACAAATTCAACGTCGAGTACGCCGACATCTTGGGGATACCATTCGATTTCACTGCGAAACCGGTCATCGCCCCAGTGCAGCCGCCTCGCGAAACGATCCAGGTGAAAGCCGTCCGCCCTGACCGCGACTCGCTCGAAATCCGCTTCCCGCGCGTCGCCGGCTACCGGGTGGAATTGCCCGAGGAACGCCTCACCGCAAAGTTCAACGACGATTCTGTCCTGGAGCTGACCCCCGATCTGGTCGGTCCTTCGATTACAAAGAATGAAGGCATTATTGGCGAGGGTGTCGAACTAAGCCTGGAACACCTGGGCGACCTGCGGCGGTCCACGCTGCTGTTCCACTTGACCAAGCGCCTGGTGTACACGAAGTGGCGCGACGCGGGCCAAGATCCCAAGCTCCACCTGTTCGGGCAGCTCAAACGCATCACCAAGCAGTGGCTCGATACTTGCCTGGTGTGCAAGGGCGGCACTTACCCAGCTCAGCTCATGTATCAGGAATTGGCCGACATGGCCTGCGAACGGATCACTGCGGCCATAACGCGCTCTATGTTGGATACGCGGCCGATCAAGGCCGTCCTCGATCCCTACAACCCTACCGGTTCCACCATGCACGTGAAGTTCAACACCTCACGGACGGATCGCTGGCAGACCGACGCGCGCCGGTGTCACATAAACTGGGTGATCCTGGATAGCGACTGGGAGGCCGAGTTCTGCCGCGTGGCCGAGTCCCACCCCCGCGTGAAGGCATACGTCAAGAATCACAACCTCGGGCTGGAAGTGCCCTACCGCTATGGCTCCGAAACGCGAAAGTATCTTCCAGACTTCATCGTGCTGGTGGATGATGGACATGGTGAGAATGACCTTCTGCACTTGATCGTCGAAATCAAGGGCTACCGGCGCGAAGACGCCAAAGAGAAGAAGGCGGCCACGGAAACTTACTGGGTGCCGGGCGTGAACAACAACGGCCAGTATGGCCGCTGGGCATTCGCCGAGTTCACGGACGCCTACCAAATCCAGGCCGACTTCAAAGCCAAGGTCGAATCTGAATTCAACAAAATGATCGAATCCGTCTCCGCACAGGCAACCACGGCGTAAGGCTCCGCATGGCGAACAAAACACAGAAACCAGAGAAAAAGAAGACCGTCGCAACACTTACTCATGAGGAGGCTTCGAGAAAGAACATTCCTACGGCCGAATTCCAGTCCGTGATGCACAAGAAGGAGGAGACTCCCGTCCGTGTGGCCTATGAGCGCCGGAACCGCGACCTGGACCCGCAACTGGTCTGGCGCGGCAAGGACGAGCAGGACTGGTCCGACCTGGTGACGCATGCGCCACCGATCTACATTCAGGAGAAGGTCCACCCCAAGGTTCTGATCGACGACCTCCTGCGACGAAGCGCTGCTGACCGGAAGGCCACAGAGGATCAAATCGACCTATTCGCCGACTTCAACGGCGTGCCTGATGGGAACGCCAAGACCGAGTTCTACCAGCACGACGCGAACTGGAGTAACCGCATGATCCTTGGCGACAGCCTGCAAGTGATGGCGTCGCTGGCGGAGAGAGAGGGGTTGCGAGGACAGGTCCAGTGCATCTACATTGATCCGCCGTATGGCATCAAATTCAACAGCAACTTCCAGTGGTCCACCACGAGCCGCGACGTGAAGGACGGCCGGGCAGACCACATCACCCGCGAACCCGAACAGGTCAAAGCGTTCCGCGACACCTGGCGCGAAGGCGTACATAGCTACCTCACTTACCTCCGCGACCGCCTCACGGTCACCCGCGATCTCCTCACCGATTCCGGCTCTATCTTCGTGCAGATCGGCGATGAAAATGTTCACCGCGTCCGGACGGTGATGGATGAGGTGTTTGGCGACGAGAATTTTTGCGGCCTAATCCAGTTTCAGAAAACAACCGGTGCCGGAAGTCCATCTCTCGGGACAGACGTTCTGGCTTCAGTCGCAGATTACCTTCTGTGGTATGCCAAATCAAAGGAACGGGTGAAATACAGGCAGCTCTACGCATTGAAGGATTTAGGTGAGGAGGGCACTACGCAGTATGTTAATGCCAGATCGGAGGAGCAGAGTATTGATCGGCGGCTGACGAAGGATGAGTTGGATAAGCCGAACGCAATCTCATCGGATTGGCGGGTTTTCGCCTCAAGCGACTTGCGCAGCCAAACTGCAGGTGCCACGACGATATTTCCGATACTGCTGAACGGAGAATCCTTTCGTCCTTCGCAGGGCGGCTGGAAAACTAACCGTGCAGGAATGACCAGATTGACTCAGGCCACGAGAGTCAAACCCATCGGAAACACATTGATGTATAGGCGGTATTTCGATGATTTCCCCGTGTCGCCCTTAAATAATCTGTGGCGGGACGTGATGATGACCGGATTCACCGAGGACAAGGTATACGTAGTCCAGACATCCACAAAGGTGGTCCAGAGATGCATCATGATGGCCACCGACCCCGGCGACCTCGTGCTCGATCCCACATGCGGCTCCGGCACCACCGCATACGCGGCCGAAGAGTGGGGCCGCCGGTGGATCACCATCGACACCTCACGCGTCGCACTCGCGCTGGCGCGCGCCCGCATAATGGGCGCTCGCTATCAGTACTACCTGCTCGCAGATAGCAAGGACGGCCAACAAAAGGAAGCCAAAGTCACGCACTCGGTTCCCTCTGAGGCGCTCACACACGGCGACATCCGCCATGGGTTTGTCTATGAGCGGGTGCCGCACATCACGCTCAAGTCCATCGCCAACAATTCGGAAATCGATGTAATTTGGGAGAAGTTTCAGCAGAAGCTCGGACCGCTGCGTGAGCAGATCAATGCATCCCTCAAGCAAAAGTGGGAGGAATGGGAAATCCCTCGCGAGGCCGACGACAAATGGCCGGGGTCGGCAAAGAAGCTGCACGCCGAGTGGTGGCAGCAGCGCATCGCCCGTCAGAAGGAGATCGACGCCTCCATCGCCGCCAAGGCCGACTTCGAATATCTCTACGACAAGCCCTACGACGACAAACGCAAGGTACGGGTCGCTGGACCGTTCACTGTCGAGAGCCTCTCCCCGCACCGCGTGCTGGCGGTGGATGAGAACGACGAGCTGATTGACGGCGCTTCGAAATCCAAGAACGGTGACGAGCAGGGATTTGTCCAAATGATCGTGGAAAACCTCAAGACCGCCGGAGTCCAGCAGGCGCACAAAGAAGACAAGATCGCGTTCTCCTCCATCACTCCGTGGCCGGGATATCTGGTCAGCGCCGAAGGAAGGTATATCGAGGGCTCCGCTGGTGCGGAGAAACGTGCCGCGATCTTCATTGGTCCGGAGTTCGGCACAGTCTCCCGTCCCGATCTGGTGGAAGCTGCGCGCGAGGCGGGCGATGCCGGGTTCGACGTGCTGATCGCCTGCGCCTTCAACTACGATGCGCGCTCGGCGGAATTCGACAAGTTGGGCCGCATCCCAGTGCTGAAGGCGCGCATGAACGCCGACCTGCACATGGCCGACGATCTGAAGAACACCGGTAAGGGCAACCTGTTCGTCATCTTTGGCGAGCCGGACATCGACATCCTGAGCGCCGCCAACGGGCAGATCCAGGTCAAGGTCAACGGCGTGGACGTGTTTCACCCCAACACCGGCGAGGTCCGCAGCGACGGAGCCGAGGGCATCGCCTGCTGGTTCATCGACACCGACTACAACGAGGAGAGCTTCTTTGTCCGGCACGCCTATTTTCTGGGCGCGAACGATCCGTACAAAGCGCTCAAAACCACGCTGAAGGCCGAGATCAACGAAGAAGCCTGGGCCACGCTGAACAGCGATACCTCCCGCCCGTTCGATAAACCGAAATCCGGGCGGATCGCGGTAAAGGTGATCAACCATCTGGGCGATGAAGTGATGAAGGTGTTCCGGGTAGATTGATGCGGAGCAACAGCGCTACGGAGGAAACTCGGAACGACACGCGATGAACGGGAGTGCGTGGCAGCCTCGGACGATCCTTCGGTTCGTTCAGTCCATCCCGACCAGCACTAATGTCGTCCGCGTGGACACCGACGCAGGCGAAGGGTTTCTGAAGGCGATGGGCAATCCGGAAGGATCTAATGTGCTGGCCTGCGAACTGGTGGGAACTCTATTGGCACGGTGGCTTGGGCTCCCGACGCTGCGACACGCCCTCGTATCGGTGACTCCCGACGATGAGATTCCCCTTGCTGGTGGAGGGTTGGCCGCTCCAGGTCCGGCTTTCATCACGAAGGCGGAGAATGGATTTCCTTGGGGCGGCGATGAAGAAGCGCTGCGGCGCATCAGTAATCCTCACGACATTTCGCGGCTAGTGGTACTCGACACGTGGATTCGAAATTGCGACCGTTATCGGCCTGAGCCAAACCTCCGGGTGAACGTGGACAATGTGTTCCTCGTATGGCAGACAGGACTCGAACGAGGGCTCGTCCTGAAAGCCATCGATCAGACCCACGCTTTCACCTGCGGACGCGAGCTAACCGCCCGGATCAGCCACTTGGACGCGATTTCGGACACCACGGTCTTCGGTTGCTTTCCGGAGTTCGAGTCTTTCCTCGATCGGGAACATGTACGAGCCGCTACTCTCCGTCTTGCGCAAATGGACGGAGCACAGGCTCGTGAGTTCGTTGCGAGAGTACCGGCTGAGTGGCAGGTCGACGCTCCAGTGCGGGATGCTTGGTGTAGGCTCATTGCAGAGCGGGCGGCGTTCGTGGCCGCTCACATGGCTTCGTGGCTTTGGCCGTAAAGATGCAAAGGCAAATGTTCGATGAACGATAAACAGGAGTTGTGAAACATGAGTTCGACGAAGGGCTATTACTCGATTATTCAATATTGCCCAGACCCGTCCAGGTTGGAGGCGGTAAACATCGGAGTGGCGCTGTTCTGCCCTGAGCTTCGATTCTTGCGAGCCAGGTTCGGGCGTAGACGGACCAGCGTCAGCCAGCTCTTTGGCAAACAGGATTGGGAGTTCGTCAGCCTGCAACAGTCCGCGATCGAGGCGAGACTGGCTCGTGAGGAGCGGGCGTTCGATAAGCTGGAAGACCTGGAGGCATACATATCGCGCCGGGCGAACGCCCTGACGATGACGAGTCCGCGTCCGGTGAAGGTGGAGAATCCCGAGTTGGAGTTGGAGCACCTGCTTCGCCGTTTGGTGGGCTCGCAGGTCGAAGCCGCCGAGCGGGCGGAGCGCATATCAAAAGAACTGGGAAATCTTCTCCAGAGCGCTGGGGTTGCGGACCATCTGCAGAGGAACGTGACCGTTCGCCCGCCCATGCTCCCCAAACCTGTAAAGGCGCCTTTCGCCTACAGAAATGGGAGGTTGAACCTCATAGAGCCAATTCAGTTCGAAGGCCTGACAGCGTCGGCGATATTCAGCAGGGCGAGTGTCCACGCGGTCGAAGGCGAGTTCCTTGCGGAATACACAGACCCTAAGTTTGGAAAGTTGGGCTTAGTGATAGTCGCGAAGTTCGCACCGGAGCAGAAGCAGGAGCAAAGAACAGCGCAGACCGTGTTTGAGAAGCATAGCGTTCCGATGTATACCTTCGGGAAGTTGGAACCGCTGATTGAGGACATCAGGCAGCATTCACGCTAGGCGATCAGCGTCCAGATGGAATTTCGCATTGCTGACACATTTACCGACAGCCTAGCCAAGCTCACGGGCGACGAGCAGAAGGCTGTCAAGACGGCGGCATTCGATCTCCAGTTGAACCCGGCGCATCCGAGCCTGCAATTCCACAAACTCGACAAGGCGAAGGATCGACGATTTTGGTCGATTCGAGTGTCGAGCGACGTCCGTCTGATCGTGCATCGCACCGAGTCCAGCCTGCTGCTGTGCTACGTCGGTCACCACGACAACGCTTATCATTGGGCCGAACGTCGGAAGCTCGAAACCCACCCCAAGACTGGCGCCGCGCAATTCGTCGAAGTTCGGGAGACTGTGCAGGAGATCGCGATTCCCAAATACGTTGAGGTGGCGCAACCTGCTATCGCGAGGCCACTTTTGTTTGATCGCATCTCCGAAGGCGAGCTGCTGGGGTACGGTGTACCGGCCGAATGGATGGCCGATGTACGCCGCGCCAATGAGGACACGTTGCTGGAACTGGCGGATCACTTGCCGAGCGAAGCTGCGGAGGCGTTGTTGGATCTGGCCACTGGCGTCGCGCCAAAGGTCGCCAGACCCGTAGCCGCTGACGCCGATCCGTTCGCGCATCCGGACGCTCAACGCCGCTTCCGCGTGATGGCTAATGTAGAGGAGCTGGAACGTGCGCTCGACTACCCGTGGGACAAATGGACGATTTTCCTGCATCCTGCGCAGCGCACTTTGGTTGAGCGCGATTACAGCGGCCCAGCGCGGGTGGCGGGTTCGGCGGGCACGGGAAAAACCATCGTTGCTTTACATCGAGCGGTTTACTTGGTTCGGGCGAACCCGGATGCCAGAGTGCTACTTACGACTTTCTCCGACACACTGGCGAATGCGCTTAGGACAAAACTCCGGCAGCTCATCAGCAACGAACCTCGGCTTTGGGAACGGCTTGAGGTTCATTCGATGAACGCGATCGGGCGACGGCTCTACGAGGTGAACTTTGGCCGTCCGAAGATCGCATCCAGTGAAACGATACGAGAGCTTCTGGAAGAGGCCGCTCGGACCGTGGAGGGGAACAAGTTCTCGCTGCACTTCCTGCTGACGGAATGGGAACAGGTAGTTGACGCTTGGCAGTTGGAATGCTGGGAATCCTACCGAGACGTCATGCGCTTGGGGCGTAAAACACGGCTGAACGAAGCTCATCGGGTTATGCTCTGGGCGATATTCGAGCGTGTGCGGTCCGATCTCAAGACACGAGGTCTGGTCACATACCCGGACGTGTTCAGCCGGGTAGCGTCCAAACTTCGAGAGAGTGCGCATCCGCCGTTTGAATTCGCGGTTGTAGATGAGGCCCAGGATGTCAGCGTGGCTCAGCTACGATTTCTTGCGGCGCTCGGAGCCGCGCGGCCGAATAGCCTGTTCTTTGCGGGTGACCTGGGCCAACGGATCTTTCAGCAGCCATTCTCCTGGAAAGCTCTCGGCGTGGATGTTCGGGGGCGATCGTCTACACTACGGATCAACTACCGGACATCACACCAGATCAGAACGCAAGCCGATCGCTTGTTGGGCCCTGAAGTGTCCGATGTGGACGGTAATACGGAAGAACGCAAGGGCACGATCTCCACTTTCAACGGTCCATCGCCAGAGATCATGGTTCTGGATACTCGCCAGGAAGAAATCAAGGCCGTCAGCGAGTGGCTGGCGGAACGGACGAAGGAGGGCATCGTGCCTCACGAGATCGGCGTCTTCGTCCGCTCAGCGGCCGAGCTGGATCGTGCTCGTGCGGCGGTCGAGGATGCAAAGCTCCCCTACAAGGTGCTCGATGACAACGTTGAGACAGTCAGTGGCTTTGCTTCGATCAGCACGATGCATCTTGCCAAGGGCCTTGAGTTCCGAACCGTGGTTGTGCTGGCTTGCGATGATGAAGTAATTCCGCTGCAGGCGCGGATCGAAACAGTTGCCGACGACTCGGATCTCGAAGAGGTATACAACACGGAACGCCACCTGCTATACGTGGCCTGCACGCGAGCACGCGACCACCTGCTGGTGACGAGCGTTGAGCCTGCATCTGAGTTCTTGGATGACCTGCGGAAGTGAGAGCCTTCTCGATGGATCTAGCGGAGCGAACGCGCAAGCGCATCAACCGGCGGCTGATGCCGTTTCTGTTCATCCTTTATATTGTTGCGTTCCTGGATCGCATCAACGTGAGTTTCGCCGGGCTCGACATGACGCGCGAGCTGGGCTTTTCGAACGAAGTTTTTGGGTTCGGCGCGGGGATCTTCTTCGTCGGATACGTGCTGCTGGAGATTCCCGGGACGCTGTTGGTGGAATTGTGGAGCGCGCGCAAATGGATCGCGCGCATCATGATCTCGTGGGGCTTCGTGGCCGCGCTCACGGGACTCGTTCACACGGCCAACCAATTCTACTGGGCGCGCTTCTTGCTGGGCGTGGCGGAAGCCGGATTCTTTCCGGGCGTGATCGTTTATCTGACGCATTGGTATCGCAATCAGGATCGCGCACGAGCCATCGGCATGTTCATGTCGGCCATTCCGATCTCGCAGATCGTGGGCGCTCCGGTTTCGGGCTTGCTCATGAAGATTCACTGGCTGGGTTATTCCGGGTGGCGCTGGCTGCTCATCCTGGAAGGACTGCCGGCCGTGGTGCTCGGCTTTGTAACTTTGTTCTATTTGACCGATCGTCCCGAGCAGGCGCGCTGGCTCGCCGACGACGAGCGCGATTGGATTGTGGGCGAGCTGCGGCGGGAGCAGGAGGCCAAGCAGCGGGTTCTGAAGCTGAGCGTGTGGCGCGCTTTCTATCATCGCGACGTGCTGCTGCTGACCGCGGTCTATTTTCTCGGGGCGACGGCACAGTACGGGTTCGGGCTGTGGCTGCCCAAGATCATTCAGAAGCTGTCGGGGTTCAGTTCGTTCGAGGTGTCGATGATCTCGGCGATACCGTATCTGGCGTCGTGGCCGGCGATGCTGTTCATCGGGTGGAATGCGGATCGGACTGGGGCGCGGCGCGGTCATGCGGCGATTTGCTACCTGGCCTGCGGGCTTGGATTGGCGGGCACGCTGGTGACCGGCAGCAGCGTCGCGCTGGGGATCATGATGTTTT
>Ga0209648_10000540_pt1 | contig 28925 bp, 18 predicted proteins | sample GraSoi2013_115cm_FD_185830 | JGI IMG/M metagenome (GOLD analysis project Ga0209648, IMG submission 185830) | Grasslands soil microbial communities from the Angelo Coastal Reserve, California, USA - Sample 9_17_2013_115cm (SPAdes) (version 2) | ecosystem: Environmental > Terrestrial > Soil >...
CGGATGCTGTGGGTAGTACCGTTCGCCTTCTTTGTACCTGCTGCATCGCCTGGTCCACAAGCTGCATCGCGCGTTCGCGGTGTCCCCCCTTGTTTGGTGCAGCCTTCTCCAGTTCAGCCCTGGCTTGTTGCAGAGGTCCCATGGCTGCGCACATATGAGGCTCATGTCGGGCCATCTGAGCGCTCTGTGCGTGCACAACTTGAATACAGGCCTAAGCTGAACAGCAGCACTAGAGTGCTGCTGAATGCAATAACTCTCGTGCGCATGAAATCCTCCGACAACGTAGACTGAGACGGCGTTTTGAGACGAAATAGCCCCACTGCAGGTTGCTTTGAGTTGAAAGGGTTCTGCTACACTGTCTCGCTCGCCAGAGCGCTACGAAAGGATCTCGGATCCAGCTCATGGATTACGTTCTCGGTATTGATGTTGGAACAGGCGGCACGCGGGCGGTTCTAGTGAATCGCTCAGGAGCCATCGTCAGCTCCGCAACTTGCGAGCACGTTCCATTCGCTTCGCCCAAGATCGGTTGGGCAGAGCAGGACCCGCACGACTGGGTTCAAGCTGCTGGATCGGCGATCCGACAGATCATTTCAGACGCGGGCATTTCTGCTTCCGACATCTCTGCCGTAGGTCTTGCCGGACAAATGCATGGGGCTGTGCTGCTCGACGAAAATGACCAGGTACTCAGGCCCTCGCTTATCTGGTGCGATCAGCGCACACAAGCGCAATGCGATTGGCTGAACCAGAAAATAGGTGAGCAGAAGATTATAGAACTCACCTGTAACCCCGCGTTGACGAATTTCACTCTGACCAAATTGCTATGGGTGCGAGATAACGAACCAGAGATTTGGCGGCGATTCCGTCAGGTGCTTTTGCCTAAGGACTACGTCCGTTTCCGGCTCACCGACGAACATGCAATGGACGTGGCCGACGCTTCCGGCACTCTAATGCTCGACGTGGCGCACCGCCGCTGGTCGGACGAGATGATGTCGGCAGCAGGGCTGCCCATGAGTTGCCTGCCGACGCTTTACGAATCGCCGGAGGTCTGCGCCCACATTTCCGAAGCCGGAGCCGAGCATACAGGACTAAAGCTGGGGACACCGGTAGTCGCTGGGGCCGGCGACCAGGCTGGCGGCGCCGTTGGCATGGGCATCGTCCGGGCGGGCGCGGTGAGTGCGACGATTGGAACTTCGGGCGTAGTGTTCGCTGCAACCGATACTCCCGCCATGGATGCCAAAGGCCGGGTGCACACTTTCTGCCATGCTGTTCCGGGCCGGTGGCACGTGATGGGGGTGACCCAGGCCGCGGGATTATCATTTCGTTGGCTGCGCGATCTGCTGCGCCGTACCTCTGGCTCGTCAGATCTCTCTTACGACGACTTGACGCGGGAAGCCGAAAATATTCCCGCCGGGTCCGATGGCGTACTTTGGGCGCCTTATCTCATGGGAGAGCGCACTCCGCACCTTGACCCGAATGCTCGTGGTACTTTGACCGGACTGGCAGCCAGTCATGGTCGCGGCCACGTAACGCGGGCGATTCTAGAAGGCGTGGCGTTCAGCCTCAAAGACACATTTTCATTGTTTGACGAAATGCAGGTGCCGATCCGTAACATTCGCCTGGGCGGAGGAGGAGCACGCTCGGCTTTGTGGCGGCAGATCCAGGCAGATGTGTACGCTCACCAAGTCGAAATCCTGGCGGCGGAAGAAGGCGCTGCCTACGGAGCTGCACTGCTTGCCGGCGTAGGAGCGCAGTTCTGGAGTTCCGTGGAAGATGCCTGCGACGCGGTGGTGAAGGTGCAACAGCGAGTAAGTCCGGATCCGAAGGCGACGCAGGTATTGAAGAAGCAGTACGATCATTACCGCCGGCTGTATCCCGCTCTGAAGCCCTTGTTTAGCGAAATGAGCCAAAGCTAACGAGCTCACCCGAATGAGTTCGCCCGTTCCTGCTATGGTTAATCATGGTTGAGGTTATATGTAGCGGCTTGCTTTTCGATCTCGATGGCGTGCTGGTGGACTCGACTCCCGCAGTTGCCCGTGTATGGAGCCGTTGGGCCATCGAAAACGGTTTTGATCCGGAGGAGATCGTGCGCCGCGCCCACGGTCGTCCAAGTATCACGACGATTCGCGAGCTTCTTCCAAACGCAGATCACGAGGCAGAAAACCGAAAGGTTGAGCAGGGTGAGATCGCAGACACCGGTGGAGTTGTCCCCCTGCCCGGAGCCCGCAAATTGCTCGATTCCCTTCCCGGTGATCGCTGGGCCATTGTGACCTCATGTACGCGAGCATTAGCCGAGGTGCGATTGAAAGCTGCCGGCCTGCCGATTCCGCTACGCCTGCTCACCTGCGATGACGTGAGGAACGGCAAGCCCGATCCCGAGCCGTACTTGAAGGGTGCGGCGCTGCTGGGTGTCCCTGCGCCGAAATGCCTGGTTTTCGAAGATGCTCCGGCGGGGATTCGGGCCGGGAAGGCTGCCGGGGCACTAGTTGTGGCAACTAGAGCCACGGCGCCTGATTCCGACCTGGAGGAGGCGGGGGCAGACTGGATTGTTTCCGGCTGCAGCAGCGTCTCGGTCCTCAAATCGGTCCACGGCTCAGATGCGGTCAGGCTCTCTCTAAACTGCTGAAAAACCGCGACCGAGTCGGCGACGCCGCGGCGCAATAACGAGTGCGGCAGCGTCTATTGTGAAGTGCGAGGATGGCTTGACTATCAACCTCCACAATGAGAATCGGAGTGAGGCGAAAAGCAGATGTGCGTCAGTAATTACTCCTCTCGTTCTTAAGAAGCACGCCTTGCCAGAGCCTGAAAAAAACACGACCAAATCCTAAAGCCATCCTGCGGTGTGTGTTGTATGGCAGTCGTAACCGCGCGTCGCAAAATATGCGCAAGAACTATTGGGAAAGGCGTTCATCTACTTAGGATGAGAGATTAGTGGGCAAACTCGACTCCTTTCGCGGGGGCTTGCATGGACGACCTGGAAACACGCCGTAATGGAAGGGCATTGTGTCTACTGTCTGTTGTCGCGATTGTGATCGCGGTGGGTCTGTTTACAAGGGACAACGTTCAATCCGCGGCGACTGAACGAACAACGGTTGCAACCTACACTCGCGGCATCCTTCATCTCACCATTCCTTACCGGGCCGCTGACGCTGGAGCAGGCCAGCTAACCATTGAGGTCCTGGATCCAGAAGACAACATCCTCGGCCGGACACAACGGCGCCTTGACATTGCAGTTGGAAATGGGCAGTGGAGCGGAGAAGTCAAGTTTGAGAAACCGTTGGCGATTGAGGACTTGGTTTGGCAGCGCATGCATTACAAATTTGATTATGACAATCAACCAACGGCAGAACTGGAAGGCACCGAATCTGTTTCCACGATTCTGCGTACGCCGGTCGTACATATCTTGGGCCAGCAGTCCTACTTAAGCGGAGGTCAGGCCGCGGTACGGATCATCGTCACAGATTCACAGAATGAACCGATGCGCGGGCCAGGTTCAGTGCGGATCGAACTAATCGGGCCCAGCGAAACTCACCGCCTTCTCTTTACGGGACAGCTAAATCGCCGGAGCACAACCGAGGCCCAGTTCCGGTTCCCATCCGGAATGATGGGGAACTATCAATTGCGCTACCTGGTTGATACCGCTATCGGGTCCACTGAATTTACCCAGCAGGTGCGACTGGAAGACAAAATCTCGATTCTCCTCACCACCGAGAAGCCGATTTACCAGCCTGGACAAATCATTCATGCGCGCGCGCTGGCACTTGACCGCGCTAATCATCAGGCGGTCGGCGACCGCAGGCTGGTGTTTGAAGTGGAAGACTCCCGTGGCAACAAAGTGTTCAAGAAAGTAATGGCAACCGACAAGTTCGGAATCGCCTCAGCCGACTTTACGCTGGCCGACGAAGTGAACCTTGGCACCTATCACCTGCGTGCTTTGATGGGCGAAGGTGACGCGCCGACAAACACGGCGGAATTGGCCCTGAACGTTGAGAAATATGTTCTTCCGAAATTCAAGGTTGCGATCGACTTCGCCGACGGCAAAGGACGTCATGGCTATCGCCCGGGCGATCACGTCACCGGCACCGTACGCGCAAACTATTTCTTCGGTAAGCCTGTAGACGATGCTGAAATCACCGTCAAAGCTTCCGGAATGGATGTAGCTCTATTCAACGCCGCCTCGGTCGAGGGCAAGACTAATCACGATGGCGAATACCGCTTCGATCTGCGGCTGGCGAACTATTTTGTAGGCCGACCTCTCGACCACGGCGCAGCGCGAGTGCTGGTTGAAGCGACCGTCAAAGATTCCGCCGGGCACGCGGAAACGCGAGGCGATCCGATCACGGTCAGCGAATCGCCTCTTGTAATTACGGCGGTCCCGGAGGGAGGCACGCTGGTTCCCAATCTCGAGAACCAGGTCTTTATTCTCACCTCTTACCCAGACGGAACGCCAGCCAGGACGAATCTGAAGGTGTCGTTCGGAGATTCCGAGCAGCAGGTCTCGACCGACGACGGCGGCGTTGGCATTGTGTCGATCAAATCAGGCACGGGCGATCAAAGCATTGCAGTAAAGGCAAGCGACGGAGAAGGCAATGCGGCTGCAACGTCGGTGCCGCTTCAGAGCCGCTCAGGAGAGGACCAGATCCTATTGCGGACGGAAAGAGCTGTGTACCGGAGCGGAGACCACATTCAGCTAAAGGTCTTCTCGACCAAAGAACGCGGCACGGCGTACGTCGACATTGTGAAGGACGGTCAGACGATCCTGACCCGCGACTTGGACATCGCACATGGCCAAGCCGAGCTCTCGCTCGCAGCCACGCCCGACCTGGCCGGGGTAGTGGATTTCAATGCCTACCTCTTCGGAAGAGATGCGCAACCTGTAGGTGATCATCGTTTAATTTTTGTGCAGCCGGCCGATGAGTTGAAAATCGAGACCTCCGCCGATGCGGCGGTCTATAAACCCGGTGACGATGCGCATGTGCGCTTCCGCGTGACTAATGAAAATGGGGAAGGCGTGAGTGCCGCGCTGGGGCTGCAAGTGGTGGATGAAGCCGTGTTCGCGCTCGCAGAAAAGCAGCCCGGGTTCGCCAAGGTCTTCTTCTACCTTGAACAAGCAGTGATGAAGCCTCGTTACGAGATTCACTCCATTGGCATGCCAGAAATTGTTGAGCCGCTAGAACAGTCAAAGGCGGATGAACGAGACCGTGCGGCGCGTGCATTGTTTTCGGCGACTGAGTTGGTGGGAGCCAATAAGTTTGAAACTGAGTTTGGGCGCGCGCTACCGACTGCTAAGTTCGGAGAGTATTCGGCCCGATATCAAGCTCGTTTTCTCTCACAGATGCGCAGGCTGGCGGACAAGTTGGGCCGCGCCTACACCCAGAGCCCTGAACGAGGCGACCTCACAAAGGCTTTCGCAAACGTGAAGGAACATCGAGACCCCGACCTTCGCGACGCGTGGGGAACCGAGATCCGAATGGAACCCACACCATGGTTCCGTGATCACAGGCACTACATGGTGTTAAGCGCGGGCGCGGATCACCGATTCAACAGCGGGGACGACCTAGTCGCGTACCTGGAGGTTCGTACGGGGAGAGTTGTGGGTCGTCCAGATGCAGGTCGTCCAGACACAGGGAACGTGGATGTAAATATCGAACACGATCGTGGACCCTTTAACGGTCGTGCAGAGATCGTAGGCACTGTCGCGGATCCAACGGGCGCCGTGGTTCCTGGAGCTAGTGTCGATGTACGTGAGATTTCCACCGGAAAGACGCGCAGTACGAAAACGAACGCTGCTGGACAATTCACCTTTTCCGGCCTGCCAGCTGGTGACTACGCCGTACAGGTATCATCACCTGGTTTCAAAATAGCGTTACAGGATCTGACTCTGCGCCTGCGTGATCGTGCTGAGCTGTCAGCAACTCTGGCCATCGGTTCGGCGACCGAGGAGGTTGAGGTTACTGGCGCTGCTGTGGCTGTGGTCACGGGGGTGCCCGGCGGGGGGATGGGCGGTGTCATGGGCGGGATTGGTGCCAGAGAGCTTCCTTTGAACGGTCGCAATGTTATGGAGCTGGAAGCCGATATGGTTGCTGTGCCGATAGCAGCCCTTTCGAGAAACAGCGCGTCTCTGCTAAAAGACGACAAGCAGAGTGACGCTTCCTCAGCCTCGCGGGTGCGCTCCTATTTCCCTGAGGCGCTTTACATCAATCCCGAAATCATCACCGATGCAGACGGCCGTGCCAGTATCAGCATCCCGCTGGCAGACTCAATCACAACCTGGCGCATGGCCATGCTTGCCTCGACGGTGCACGGTGCACTCGGTAGCGCGACCTCGAGTTTGAAGGTCTTTCAGGACTTTTTCGTTGATCTAGATCTGCCAGTCACGCTTACCCAGGGCGACCGGGTTTCGATTCCGGTGGCGATCTACAACTATTCGGGTTCGCGCGGAGACGTCAGCCTGAAACTCGCGGAAGACGAGTGGTTCGGGATGGTCGATGATGCCGCCGAAAAATCAGTTTCAGTTGAATCCCCGCGCGTAGGAGGCTCCCAGTTCACCATCGAAGCCAAGCGCATTGGCAAATTTAAGCTGACCCTCTCCGCCAAAATGAATGGAGAAAGCAACCGGGCAGATATCGTGGTCCGCGAAATTGAGGTCATTCCAAATGGACGAGAGCAGAATGTGGTTTTCAATGGTCGGCTGGAAAACACGGTGCAGCATGAGATCGAATTTCCACCTAATGCAATTCCCGACGCGAGCAAGATTTTTGTCCGCCTCTATCCGGGGCCGCTGAGCCAGATCGTGGAAGGCATGGACAAGCTCCTGCAAATGCCGTTTGGATGCTTCGAACAGACCTCATCGGTCACTTATCCCAATGTGCTGGCTCTCGATTATATGAAGCGCACGAAGAAGCTGACGCCCGAAGTACATGCCAAGGCCGAAGGCTACATCGCGAACGGGTATCAACGATTGCTGACGTTTGAAGTTCCCGGCGGCGGCTTCTCCTGGTTCGGCAATGCGCCAGCGAATAAGATCCTCACCGCTTACGGGCTGATGGAATTTTCAGACATGTCGAAGGTTTACGACATCGATCCAAAGGTCATCTCGCGAACGCAGCAGTGGCTGGCAGGCCAGCAACAAGCAGACGGAAGCTGGAAGCCAGACGCGTCGTTCATCAATGAGGGCGCCACGAATCGGTTCAACAAAGACCAGCTGCGGATTACGGCATACGTCGCTTGGTCGCTCGAAAATACCGGTTATCAGGGACCCGCGGTCGAAAAGGCCCGGCAGTACGTAGCCAACCACATGGGCGAAAAGGCGGATGCTTACACATTGGCCGTTGTCGCCAACTTCGCCGTTGATTACGGAAAAGACCGCGAGCTCACCCGTCACGCGATACAGTTGTTGCTCGATGCGCGAACCGAAAAAGGCGAACAGGTGTGGTGGAGCGCGGACGAAACTGGCGTTTACTCGACGGGCGAAAGCGCCAGCGTAGAGACCACAGGTCTTGCGCTGCAGGCGCTGCTCAAATGGGGAGAGGCATCGGGAACGGCGCGCAAAGCACTCAGCTACATCACAGCCAAGAAAGGTGCATCAGGGACCTGGGGGACAACCCAGGCGACGATCATGGCCCTGCGGGCCCTTCTCCTGGCAACCGAGAAAAGTACCGCTGACGTTCACGGCACGGTTGAAGTGTTGCTAAATAACAAAACCATCAGGGAGCTCACCTTGACGTCGGAGAACAACGATCTACTGCACCAGTTCGTCCTTAAAGGTGTCGATGTGCAAGAGGCAAACACGGTAAGCCTGAGATTCGATGGCAAAGGGGGCCTGGCTTATCAAATTGTCGGCAGCTATTTCTTAGCTTGGGACGAAAAGCCCGCGAATGAGCCTCTGTCCATAAATGTGTCCTACGATCGTACGCATCTTGCGCAAGATGACATTGCCACAGCGACCGCAACCATCAAGAACAACCTCGACAAATCAGCGAACATGGTGATGGTTGACCTCGGTATTCCGCCGGGATTTGATCTACTCAGTGAAGACTTGCAGACGTACATCGAAAAAAGCGCCGGACGCAAGAGCGGACATTTGGAGAAATTCACGCAGACGGCGACGCAGGCCATTCTTTATTTCGATTCACTTGCTCCGGGCAGCACATTGACCCTGAGTTTCCGTCTGCACGCGAAGTATCCCATCCGCGCGCGCACATTCCGTTCACGCGTGTACGAATACTACGATCCGGATGTGAACGCAGTTGCTCGTCCCGTCCAGCTGGAGGTCAAAACCAGATAGCGCGGATTGGACATCCATGCGGACGGTTATGCTCCCGGTGCGATGATATGCTTAAACAGTCGCGCCTTCATGGGCTGTAGCCGGGTATGTCCAAGCCAAATATTCCAGAATCCTCAGTGATCGGTGAGCCGAGCGAATCTTTCGGCAACATTCTTTCGCAATTCGAGCAAACCCACTCAGTCAAACGAGTAGAAGGCAGCCGTGAAGGAACGGTCGTTTCGGTTTCGTCAGACTCAGTGGTCCTCGACATCGGGTTCAAGACGGAAGGCGTCTTGTCGCTCTCGGAGTTGAAGAATGATCCCAGCGCAGTGAAGCCGGGCGACAAACTCCAGGTCACCATCAAAGGTCGCGATCCTGAGGGCTACTACCAACTGACTTGTAGTAAGGCAGCGCGGCCAACAGACTGGGCAGCGCTGGAGAGGGCCTTTGCTGACAAGACGACGATTGTCGGGACGGTAACGGCGGTCGTAAAGGGCGGGTTGAGCGTGGATGTGGGGGTACGCGCATTCATGCCGGCCTCGCGCAGCGGCGCGCGCGATGCCGCTGAGATGGAGAAGTTGGTAGAACAGGAGATTCGCTGCCGCGTTATCAAGCTCGACGCGGCAGAAGAAGATGTTGTGGTGGATCGCCGCGCTGTGGCCGAAGAGGAAGAACAAGCGGTGAAGGGCCGGCGGTACTCCGAAGTAAAGGAAGGCGATACGGTGAGCGGCACGGTTCGAAGCCTGACTGCCTATGGAGCGTTCGTGGATATTGGCGGTGTGGATGCGTTGCTGCACGTCGGCGACATTTCACTGGGCCGGATTAACAATCCAGCCGACGTGCTTTCTATTGGTCAGCAGATCGAAGTGAAGGTCCTGAAGATCGATCCGGAGAGGCGGCGCATTTCTGTCGGAATGAAGCAGCTGCAGCCGTATCCGTGGGACTCGGTCCCCGGCAAGTACAAAGTAGGCGAGCGTGTCCGTGGCACAGTCACTCGCGTGATGGACTTCGGCGCCTTCGTTGAACTGGAGCCGGGGATTGAGGGAATGATTCACGTTTCCGAAATGTCCTGGGTCAAGAAGGTGCGAAAGCCGAGCGATCTGGTGAAGCCCGGCGAAACTGTTGAGGCTGTGATCCTCGGCGTAAACACGGGTGAACAGCGCATGTCGCTGGGGTTAAAGCAGGCGCTAGGTGATCCCTGGGTTGATGCTGTGCAGAAGTTTCCGGTTGGGTCGGCCGCCGAGGGCCCGGTCGTGAGCCTCACAAAATTTGGCGCGTTCGTGCAGGTGGCTGAGGGCATAGAGGGCATGGTTCACGTCAGCGACATCAGCGCGGAGAAGCGCATCAATCATCCGCAAGATGTGCTCAGAGTGGGACAGTCGGTGAAGGCGCTAGTGCTCGAACTGGACACTGAGAAGCGGAGACTGAAGCTTGGGATGAAACAACTGGTTCCGACCAGCATTGACGAATACCTCGCCGAACATCAGCCAGGGGACGTGGTCAGCGGCCGAGTGGTAGAAGTTTCGGGTGGCTCGGTGCAGGTGGAACTGGGAGAGGGAATCCGTGCAGCGTGCGGGATTTCGGCAGAGACGAAACAAGAAGCTGCGAACGATAGCGCGGAAACAAAAACCAATTTGGCATCACTGAGCTCGATGCTCGCTGCCCGCTGGAAGAGCGGTGCCGTAGCGGAGTCTTCGAAGCCGCAAGAAATCCAGCCGGGGCAGATTCGGAAGTTTCGGATCACAAAGCTGGATCCAGCAGCGAAGAAAATCGACGTTGTACTCGTGTAGTGTGGACCGACACCCCGCGACTCCGTCGCCTGCGCCTACCGCGCCCCGGCATGCGTTCGGCGATGACCTTAATACGTAATTACCAGGAGCCCGCAACCGTTGCCGCCGATCGTTAATGTTCAGAAAATCTCGAAGTCCTTCGGAGCGCAGCCGCTCTTTGAGGATGTCTCTTTCACGGTTTCTGAAAGAAGCCGCATTGGGTTAATCGGGCCGAACGGTTCGGGAAAATCCACATTGCTGCGGATTCTCGCCGGGACCGAAGAACCTAGCAGCGGGAACGTTGCGGTCCGAAGGCGCTTGCGGCTGAGCTATGTTGAGCAGGATTCGCACTTCAAAGCTGGCGAAACCGTGCGTTTCGTCATCGAGAGGGCTCTCGCGAGTTCGGCGAACATTGACTCGAAATACAGCGATTCGAGGGACGGCGACTCGAAGTACGGCAACTCGGAACATGGTGCCCACTTTGCCGAGACGTTGGGCCGAGCGGGGTTTGAGGACCTCGAAGCGGAAGCGGCCGCGTTGTCCGGAGGCTGGCAGAAACGCCTTGCCATAGTGGAGGCGCTGGTTCAGGCACCCGATGTCTTACTGCTGGATGAGCCCACGAATCACCTGGACCTCGCCGGAATTAAGTGGCTTGAAGCTCTGCTAGAGGGGGCAGCATTCGCCTGCGTAGTCGTAAGTCACGACCGCTATTTTTTGGAGAACGTGGCCACCGAGATGGCGGAGCTCAGCCGCGTATATCCCGATGGCTTGCTGAGCGTTCGCGGGAAATACAGCGCGTTTCTGGAGAAGAAAGAAGAATTCCTACATGCGCAGTCGAAGCGCCAGGAAGCTCTGGAAAATCTGGTTCATTCGGAAATCGAATGGCTGCGTCGAGGAGCGAAAGCGCGCACTCGTAAATCCAAGGCGCGTATTGATAAGGCCGGGGAACTGATCGGTGAACTCGCCGACTTGAACGCTAGGACCCGGAGCGCAACCGCGCAAATTGATTTCTCTGCGACTGATCGCAAAACCAAGCGCCTGATCGAGCTCGATAACGTCAGGTTTGAAATCGGAGATCGAACGCTGTTCGAGCGACTCAATTTCATCATCACCGCTGGCATGCGGGTCGGATTAGTGGGGTCGAACGGCAGCGGGAAAACGAGTCTGTTGCGCCTGTTGCGCGGAGAATGGACACCCACGGGCGGAGAAATTCGTCGCGCCGACTGGTTACGTATTGTGTATTTCGACCAGAGCCGCCAGCTTGATACAAATATGACTCTTCGCCGCGCGCTGGCTCCGGACGGAGATTCTGTGGTCTATCAGGACCGCGTCATTCACGTCGCGTCGTGGGCGGCCAAATTCCTCTTTGCTGGCGAACAGCTCAGTCAGCCTGTGGAGCGGCTTTCCGGAGGTGAACGGGCACGCGTACTGATCGCTCAACTCATGCTGCAACCAGCCGACGTTCTCCTGCTGGATGAGCCCACAAACGACCTCGACATTCCTACGCTTGAAATTCTCGAACAAAGCCTGCTCGAATTTCGCGGTTCTCTGGTGCTTGTTACGCACGACCGCTACATGCTGGATCGCGTATCGAATATCGTGCTCGGCCTCGATGGCCAAGGTGGCGCGGAAAGTTTTGCTGACTATCAACAATGGGAGTCATGGCAGGCGGAACGCAAGCCGGCTGTGAACGCGTCCGGCCGCCCAGGTTTCGCGGATTCTCCTTTGCCGCCGAAAAAGAAACTCTCGTACCTGGAAGCGCGGGAATATGCCGGAATCGAGCAACGCATTGCCGACGCCGAGCAGCTGCTGCAAAGCCAACGGGCTGAACTGGAGAATCCGGCAATCGCCAGTGACGGTAGTCGGCTTGTGGCCGCCCATGCCGAAATGGAAGAGGCACAGAAAGACTTGGACACACTTTACGCCCGCTGGGCAGAACTTGAGGAGAAGGCAGGTAATTTGCCGCGTTCTCACAGTCGATGACCACTCACCGGTCGCCAGACTTCAGCTGCGATGCTTAAGGACTCCTCGCCGCGGAAAGCCAATCGCGCTCCGTTCCTGGAAAGCGATCGGATCCACGCCTTGGACTGATCTTTCTGGCACTAGGCCAGCGTAGCCGTCGCATTGCGTTTATAATTTTTGGGTCAAGTCATGGCGCCGAAGCAGCGTTACGCCCTTGTGGCCTACGTGAGAAATCCGGTCGGAGAGTTTGTCGAAAATCTCCGCACTGAACTTCACCCCGAACTGCCCCATCTGGCCGCTCATGTCACCTTGCTGCCGCCGCGATTTCTGCGCGGGGACGAAGCCAGCGCCCTCGAAGTCCTCGAGCAAGTCTGCAAGGAGGTCGAGCCATTTGAGGTCTCACTGGGCGAAGTCGAGACCTTTATTCCTGTGACTCCGACGGTTTTTATCCGCGTCGCTCACGCGGCTTACCGAATGCGCGAGTTGCACGACCGACTCAACGTGGATGGTTTGGCCTGTAATGAAGAATGGCCTTACATGCCCCATCTCACGATCGTCAAAATGGGCGCCGAGGACCAGGCCCAGTATGCCTATCGCGTGGCCCGGACACGTTGGGCCGAGTTCGATGAGGGCCGATGTATTGAGATTCGTGATCTGACGTTTGTCCGCGAAGAAGCTCAGAACCGCTGGGTGGACTTGGCCGGTATTCCATTGGGCGGACAGCGTTTAGTCCGAAGCTCGGGCCAGTGGCGCTAGGTTCAGATTTCCTCCCTGCAAATCGCCTCCAAAGTCCGACCCGCTAGGTTGGTTACCTGTCCTTTTTCCCGCCGGGCATGTCCCTCCCGTACTCTGCCCATCCTGCGATTGGGAGCGTAAATAATAGAAGATAGGACGGGCGAACGGTTGCCATCCGCGGAGGAGCAATGCAAATCGGCGTCTATGGTGCAGGGTATCTAGGTACAGTGATCTCGGCCTGTTTGGCGGATTTCGGCACTCCGGTCACCTGCTGCCATCCCGATAGCTCTCGTATGGTGGAAATGGCCCAAGGCAAGGTGCCCTTCCACGAAAAGAACCTGACGGAGGTCATCAAGCGTAATGTGCGGTCGGGCCGGCTGGCGTACTCGACCGACGTTGAATCTTTCGCGCGGAAATCCGGCGTAATCTTCCTGGCCGAGGACACTCCGCAGCATCTCACCGATCTGGTTCTCCGCATTTCGAAGGCAGTTTCGAAGCCACCCATCCTGTCCATTGTTACGCCGGTCTCAGTGGGTACTGGGGCTGCACTGGAGAAGAAGCTGCGCGATGCCGGACTGAAGGCGGTCATCGTTTCACAGCCGATGTTCTTTACCGCCGGATGCGCAGTCGAGGACTTCAACTGGCCGGACCGGATCGTTCTCGGGACTGCATCCAACGACGCCGTCTTGGCGATTAAGCAGATTTTTCACCCCTTGGTGATGCGTGGCGTGCCCGTGATCGTCACCAACCACGCGACCGCGGAACTAGTGCGGGAGTCGGCCACGGCATTCGTAGCCGCAAAGATTTCGTTTATCAACGAACTGGCTGGACTCTGCGAGCTCGTGGATGGCGATGCCGTGCATCTTTCATTGGCGCTGGGGCTGGACAAGAAAATCGGCCCGCGCTGCTTACAAGCGGGAGCCTCGATGGGCGGACTGTTCGCACAGTCGGACATGGATTCTCTAGCTAAATTAGCACAAGACAACAATGTGTCTTTGAAAGTGCTGAGTGCTGCCCGCGAGGTAAACCACTCGCTGGCCGACGGTCTGGCAGAGAAAATTTCTGTCTGCTTGAAGTCGCTGCAAAACAAGGACGTGGGAATTCTGGGGCTGGCGTTCAAGCCGAACACCAACTCGGTCGCAGGGTCGGCGGCTGTGAGGCTGGCGCAGAGCCTGGTGGCGCGGGGAGCGCGAGTGCGGGCTTATGATCCAGTGGCGATTCCGGATGCGAAGTTGGAACTGAATGGGAGTGTTCACTACTGCGAGTCGGCGTACGCGGCGGCGGAAGGTGTCGAGGCCCTGGTGGTCGGCACCGGCTGGCCGGAGTTCCGCAGCCTGGATTTCGCCAGAATCAAGAATCTTTTGCGGCGACCACTGATTGTGGACACCAAAAACATCCTCGATGGCGTCCGCCTGCGCGCAATGGGGTTTGAGTATGTGGGTGTGGGAAGAGCATAGTAAGCACGTTGTAGAGACGTAGCTTGCTACGTCTTGCTCGCGCGGGCAAGAATGCCGGGGCCAAGAGAGACGTTGCAAGCAACGCCTCTACGGAATAGCTGCCTCCACTTGTTATAATCAAAAAATCTGGTGGGAGTAGCTCAACTGGCAGAGCACCGGACTGTGGCTCCGACGGTTGCGGGTTCGATTCCCGTCTCCCACCCCATTTAGAATCCGTACTTCGCGATTACCGCTTTTTCTTTTTTTCCAATAAGCGCAAGGGCCGCATGTTCTGCCGGGAGGTTCAACGTCACTCGCGTGCCGGTGATCTTGTCCCGCAAATCAAGCTTTGCGTCTTCCGCATTCTCCGAAACAATAATGTAGAGGACCGAATCCTCCAGCGAGACAGGATAGACCATAACTCCCGGCGAAAGCGGTGTCAGGAGATCGAACGCGGGCTGAAGTCCGAGCCGCGCGGCAACGTACGAGTAGAGATTTCCGCCGGCATCGGAGTTCTCAGCTAGTTCGACCGGCTCCGCCGCCCAGAAAATACGCCCTTTGCCATGATTCAGCTCGGTGAAAGAACCATTCCCCAACCGCATCGATTCCAGCCAGCTCTGGGCCTGCAAGTCAAACGACAGAGGAGCTGCATAAAGCCGCTGTATGGCCGGTAAGGGCGATGCATCCTGCGGGAGCACCGAAGCAGTGTGATAAGTCAGAGGAACAGCGTGCGCGCCAGGGAGGAGTTCCGCGGCGCGATTGATTCGCTGCCAGTGTTCGTCGCGATCCACCGGCCCGGTGATCAGTAAATTTCCGCCGCCTTCTACATATTTCAGCAACGCCTGCCAGGCTTTTTCTGTCAGCGACTGCGCGGAGGGAAGAATGGCCAGCTTCGGAGTCCCCAGCTTCTCAATCTGGTTCTCGTAAATCAGGTAAGGCGTGAGTCGCGCATAAGAGGCCAGAGCGCGGGCTGATTTCCTCTGCGCTTCGATTTGCAAGTCGGCAAGCGCAGAATACTGCGCAGCTTGCGAGGCGATGATCGCAACTTGTGCCTGCTGCGGATTGCGCAAGTGGTCCTTGAGCCCAGCCGCAAACTTGGCGAAATTGCGCATCACTGTGGCTTCTGGCTTCTCGGTCAAATCAGCGCGTAACGCTCCAATGGGAGTCTCGTTTCCTTCGGTCATGTATGAGTTGGTGTTCCAGAGCCATTCGATTGCTCCAGAGCCTTGCACGAACGACATCGCGACTTTGCGTTCAAAGAGCGCGGCTTCGCTCTCGGGGGTGCGGCGTGAGGTTTCGTCGAGATTCAGTTCGCGTTGCAGTCCGGTTTCCTGAATCAGCATGACTTTGCCGGGCTGCTTGGCCACCAGCGAATCCCAGAGAATGGAATCGTTCTGCCACCAAGAGTGGTTCGTCGTGAAGTCAACCGAGGAACCGAAGAATGCGGGGGAAGGACGATCCTGGAAGCCACCTTCGTCCTGGCCAATGGTGATGAGTTGCTGCGATCCCGCCTGGCGAATGCCTTCGCGCATAGTGTGTACCCAATTGGCGAAACTCTCCTGGGCGAACATCTCGTAGTCATAGATCCGCAGCGAGTTGCGTCCGTTGTACATGCCGCGCGGGGCAAAGTCTATGTCCTCGGGTAGAGGAATCGTGCCTTGAACAGAATTGATTGGAACGCTCCATGCCGCTGCAAGTGCAGCGCGGTCGGGATAATGCTTGTCCAGCCATTCATTCCACTTTTGAGTTTCAATCCAGTCGCCATTTGGACGCATGGTCCACAGGCGCTTTGAAAAACTGGGCTCGTTGATCAAGTCGTAGGCAAGAAACGGAACATCGTGGAAACGCGCGGCGACGGAGGAAACCAGGGTCTTCTGCTTGCGCACAGCTTCAGGATCGAGATAGGGATTTACTCCACCTAGAACCTCCGGCAGGAATGCAAAGAAATTAAACTGCACCGGCAGGCCATACTTGCGCGCGGTCATTAGATGCGCCTCCAACGTGCGCAGCGTCCGTTCATACGGCTGGCCATTTTCGTCGGCAAATTTGTCCCACCCGGTCCACCATCCGGTGCGGATCATGTTCAGGCCAGCATCGTGAATTTGACGCAGATCGCGGTCCCACACGTAAACGTTCGGGTGATCAAAGTAAAGCCGTTGGACTTCGCTCGACATGTAGGTTGTACCGATGACAGCCAAAGGCTTGCCATCCAGTTCGAAGTAGTTTTCATTCACGCCGAGCTTGGGGCCAGATCGGAGATAGTCCAAGTCGCGAATCCAGAAGGCGGAGCGGTAAACTGCGCTAGGCCCAGCATCGTCGATCAGTTTAGCTTCGATGATGTGCAATCCCTTTTCTGCTGGTGGTGGGAGAATTATTGGATCCGGATGGGGAAAGTCTGCGGTCACAGTCGAGCGACGCTGGGGATCGTCTTCGGGGAACATGGTGATTTGCATCGTTCCCATGCGCCTCATGCTGTGGACGCGCACGCCATACAATTCTCCCGTCTTCTTGTCGCTGAAGGTTAGGAGTCCCTCATGGTGGTTGACTTGCGGCCACAGACTAACCTCGAGCTCAATCGGCTCACCTGGCAAGTAAAGCGGAAGTGTCGGGCGGACGGTGAATTCCTCGGCACCGCGTAACGCGCGACCCTCGAGCCTCGAAATAATTTCTGCTGCATTCGAACCGCTGTAGAAATCGGATGAAAGTTCCGCATCGACAAAAATCCATCTGCCGCCGTCAAATCCATTTCTGAAGTGATCAATTTGAATCACCGGAGCCGACATGCGGCGGCCATCTTTCGTACCCCAGGCGAGCGCGTCAATATTGGAATCGATGGAACCAGCCGAGCCGCCGCGGTTGTAGAGATCTGCGGCGCTCAAATGAATAATGGGACTGAAACCCCGTTTCCAACCGAATTGCGGGACGGGCAGCTGGATGTCGGGATTCGATTCGAACTCCAATCCGTCCGAGCCGGGCGTGTCCTGATATTGATCAATCATCAGCGGGCGGGTGTAGCGCACGCTGTAGTCGCGCAGTTTCCCTGTGCCACCGTCGCGATAAGCCGCGCGAGTGAACGGACGACCTCCGAGCACAAGCAAATTTCCACCGCGATGCAGGAAGCCGTAAATGTCCGCCCATGCGTCTTCAGGGAACGCCGAGCCGTAGGGCAGAACGAGAAGTTGAGCGGAGTTCAAACGCTCTTTAAGTTCCGCGGTTGAGGCGAACTGGGCGTTGGGCAATGCATGTTGCAGCAGGGGCTCGGGAGCAGGCGAGGAGTCTGCCGCCGGGAAGCCGGGTTCACGAAAAACCACAGTGCCGGATTGCGCAGATGCGGTGGTCAATGCAAGCAAGAGAACGGTGAAGAGCAGGAGCTTGCGATTCATCTTGGCCTCTGGAGTGTAAGTTCTGATCAAGGGCGGTTTTCGCGTGCAGGCGCCAGGGATTCAGCGTCAGTGTCTTCCGCCCCTTCGGGGCTGGAGATCCTACCCAGGGCTTGCGCCCTGGGCTGCAATCTTACGCCGCTTCGCGGCTAGGTTGGGTTCGTGCCACATGATGAAGCGCGATCAGCGGTTTTGAGTCACTCGCAGAGCGCCGCGCCTCCCGCGATACCAGAGTCGGTGCCGTAGCGCGAGGAGACGATCGGGACCTCGTTCGCGTGCGGATTCACTGTGAGATGCGGGATACGCTGGCGCAGATAATCAAAAAAAGGACTGAACAGGGCAGCGGCGCCGCCGCCGATCACGATTATGTCCGGATCGAGCAGGTCGATCATGTTGCCAAGCCACAAGGCGATCATTTCTGCAGTCTCAGTCAGGATTTCCGTGGCTAAAGGATCGCCCGCTGCGAAGGCTTTTCCCACGACTTCGCCAGTCACCGCGTCGAGGTTCTTGGCGGCTAGCTCAAGGATGGACGACTTACATCCTGCCGCAATTCTTTCGCGCGCACGTTTCGCGATCGCCGTGCCTGATGCCAGTACTTCAATGCATCCGGGCTTGCCGCAGCCGCACAGCGGGCCACGGTAGTCAATGCTGACGTGCCCGCCTTCGCCCGCGGCGCCAGTGCGCCCATGAAAGATGTGGCCGTCGAAGATGATGCCCGTCCCAATTCCGGTCCCGATGGTTGCATAAAATACATTTCGGTATCCGCGGGCGGCTCCCCATCGGGTTTCTGCAAGAGCGGCGGCATTGGCATCGTTGTCCACGCGCACCGGGACGTAGTACGTCTTCTGGATCGACTCCGCCAGCGGAAAATTCCGCCAGCAAGGAACATTCGGGGGGTTGAGGATTACGCCAGTTGTGGGGTCGAGCGGACCGGGGGCACAGATTCCGATTCCAGAAACGTGCTCTGTTCCATTCGCAAGCACCTTAGCAATCGCCGCGAGAACTGCGCTCAGTCCTTCCTGCGCGGACAAGTTGGAGACCATCGGAACGCGCATATGCGACGAGATTTCTCCGTTCGCATCCACCAGTCCGGCGGCGACTTTGGTGCCCCCGACGTCCACGCCGACGAAGAGATCCGGAGCCCCGCTTATGAGCGCGCCTCCGTGCGGCCATAGCGTTCACTGTTGGGTTTAGAGCCGCTCACCGCGTAATACAGAATATACAGATAGCAGACAGCCGCGATGATGAGTGCGTAGTGAACACCCTGTCCCCAGCTCAGTTCGCCTTGGGTCATAGTCGGATAGGAGGCACGGTTGATCATGTCGGCCACCTTGAATACGATCCACGGAATCGCCGCTCCTCCGACGATAGCAGTGTTCAAAATGCCTGAGCCGTCCCCTGTAAGTTGTCCGAGCTCCGCGATGCCGCTAGTGAAGATGCAAGGGAACATGATCGAGTTAAACAGGCCCACGGACAAGATGGACCACATGGCCGCTGGCCCACTGGTCAGGACCGAAATCGTTACCAGCAACGTCGTCATTATTCCGCAGAACGCAAGGACGTGCGATGTCTTCACCTTCTGGAGAACCGCTGATCCGATAAAGCGGCCAACCATCGCCCCGCCCCAATAGAGAGAGATGTATCGGGCTGCAACGGCTTTCGCCGCAAGGTATTGAGCCGCCGGATCTGCGACATTGGAGGCAAAGTGGCCGATATTGTTGAGGGCCAAATAATTTGCTATGGAACTGCCAATGGCCACTTCGGCGCCGACGTACACGAAGATTCCGATCGCGCCAAAAACCAGGTTCGGGTGCTTCCAGACTGAATCATCGATTTTCTCACCGATGTGATGCTCGGCGGCTTCCATTTTCGGAAGTTTGAAGAACGCAAACAATACGGCCAGGAGTACCAGGACGATGGCAAAGAAATAGACGTAAAGCCTGACCACTGCATCCTGCGATGCGCTTTGCGCCGCCGTGCTGACCGATTCTTTCAGGATCAGCGTGGCTCCAACCCAAGGAAAAACAGTTGTCCCAAGAGAATTGAACGCCTGTGTCAGAACCAAACGGCTGGATGCAGTTTCTGGCCTGCCAAGCACAGCCACGTAAGGATTGGCGGCGACTTGCAGCACGGTGATTCCCGCGGCGAGGATCACCAATGCAGCCAGGAAAGCAGGGAAGGAGGGAAGCTTCGCTGCAGGGTAAAACAGCAAACACGCGACCACCATTGTGCCGAGTCCAACGATGATGGCTCGCTTATATCCGATCCAGTCAATAATCCTTGCGGAGGGAATCGAAAAGAAGAAATACGCAGAAAAGAACGCAGTTTGGATCAGTGCGCTCGGTGCAAGGTTGAGGTGAAAAACATTCTGCACAAAGGGAATCAGCACGTCATTCAATGACGTCAAAGATCCCCATATAAAAAACAAAGTGGTGAGTACGGCCAGTGCTGGTCCGTAACTGGCAGGGGCTGTGCTCGAAGTTGTGACGGTTGCGGTGCTTTTTACGCCTGAGATCGCCATAGGTCGGACGTGGACCTCGCAGTCGATGTGGAAAGATTTCTATTTTTATCACGAATGGGGGCAAAATCGTTTTTTTTCTAAACCAACGCCAAAGGCCGGACGCGTGAAATATAACACCAGGCAGCCGTTGCAGGCTGGCCCTGATGTTTTGCGAAGAGCACTTCCTCGGCCTCAAAGGTGCCGAAAAGGCCGTCCGACTCGGCGTCTGGGCCAACACTTGTAAAAAGATTGTCAAGGACGTTCTCCGGCCGGCCAGCTCTGGGCCAAGTAGTAGTAGTCTTGATGGGAGGTTTCCTGGAGAACACTGCCAGGAAGAAAAGGAAGAGGGGAGAGGATATGCTGCGCATGGCAGACATGGGTTCCCCAACATTCCAAAGCAGTCCGCAGAAGTTTCCACATCGATTGGGGGCGACCGTTATGGATCGGATTCTGGTCGTTGAAGACGACCGCGCGGTCCAAAAGGCGGTGAAGCGCTTGTTTGAGGCGGAGGGCTATAGCGTCCAAATTGCCTCCGATGGGAACGCGGCTCTAGAAGCATTTCAGATGGTTGCGCCTTCGGTGGTGGTCTTGGATCTGCGGCTGCCTGGGGTCTCAGGCAGGGAGGTTTGCCGTGAATTCAAACAGCACTCCCCCGCCGTGCCCATTATTGTTCTCAGCGCCACCAGCGACGTGTCGGATAAGGTCTTGCTGCTCGAACTCGGCGCAGACGATTACGTGACCAAGCCCTTCAGTCCCCGCGAGTTGCTGGCAAGAGTACGCGCAGCGTTGCGGCGAACTACGCGACCGTCAGTGACCGAAAAATTCTCCTTCGATGACGTCTCCATCGACTTCACGAAAATGGAGGTCGTTCGAGACGGAAAGGCGGTTGCGCTGACTGCGCAGGAATTCAAGACTTTGAAATTCATGGTGCACAATGTCGAGCGGGTCATCACGCGGGATGAACTTCTCAACGAGGTGTGGGGATATCACAACTATCCGTCCACCCGCACCGTTGATAATCACATCCTAAAGCTGCGCCAGAAGCTGGAGAGAGACCCCGCCAATCCGGTGCACTTCCGCACTGTTCACGGTGTAGGCTATAAATTTGTAAGCTAAAACCGCGGACGCCTGTGAGGGGAGCAGATGGTCAGAGTCCGATTGCGAACCAAGTTTCTGCTGTCCATGGTTCTGATCACCGCCGGCCTCACCTCATTGAGCTTGCTCCTGGTCCGCCAGAGTGTACGATCGGAAGTCCAGCGGGAGATTTTTTCCGACCTGCGAAATTCGGTCAGCACCTTCCAAAACTTTCATCGGGAGCAGGAGACCACGCTCAGCCATTCTGCCGACCTGCTGGCCGATTTGCCCAATCTGCGCGCGCTGATGACCACGAACCACGAAGCCACGATCCAGGATGGTTCCACTCCCCTTTGGCATCTGGCAGGAAGCGATCTGTTTGTTTTGGCCGACCGGAGTGGGAAGGTCGTTGCCCTGCACACAAATACTCCAGGTTTTACCCGTGAAATGGCGCAGAGTTTTTTCGTTTCGTCTCTTGCCCGACAGGAACATTGGTGGTTCGGCGCGCAACATCTATATGTGGTGTTCTTGGAACCGATTTATTTCGGTCCGGCTTCGGCTGACCGGCTTTTGGGATTTCTAGTGATCGGCTACGAGATCGATGACCGGGTGGTCTCGCAGATCAGCCGGATCGCAAGCAGCAGAGTGGCGTTCTACTTCGGCGACAGCATCGTCAGGAGCACATTGAGTCCGGCGGATGAAGCCGACCTCGCCAAACAGAAGTTGCCACCGGCGGACAGCGACGCATCTGAGCCGGTGGCAGTTCAACTCGGCAATGAGCGGTTTCTTGAGACTACACTCGAACTCGCGCCCCAGGGTAGTCCAAACGTCCGGCTCACGGTCCTCAAGTCCTACGATCAAGCCACTGGATTTCTGCAGAAGCTCAACCGGCTGCTGTTGGCTCTGGGACTGCTGGCCGTCCTGGTCGGAAGCGCCCTGGTGTTCCTGATTTCGCATACCTTCACCCGGCCGCTCTCCAGTTTGCTGGCCGGAGTTTCTGCGTTGGAGCAGGGCGATTTCACCTACACCCTCGATGCGCGCGGTGGCGATGAAGTGGCGGAACTAGCCCGGGCCTTTGATCGAATGAGAGAAAGCTTGCGAAGGACGCAGCAGAATTTAATTGAGTCGGAACGGCTCGCCACCATCGGCCGCATGGCTAGCTCCATTTCGCACGACCTTCGTCACTCCCTAGCAGCCATCGTCGCCAATGCGGAATTCCTGTGCGAATCGCATCTCTCCCCCGGACAACGCGAGGAGTTATATGGGGAAGTCCGGATGGCCGTTGGCCGCATGACCGAATTGATCGACTCTCTGCTCGAGTTCTCGCGCACCCGGGCATCGCTTCGCCCGACCTACGGCAGCCTGCAAAGCACGCTGGCCAACGCGATCGAGGCGGTGAAATCCGATCCAGAATTTCATGGCGTGAGAGTGGATGTGCATCCGACGGGCAGCGTCGAGGGATGGTTCGACCACCGCAAACTGGAGCGAGCGTTTTTCAATCTTTTACTCAATGCGTGTGAATCCGTGACCGCTCACCGGGGCCGAATCGAGATCGAGCTGCGCGAAATGCAGAGAGGAGTTGAGATCAAGATCACGGATAACGGCCGTGGCATTCCTGCTTCGATCCGGAATACACTGTTTGAACCCTTCGTGAGTCATGGAAAAGAGAATGGGACCGGTCTTGGTTTGACGATTGTGCAGAAAATTATTCAGGACCACGAGGGCATAGTCGCAGTTGAGCAGACCTCGCCCGAAGGCACTGTCTTCGTAATTACGCTCCCGCGGCCCGTGCCCGCTGGCACCAGTGGCGAGTTGGGAGCGGCTGAAGAGTCCTCGTCTCCGGCTGGGGCCAGCGTAAACTCGACAAAACAGGTGTGAACCCGAGTTTCAATCCACTGCGGTCCGACGGGCACATCTCTGTTCGGGAGGGAACCTTGAAGCCGCAAACCATCGTTTCTATCCGTCCTGTTAAATTCTCCGTCGTTTGGCTGACGCTCGCAGTTAGCTGCGTCTCTGCTTCAGCCCAACAATCTACCGGCGCTTCTGAGCAGGCAGATAACCGCTTGGCCGAGTCTGTGCAAGAATTGCGCGAGCAAGTGCAAGAGCTGCGCTCTGCTGTCGCTGAAATGAAATCAGAGGCGGCGGAGTATCGGGCGCAAAGCCAGGAACTCCGCAAAGAGCTGGAGAGCATGCGAACCGGTGCCGGCAGTGGTCCTGAGGAAAACGGAAAACCGCGCGAAGCTGGCCCGGTCACGCAAGGAACCACGGCTGCGAGTGGCCCGATTGTCCAGCACGTGGCATCGCTCGAAGAAACCACCCAGCTGTTGGGGAGCGCAATTCGCGACCAGTACCAGACCAAAGTTGAAAGCGCGTCGAAATACCGCGTCCGGCTTTCAGGGCTTGTGCTAGTGAACCTTTTCCATAATCGCGGACTGGTCGACAACTTGGACTTCCCCACCAGTACTCTTCCCTCCGACAATTTTGGCCCACATTCCAGCTTCGGAGCCACGCTTCGCCAGTCCGAACTCGGCCTGGAGGTCTTTGGTCCCGAATTGGCCGGCGCAAAAACCAGTGGAGAGGTTCAGTTCGACTTCGGCGGAGGCTTCCCTACGGCGGCCCTAAACGGGATCAACACTGGTCTGGTTCGTCTGCGGACCGCTGACGTGCGGTTAGACTGGGAGCATAATTCAGTGATCGTTGGACAGGACAGCCTCTTCATCTCGCCGAATTCCCCAACTTCTTTCGCTTCTCTTGCGATTCCCAGCCTCGGATACTCCGGCAATTTGTGGGCGTGGACGCCACAGCTACGGGTCGAGCACAAATTTGACCTCGCAACTGGCCAGAACGTTATTGTGCAGGCCGCGATACTGGATAACCTGACTGGTGAACCTTCTTACGGTTCTCACCGTCTGCCGCAGGCTGGGGAAAGCTCTGGCCAGCCCGCTTATGCATTGCGAACCGGCTGGCACCGAACCCTGAATGGGAGGCCGCTGTCCCTCGGCGTGAGCGGCTATTATTCCCGGCAAAACTGGGGCTTTGCCCGGAATGTGGATGGCTGGGCTGCGGCGACCGATTGGCGCATTCCTCTTGCCTACCGGTTTGAGCTCTCCGGCGAGTTTTACCGAGGCCGGGCGGTTGGCGGAATCGGCGGCGGGATTGGACAATCTGTCCTCTTCAGCAGCGATCCATTGAATCCTGCTTCGGCTTTCCGTCCGGTGAACTCCGCCGGTGGTTGGTCGCAACTCAAGTTTTCAATGACGCCCAGGATCGAGTTCAATGGAGCGTTCGGCGCGGACAATCCATTCGCGGCTGACGTTTTGGCGTACTCATCACCTGTGGGCTTCTATCCCTGGCCGCTGATTGCGAATCGCAGCTCGATGGCAAACTTTATTTATCGTCCGAGGTCTGACCTGCTGCTGTCGGGAGAGTATCGCCATCTGCGGACATCGCAGCTCGGCACGTTCTATGGAGCAGACCAGGTTAATTTCATGATGGGAGTTTTGTTCTGAGGATGGCTTGGCGTTCCCGAATGCTGGTAGGTGTTGTTCTCTTCGCGTGCGCGGAAGGTTGCGCTCAGGAAGTTACGCTGTCCGCAAGAATCAAGGTCGTAGACACCGAACATAAGACAGCATCGTCACACGCGGAAAATGTTGTGGTTTGGCTGACACCGATAGCGGCCCGAGCCCCGGCGATGCCATTTTCAAAACAACCACTCCGGCTTACCCAGCACAACAAGAGCTTCGAACCTCACGTGCTGGTCGTGCCAGTTGGGTCTGTGGTCCAGTTTCCCAATCGCGATCCGTTCTTTCACAACGTGTTCTCGTTATTCGAAGGCAAGAGATTCGACCTTGGGCTCTATGAAGCCGGAACTACGCGCAACGTCAGCTTCGACCGCCCAGGTATTTCCTACATTTTTTGCAACATTCACGCGGAGATGAGCGCGGTCGTGATCGCTCTGGACACCCCGTACTTCAGCATTTCAAATCGGAAAGGCGAGATTGTTATTCCTCACGTTCCCCCCGGGCGTTACATGATGAGAACCTGGTACGAAACGGCGCTGGCGGAATCGCTCGATGCCATGACCCGCGAAATCAGGGTGACCGAAAACACCTCTACCTTGGGAGTTCTGGAAGTACCCGCAGGCATGCCAGCAAGCGCGCACAAAAACAAATATGGAATGGATTACCAACCTCCCGCTCCGAACACTCCAGCTTACGAACGCCCGTGAAGCGTCGCCTCTAACAACGGAGCGGTGCAGTTCGCGGAAGTAGTTTAGAATCAGGCAAGCAGTTAGAGTCGGGGCGTAGCGCAGCCTGGGAGCGCACCTGCCTTGGGCACAGGATTATTCATTCCAAACGCTCCATCTCCTATTTTGATTTCTCTTGTTTTCAACAATTTGGGGAATCTGCTTTTCGTTCAAAGCTAACCCAAATGGACTGAATCTCGCTCATTAGGTGCACGGTTCGTGCACGGTCGCTTGCTTGTGTTCGTCGGCAACGTCGAGGTAGATGGCAAACGAAGCGCATCACGTCATAGCGACCGACCCCAATCGGCGCTCCCCTGCAAAATTTGTTGACGAGCTCGCCGATGAGTGGCAAGGTACTGGAGCCGGGAATCATGCGGATCGATACAGAGTATTTGATCTGAGATGACGCAAATGACAGGATCTGCATGCTGGACGACTTACACGGACTAAGGCCCGCACGGAAGCATTTTGCCCGAAGTTGAAAAGACGCGCACACTCATGGCACACCATTGCGGGGGAACCCTTCTGTTAAGACAATTATCGATTAGCCCAATTGTCGCTCGTCAGTTTTCCTGGAACCAATGCTCTATTCTCAGCAGCTCTTAGCAGCGCAGACAGTGAGGTTCGGACGTTGGGTAGCGGTATAATGCCTGCTGTGGCGAAGAATGTCATCCACCTCTCGGAGGCGGAAGCCGCCAGCGACTTTGCCAGTGTGATGGCCCAAGTGCGCGCCGGGGCAGAGATCGTCATCGATGGTCATGAACCTATAGTCGTCTCGCGTGCAGAGCCTACGCGCGGGCGTCTGCTCTCCGAGTGCATCGCGCTCGCTAAAGCGCACGAAGAAGAAAGCGGCAGCGCCCCTGTCCTCGACTCGGACTTCGCAGCCGACGTGGAAGAAATCATCAAGAACCGCAAACCGTGGAATCCGCCAGCGTGGGAGTAATCCTCGACTCCAGCGTAATTATCGCTGTCGAACGCAGGGGACGCACAGTTCGTGCTCAACATTTAAGCGATCTCCATATGAGTCGGACGGCCAAGAGCAGCGCGAATCATCTCCTTCGCACAGCCCGCCCAACATTTATAAAAGCGAGGGTCCCGAATCAAGATTGCCAAATTGTCCCCACTCCGATCATGTCCCAATTCCGCACACGATGGACAACGCGTGACATAGTTGCGGCCAACCTTCCGCAGCGGTGCAACGTACTCCAGTATCCGGAATTCTAAGCGCGCAGTTCTGGCTCGGCGCCCGGATGCCGTGCTCCTCTCCTGCGGAGAATTGTCTGGCTTCGGCCTTTCCTTCCTGGCAATGAACATTTCGAGTTCATGCTCCGTGAGCTTCCGACAACCATTCAGGTATGCGATCTGCGCATCGACGGTGTAGTCCGCGCCATGAAACCAGAACCGACGATTGGCGTCGCGGTGAATACCGAGCGGGCCGCGAAGGGCACTCCCAAACGCGCTAGGCTCGATGGAGTCGTGCTTGGGAAACACCTCGATGCCCTCTCTTAGACCCGAGCCCTTCACCGGTACTCCCAAACGCAACGCAATGTCGTGAATGTAGACACGGCAATCTTTCGCCAACAGCGGCCTCGCAAGAAAAATCCAGAGATGCCCACCTCGCCTGCTCAACTCGAGCGCCGGTTCGACTCCGTCCTGGGTTAACCGGTACTGTAGCTTCAGCAGATCCTCCATCGCATTCTGGTAATCGGCATCAATCGCTAGCCATTTGCAGCGCTGGTTGTCGGGATTAATCGCGTACAGGCCAATCGTGATTTCTCCGTCTAGGTGACGGCGGATTGTGGATTCCGTCAGTTCCACGGGCGCCCCTGTCCCCACCTTCTTAGGCGTGAAATAGTAGTGGCGCCCGGTCTCGGGGTGAGGCCGAGCGGATTGCAATGTGTATGCTGGGCGGTTAACGAACAACCGCCGATAGTCTTGAATAATTTGCGGTGATATCACTTCTTTTGTCTCCTTCCCGCGGGCGTATCGCGCGCCTTACCTTTTGTTTGCCTTTTTAAGGATCTGAGCCGCTTCTCGGGTATTCCATGTTGTGTGTAGTAAATGTCCATGTTCAGTACACACTCAAAACATTCTCGCTGTCAACACAAAATGGAATATACTGTCCAGAAACGGAGGCTAAGGCCGCTAATGACTTCTCCCCTCATCGAACGCGTCGGCCAGCGGATCAAGGAGTTCAGGACGTCTTATGGAGAGCGCGGAATCTCTCAAGAGGCGCTAGCCACCAAGATGGGCGTCGCAACCAACACCATTTCTCGTTGGGAGACCGCAACTGTCAGGCCGTCCATAGAAGACTTGGAGAAGCTTGCGCGTTTCTTTGGGAAATCGGTTGAGGAATTCTTTCCCCGGAGCGAAGTTGGCACCCGGCAGGGCCAGAAGATGGAAGCTCTACTCAGAGCGGCGGGAAACCTCGACGACAAGGAACTAGACGAAGTCCGGAAATTTGCCGAATACCGCCGCGCGCGGATGATTTACGAGGCAAAATCCCCTGGTCGCGGGAGATCATGAAAAATGAACCGCAAGGCCTATTACCGTGACATGCAGGCGCTTGCTCTTGAAATGCGCAAACGGCATGGCCTCACACGCGCGGACATCAGCATCAAGCAAATGTGGAAGGTGTACCGAGCCGAGGGAATCGAGCGTATCGACTTCTGGCCAAATCTCAAACACATTCGGGCAGCATATTTCAATGATGAATGTGGCGTCTCAGTGATGCTTGCCAGGGGGCTCCCAGACGAACCCACCATCTTCAGCATGGCCCACGAGCTCAAGCATCATCTCGTTGATAAGGATCTGATGGTTACGCTCTGCGGACCGGCCGACACCCCACCCATCACCGACGATCGAAGCGCAATAGAGATTGGGGCTGAGGTCTTCGCTGCCGAGTTCATTTATCCAGAAGCGGATTTCGTGTGGGGCTTCGAGAAGATCGGTGGCCCATGCAATCCGAGAGCGCTCGTCAGACTGAAAGAGGCCACTTCGACCACTCTCAGTTATCAGGCGATGGTGAAACGGTCGCTCAGGCTTGGTTTACTCCACTATACGGATGAGTTCCGCTTCGAAGTCGTGCATTGGGGATTGCTCGAAAAAAGGCTCTTCGGTCGCAGATTGAGTGATGCCCGAAGACAACAGCGTCTAGCCAAATGAGTCATTGGTGGGGCGATTCCGACTCGCGATAGGATAGAGTAGCCGCCTTTTCAGCGAGAGCTCCATCCTTACAGTCGATCGTATCCTTCCCAGCGCCAAGAATTTGCACAAGGTTACCCTTGGCGTGTATCGCATGACGACCGTGCTGTCGGTGCCACTGGGGAAGGGTTGCGGTCCGGTGGAGTTGCTCCACAAGCTGGCGCCATCCGACCGAGTTGTAGGCTGAGAACGGGATTTCGCCTTCCTGCGTAGCGACCGGGGTCATACTCGTCTCAATCGCCGCCAAATTCTGGACCACCAGATCCTGGAACCATTGACCGTAGACGATAGTTGTCACCCATTCGCCGGTTCCTCGCTCGTCTCTCTCCCAGGTTGGGCTTGCGATCCTTGTCCGC
>Ga0209648_10000542_pt1 | contig 28902 bp, 26 predicted proteins | sample GraSoi2013_115cm_FD_185830 | JGI IMG/M metagenome (GOLD analysis project Ga0209648, IMG submission 185830) | Grasslands soil microbial communities from the Angelo Coastal Reserve, California, USA - Sample 9_17_2013_115cm (SPAdes) (version 2) | ecosystem: Environmental > Terrestrial > Soil >...
CTGTTATCCTGCAGCGTATCCGCGCTGGGAGCCGGGCTTCTTTGCGCGAGCCAGGTGGTTGATCCACCGGGCAAACGTCGCAGGATAACAGGCGTGCTCGATCGTGCTGGCGAACTCCAGGTAGGCATTGTAGGATCCCACATAAATTGTCGTTGGTCCCACATAAATTGTCGTTGACGTCTCACAAATATTGTCGCTGAAAGACAACGTCCCGAGCACAGGAAGTATCCACCAGAGAAAATCAGGAACGTTTTATGTCATGTAATCTGGTTTCTTCCAAAGCATGAGAGAAACAGCAAGACGTGAGACAGGTCCTGGTCCGTCTCTTAGGAACACTTCATCTAAAAGAGTGGGTCCCATCCCTGGCATTCCTTCCATTCCCTTTCCTTCTCTTGTTCATACCACGTAGAGAGATAATACTGCTGCTCATGTTTCTCGTAGGCCTGTTGGAGCCAGGAGAATCCCGGATCATCAAAAAGTCTCTGAAAATACCTCTGGCATTGCTCCATTCCATACACAAAGCGTCGATAGGGAGGGACTTTGATGGTACGACACAGCGCATCAAGTCCTGCAAGAAAGTGTGTTGGCCAAGCAGTGAAGAGTAAATGAAAGAGCATGGTCTCTAGCAGAAGAGGGTTTGGTCGGGTGTTTTCTTTTTGAGCAAGAGCATCACTTCTTTCCGTGTTCAGTGCACTGAACACGGAAAGAAGTGTATCCTGAGGAAGATCGCTGAAAAATTCAAAGGCGATTTGTTCGAGAAGGCGAAAATAATCTTTCGCGTTGATGCCGAGCAGGGGTGATGGAGCCAGATGGGGTGGCAGGTGCCAAGATGATGGTAAGGGAACGCCGAGCGCGTGCAAAAAAAGGCTTGTGGCGACTGAAAGTAAATGATCTTCAGGAAGAGAGCATATATGTGCTGTACGATAGTCTCCAGAAGAGCAGAAGGGACAGTGAAACACAGAAGGTCGGAGGACGGGGATCTCTTTTTGACAGGAGGGACAGACCGAGACGAGCAGGGTATGATGGTATGGGCACACCGATACCATACGTGCTATCCAATAGAGTCGGTCATATCCTTCCTCTGCTAAACACTGTGGACACACCTTTATATGATTGGTATCTGGGAATAACCAGCTCCTGGCGTTCAGCTCAAGCGAGGGATACATCCCTGCCACAGTATACAAATTGTAGCGTTGGAGCAAGTCAGAAAATCGATGAATAGTCAATCGGTAGAGTGTTTCTGTATCAATCTGAAGCTCATATTCTAAGAATACGTAGTCTTGGATATTAGTCAAGGTAAGAAGATCACCCTCATCAATGTAGTGAAAACTGAATGGTGTACGTAAAAGTTGCTTTGGATGCCTTATACCAAACGAACGAGAAGCCCTTGAGACAACGGATGCAAGACTCTCCCAAGGAAACGGAACGATACGGGGGTAGGGCGGCATATTCTGCTGTTTTTCTTCGATGGAAATGTTCGCTTGCTGAAGTTGCGACTGCTTTTTACTTGGCAGGTTTAGTTGCTTCATGATGGTTATCATGTATCTATGAGCGTGGCTTGCTGTTTCATTATCAGAACGATAGAATTGCTGGTGGGTTTGAAATGCTGGTTGAAGCCAGGTGTTCGAAAAGAGCTGCTGACAAAGATCAACAACTGCTGTCCTATTTGTGCCAAGGAACGGCGGAATTGCAAGCATATAGAAGAGATCCAGCAAGCGGAAAAACTGAGTCGGCCACTGTAAAAACACGGCATGAAACAAGAAGAACACTGTTGCATCGGAGGTCGCAAAAATCTCTTGATGCATCAAGACATCATCTCTCGTGATTTCAGACATGGCAATAAGGAGAGCTAGTAGCTCCTCAAGAGAAAAAGCCTTCATGAGAGTTTTCATGATATGCCTGAGGAGAGAAACATAGGTGTTTGATGCTTTTTGTGGAAGAAGTGGGCATATTTGCTGCAACGAAAACCCCTCTTCTGAAAAGGTGATGCCTAATGCGCGAAGAAAGAGGATCGTACTCATCTGGAGCGGGTGGTCTTGGGCGATTGGCCCTGATACGGGTACTCGGTAGTCGCCTTGCTGACAGAACGGGCAGCAGAACGGGTCGATCCGCAGTGCGGAAATGGTTCGGGAACAGTGAGGACAGGTGTCTCGCAAGCGTGTGTGATGAAGTGGACAAAAAAAGATGTATCTCATTCTCCAATACTGACGATCATACACAGGGCTTTCTTCAAGACATTGTGGGCAGACATGGGTTCGTGGATTATCCAGGAAGTAGTCGGCAAAGAGATGTGGACGAAGCAAGAAATGGCCATTAGGCTGTGGTCTTGCGTAGTCGTCGAGGAGGGGAGCAAAGATGTGTACAGTCAGCGAATAGAGGGTTGCCTCATCGAGCAAGAGTTGCTGTTGCAGGAACAGGAAGTCTGTCTGTTTCGAGAGAAGCGGGAGATTTGAGGCGTTGATCCTATACGAACTACCCTGAGGATGGAGAATCCATCTTGGGTCTGGGTAACCCATTTTTTGGGCAACACGGCACAGAAGGGAGGAGAGATCCTCCCAGGGATAAGGGACTGCGCGCCGAGGAAGCGGCAGAACTGACCCATATGGTGAATGCAGATGATGGTCACAAGCTTCGGATTTGCTAGCATTTGTGGGTGTGAAGGAGTGCGACTCTCCCATTTTTTCTCCTTTCCGGTCAACGCTTTATTGCGTTCGCTCTGCATGAGCAGGCCTACCAGGTAGCAACGAAGCCCTTCGTGCAGACTTGCACGTGCTGGACACTCCTACATACAGAACTCTTTGAACAACAAGTCATTGCAGCGAGGAAAGCAGGGGTAAGTTAAACTGGCGTAGTAATAACATAAAGCCTCTCTTTTCAAGCTTTTCTGAGAACGTCACTGACCCGTTTGGGGTTCTTGGCATTGCCGTTTTTGACGGACGGCCCTCGCCGGGTAGTGGCACGCTCGCCAGATCGCGCGGGCAGTTGCGTCCGCTCCGGTGCGGGAATGACCTTTGGTGCTGATGCTTCGGTAAAGCTGGCGGTAAACGGGTTGACTTTGCCGATGCCCATGGCTGTTCTGGCGATACGTGCATCATAGGCAGTGGCGAGTAAGGGGAGGGTCAGCGTAGCGCACTCTGCTTTGATCGCGTCTCTTGCTGCACGCCGAATAATTTCGATAATATGTCCCAGGTACCCATTGGTCGCATAGAAAAAGCGATAGGCCATGTCTTCCTCGCCCAGACCGGAGGGATCAAAGGGAAGGGCCTGGTCGATATGCTCCATCAGCGTGCGGAATTCCAGAATTGTTGTGGTGGCCTGCTGGCGATCCCAGGCAAAGGGTTCCAGAATGAGTGGGCTACCGACCCGGCGATCGAGCTGCGGATTCACGGTGAGGATTCGTTCCGCTTCGCCAATGCGTCCGATCAGGACCATGGGGACATTTGTCTGATTAATGAGATCCTTGAGGAAATCGGCCACGGCGTGCAACACATGGTGGGTATCTTTGTCAACGATATGTTGGAATTCGTCCACAAAGATTATGCGCACCTTGCACTCTTTGATCAATTTTTTGAGACGCCCTACCATATTCCACTGGGTGCCTCGTCCAGCATTGGGGTCGCCAAGTGTTTCTAGAAAAACCGATGCTGTCGCTTTGATGGTGGCTTGTGCTGGCACGAAGACATAGAGATAGGGGATGATACTGCCCTCAGGGGTTTCTTGACGGGTAAGTCCTGTGCTTGCGATCCAGGTTTGGATCAGGGTGGTTTTCCCCGCACCTGTTTCTCCCAGAATGACGATGCAAGGAGGATTGCTGGTGGAAAGCTCGTTTGCAAAAAAGCCGCAATAGTCAATTTCCGCTGTGAGCGTGTTGAACCGCTGGTGTCTGATCAAGATTTGCTCGATCAGTTGGTAGCGCTGCTTTGCGGTCAATGACCGCCATTGTTTCGGATCGAACGAGAGTGATAGTGTCATTGTGCACCTCCAGAGCTGTTTTGCGGGAGACGGTTATAGCTTACCTCGATGCCAAAGGCGGAAGGCGACGGCGGTGTGAGAGCTGGCTGGGCCACTTGCGAAGCAGATGGCTCTCCTCCCTGGTCCTCCTGTGATCGTTGGTTCTGTTTCCGAGGGCGTCCTGAACGCCTGGACGGGGCCGTCTTGTCTGGCAGAGGGGGAAGTTTCTCAAGTGGAGGCTCCTCCTGACCCTCGTCCGCTTCTGTCTCTATGAGGAGTTCGACATCCTCATCGAAAGAAAGAGCAGGAATGCTCAGGTCTGGAAGTTCCTCAGCCGCGCCGCTCAGGCCCATTTGCTTTGTCGGAGCCACAAGTGGGGACGGCTCTTTCTGCTCATTCTCTGTATCTCCTGTAGGAGAGTGTTGAGGCAGAGGGAGGAACCTCTTCGGAGGAGAGGTCACTGCGGATTCGCTCATCCAGTTGGCTATCTGAATATCGATGAAGCGAGCTGAGCCCATGCGTGAGCGTATTTTCCGGCTCACGCGAAATTCCTCATAGATAAATGCTTGGAGTTCTGCCCTTGCCAGCAGAAGTGCTTCTTCATCTATATCGCGTTTCAGTTCCTCGCGGGCATAACGCTTAATGACCAGGTGTTTCCAGAGCGAAAGGCCTGCCGTATACTCCTGGCTGACGGCAGGAATCTCTAAGTACAGGTTCTCGAGTTCCGCCGTATATTTCGGCTTTCCTGCTCGTATGGTTGGATAGAGGTGCGCAAACGGATTCCGGATCCAAATGCGTGAGAGGTCTCCCGGATGATACTTGACCTGGACGTATTCAGGCGCGTCGGGACGCTTGAGCAATTTCCGGAGCGCGCGCAGCGCGGTACTCTGGTAGACAATATTCTCAAACTCGATGCCGTAGTGATGGACCTTGCGCTCAGTGGTTCGGGAAACGAGGACCAGAAGCTCTTCACGGTTGGGGGGAAGAGCCGGAATGAAATCCTGTTCAAGGGCACGAGTCCAGAGCTTTGCCGGGACATATTTGCTTCCGGGACGTCGGTCTCCAATACCGCGATGATCGCTTTGGGTGTAATCGTCGACGATCCAGCGGTGCAGGACTTCCCAGAGGCCATCTAAGGTCATGCACGCATATTTATGCGAATCGTACTCACCTCGTTGGAGGAAATTGGAGAAGGTTGTTCCAGGCAGCGTGTGGATCAAGTCTTTGTCGACTGTTTTGAACCAGCGTTCGATGGAACCTTTAAACCAGGGTTTTTTGACTGGGGTGTGAATGAGCTCGATTCCGAGTTGTAAGCACGCAAGTTCCAGATCGAGGTGCAGCTCCAGTGCATTATCCACAACAAGCGTCTCCGGGACCCCATAGGGCAGATACTCGTTTCTGGTGTGAAAGGTTTGTTTGACGTGATCCTTTTCGAGAATGGCGTACATCAGACATTCCATGACCAGGCGATAGGAGGGCGGCTCAAAGCTGATAAAGATTCCGACCGGATAGCCTGTATATTTGTCACGGATAGCTGCAATGGTCGGGCGACCAATCGGAAGCCGATCGACCTGATCGACCACGAGTATATCAAGCCTGGCAAAATCGAATTCCCATTGTTCGTTTGGACGTGTTGGCTGCGGCCCCTGGCCGGTAGAAGCGCGGTCGGCTGATGCTTGACGGATATAGGCCAGGCCCACCTCTGCCGGGTCAATGAATTCGACGAAGCGGTACACGGTACTTCGGCTTGGAGGAGTCAGCTGTTCGTGAAGTAGTTTCCCCTCGTTCAGTTTATAAATGAGTTCTTTGACCTTCTCATGCACTTTGGTGACGGGCGCCTGCCTATTTTTCTTATACACGATGTAAATGGCTTTCTTCAGTGCGTCTTGCACCGCAGGGATCATATAGAGATCCTGGGGGCCATTTTTATGATAGGATGGGGCGAGGCAACGAATATCGCCGCCTCCTTGTTGAAACCGGCGTATCCATCGTTGTACTGTCCGACGTGTAATACTCGAAAGAAAGTGTTTTGCCCGGGCAATAACTTCCCCCCGGGGTTCTGGTCCACCTTCTCTCTCTCTCTTTTGGTCTTCAAGGGAAACTGGAGCTTCTGCAGACGTCTCTTCTTCTTCTCGTTCATTTTCCTTTTCTTCCATATGAGGGAGGTGGTCGGGGGCGCCCTTGGCCGAAGTATCCTTATGTTTTCTGGGGCCTATGCCCTTTCCGATATGGTGTCCAAGGAGCACAACAGGCTTCCCCTCCTTAAGCATTTCGTTCAGTTCTGCAAGTAGCTCTTCTTGATATGCTTTGATCCGCTCTTGAATAACTTCTTGCGTGCGCTCACGAGGAGCAAGCTTCAGCAAGGGGTAAATAAGCCGATAGCGATGCCAGGTTTCCAGTGCTAGAGGGCGAGGAAATCCGTGAAGATCAGCGAATTCATAGGAGATCTTGAAGGGAAGCCCTTTCTCTTCCTTCACATTTGTTTCACCGGGTAATGCGAACCGCAAGGTTCCGTCACGCCAATGTTGGCGGAGCCAGCTCGCCTGGTGGATGCCCTTTTGTTGTGGAGGCATCACAGTCTGGACCAGGATATTTTCCTCATTGAGGACCTCCAGGGTCTCGTAGGCGACCCCCGCTAAAAAGTACTGGACGCCGGGCGTAAAGATGAGTGATTTGCGTAGAGACATCGCTTCTTTCCTTTTCTGTTTGTTATAGGTGACAGCGAGTGATCAACGTCCGAGGAAGATGAGAATGAGATCTTCTCAGCACTGAACGCCCTGCCCTGCATCATTGGTCGCAATGCGAGAAGATCGTCTGTACCTTTTTTGATGCTCTCATCTTCAGAGAGAACTAACCTTTCAGTCGCTTGGTTCCTTAAACTGCTCTGGGAGAAACGGGTTCGTTTTCTGCCAACCGAGAGGTGTTTCCGCAATGCTTGTCTCATAGGCCTTGGCGAGACAGGATCTAGTAATCGTTGGGGATTCAGCCTCAAGTGCCATCGCTGCGGCCTGCTGGATGAGTCGCGTGGTCCATCCTATATATCCGTCAGATGCATAAAATAGACGGTACGCCATGGTTTCCTCGGCTAGCCCTGAGTCATCAAAAGGAAGTTCCCGATCGAAGGCGTGCAGAAAGGCACAATATTCTCCCACTGTTTCTGGTGATCGCCGGTTCCAGGTAAACGGAGGGAGTCGAAAGAGTGAACAAACCCTCCGCGTCAGGCGAGGACTTGCCTGGAGGATCATCTCTATTTCTGCTGCGTGACCGATCAGGACAATTGAGGTGGTTGTAGAAGCAATTAAATACTCAACAAGATCAAGCAGCTGGTAATTGATGCGCTGGCGTTGTCTATCAATTAAATGCTCACACTGATCGATCAGCACAGGAAGATACAACTGGTTTGCTACAGCACGGTCTGCTTCTTGTGCGCAGAGATCCAATTTGGCCGCTAATGCTTTCAGGCGAGGATAGCAAATGAAGATGGTTTGCACAAGGGACAAACGTTTATCCCTGCTCATGCTGCGCCACTGCTTTGGATTCGCTTCCCCATCCTGTTGGCTACGTTCACTGGTGGTCATAATCATCCTCCTCTTGTAGGATATCCTGTTTTACGGTAGAAAGGACAACCTCTTGTACTACTGTTCCCTCGGGAGCGTTCATCATGATCAGGTAAGGTCTCCCGACCAAGCTTTGTGAGGCTGGAAGCTTCAAGTAGAGGTCCAGGAGCTGGTGATCAAAGAAAACCTTCTTGAGAGGCTTTCTCCTCTGATGGTGCGATGGCATTTTTTGTTCCTTTCATCCAGATAGGTGTGTTCATGACATGAAGTGGTTGAGTTAAATTTGTCTTAAGAAGACCCACAGCAAGCAGATGCCAGATAGCTCCGGGAATCAATCTGGCAGGAACCTGCGGGGTTAGCTGAATAATCTCTGGGAGAGAAAGCGGTTGTGGACTTGCAGCAATAGTGCGCAGGAGATATTCGATTACTGGTGGCTCAATGGTCCGATGGGCGTGAACGGTGAGCCGCTGAAGATTCTGAATAAGCACAGCATGTTTCTGGAGGGCTTCTTCCGTCACCAGGGAAAAGGTGTAGTGCCGTGCTTGACACCAGCGTTGCATCGCTGTCCAACGGGCACGATAAGCTGGGTCCTGAAGATGTCTCGTCCGGGCGCAAACGACAATGGTTGGGTTCTGATCCTGGCGTTGGACCAGGAAGTCGGGAACACACTGGTAGGTGGCCCCTTTCCATTTAAACGAAATTTTGCAGGGGAGTTCCTCGTACGAGAGCACTTGCGGGTCGTATTCAAGAAGACGGCTATAATCGCGGGCAAGTGGGCTTTTCCAACGAACCGCTCGCCCAAGCTTGCGACTCGGGATAGCACCTCGTGTGACTCCTTTGTATTTCCACACATCTTCGACTGGCATACGCTTCATTTTCCCTTCAAGATATATTCCCTACATTGATTGTATGAATGACCCTTTTGTGCATTCACCTATTCATATTTCTGACAACGATGGAATCCGGTCCGTGCTGGACGAGCACCCTGTACGGGACTTCGTGCAGAACAAGCAAGGTTCCTGGTTTAAGTGTTCTTGATCTGGCCATTACGATCACCCTCCTTCAGGTACCGGATCGCTTTTCTCACTTTCTTCTCGATTGTTCGTGTAGGGCTCCTGCTATATACACCCTCATGGAAGTCTGGGCTGGCGAAGGGATTGATTTTTCCCAGGCCGAGGGCTGTATGCTCAATGCAGGCTTCATACGCTTCTGCAAGCATGTGCCTGCTCAAGCTGGCTTCCTGCGCCTGGATCGCTTTCATGGCCGCATAGCGGATGAGCTTCATGATCCAGCCGAGGATGCCATCCGTGGCATAGAAAAAGCAATAGGACGTCTCTTCCTCACCTAACCCCGATGGGTCAAATGGGAGATGCTGGTCGATTGCCCTCATAAGGGCGCGGAATTCCTCGATTGTGGTCGGCCTCTCCCGGAGCCATTCGAATGGACGGAGGATACGCGGAGTGCCCACTAACCGCTCCAGGCGCGGGCTCAAGCGGAAGATGGGTTCGGTTTCTCCCACGCTGCCGAGGAAGATCATGGAGACACCTGTCTGCACAATGAGGTGCTCGAGCATTTCAATACACGCGTACCGCACACGCTGCGTATCCCTATTTACGAGGTGCTGTAGTTCGTCGATAAACAGCACGCGCACCGAGGACGCCCGCATCATGTGCTGGAGGCGTTGCATCATCGCCCACTCTGCCCCACGCGGAGGAGCCGCGTCTTCGAGCTTCGCTAAACAGGCTGCTAGCAGTGCTTTGGGAGTCGCAGGCGATGGCAGGGAGATGTGCAGGTAGGGCGAGGTTTGTCCTCCTTCAACGGGAGCGCGCGCTTGTGCAGACCTGGCCTCTAGCCAGGTCTGCACAAGCGTCGTTTTCCCCACGCCCGGTTCACCAAGAATCGCAAAGCAGTGTGGTGTGCCCGAATCGTTCGCATCGGCGTAGTGGGCGAGGGTATCCAACTCCGTAATGAGCGGCGTGAGGCGATCATGTTGAATCAAGATGCGCTGTAGAAGGGTAAAGCGCTCCAGGTCTGTCAACGTTCTCCATCGTTTTGATTCTAAAGGAGTGTCTTGTTCTGCTGCGTGTTCTTTCATCACGTTTCTCCTCCAAGAAAGCTGCTCTTGAACAGAGTATCCTGGGAAGGTCCGTACTTCAGGTACGTGTGGCTTGACATCCGATGCATCGAGTCTGGGAGGCGAAGCGTCACACATCCAACAGGCTACCCGAGGATCGAACCCCTGTTTAGCTGTGTGTGATATATAACTGTCCCTCTTAAGATGAAATTCGTCACTGATAAGCTGTTGGATACGTGCTTTCGCGAGCCTGAGCGCTGCAACATCAACATCTTGTACGACATGCGACCGTGCGTACTGCTTGATGATCCGATGCTTCCAGAGCGACAAGCCGGCTGTATACTCCTGGTCTGCTGCCACTAACTCGTATACACACTGAGAGGAAGAGTCAAGCGCCCACAGGCGCGAAAGGTCGTCAGGGTAATACGTGATCTGTACGGGAGTGCCGGGCCTGGGGAGACAAACTGCACGACGAGTCGCGGAGAATACGCTCTTGTAGAGCAGATGCTCGAATAAGATTCCATCTCGCCACATCCTGCGCTCCACAGTTCGTGTGAGGAGGAGCATCGCCGCTGTATGCCTGGGCAACGTTCTTGGAACAAAACCGCGTTCGCATGCGCGTTGCCAGAGATGGGCCGGAACACCTTGTCCCTCGCCTACACCGTGTTGGACCTGCTGAGCCACGTCATCGACGATCCAATGGTAGAGCGCATACCAGAGTTCATCCAAACGTGCACCAGAGGTCAACCGTGGAGCATCACCTTCCTGTTGAGGAATGTTGAAGAGAGATGTGCCGCGTTGAGGAATGCGATGCAATAAGCGCTCGATAGGCGACTTGAACGAGAGCAGGCCGATCGGCTCAAATTGCACGTCGATATTAAGATGACGGCAGACTCGCTCCAGGTGGGGATTAGTGAGTGCCATGGTGTGGTCCAGGACGAGAACCTCGGGGAGGCCGAATCCCAGGTAGTTGTGCCGGGTATGGTACCGGATGCGTATATCTGCTTTCTCAATACTGCTGGAGAACAGGCACTCCAGTATTGTGTGAGGCGTAGGGGAGTCAAAGCTCACCCAACATCCAGTCGGATATCCAGTATAGCGATCGCGTAGGAGAACGATCACAGGCCGCCCAAGTGGCAAACGATCCTCGGGGTCGATGACCTGCATATCAAGGGTTATAACATTACATTCCACGTACTGATTGGGACGCTGCGGCCTCTTCTGCTCTGTTACGAGAGATAGTGCCGTGATTGGCTGCGGCTGCCGAACTCTTTGGGAGATCTGCTGGCCCACGCTCTGATCGGCGCATTTCGAGCCAGGATAGTCGATCTCTCCTCGTCGGGAAACCCATGCCCTCATACGCCGAAATGTTGTGGTTCTGGACGGCGGCTGCAGTCGGTCTTGATCTGGCAGGGAACGGTTTGCTTCTTGCAAGCGTACCATGATTGTATGCTGGACGAGGTCAATGCTCACCCGCTCACGGGACCAGTATAACTCCTGAATAACGGTATCGATCATCGCATCTATGGTTGGATCTAATCGCGTCCTGGCAGCATCGGTAGTATGTCGTACGTAGGGGATCAATGATCTTAAATCTCCCCCACTCTGGCGAGCGAATCCAGCGGTACAGCGAGGCGACGCTGATATGTTCAATGTTCTTCCCACCTGCGGTACCACACGAACAGGCTTTGATATCGAGTACGCGTTGTCTCACCATACCGCGCGTTAGCCGCTCTATATTCAGGAGCGGTTGTATGATTTCTCGTCGCTCCAATGCGATGCGTACCAGGTGTTCGGGATACGCTGCCAGGGGCAGAAACTGCTCATCAGCTACCATACGATCGATCTCCGTGTGCCGTTTGTGGCCGCGAATTCGGTTGCAATCTGGAAGGACGCCGGAACGGTCAAAAGCTTCGATCTTAGTCTGTTGCCTGCGCACAAAGAGCATATGCTGTTTCGACAAAGCGTGAAAGACCCACACGTATCGCTGTAGCGGTCGCTTGTTCGAGAAGCAACCGCATGCCCAGCTCTGCGATCGGAAGGTCGGGCGCGGTGCCCATCACAGGACGTGCGCTTCAGGGGAACTTGCGTGTTCACGAGTTGCTCCTTTCCACGAGAGACGGCTCTGTTTGAAATGCAGTGGCTTCATGAGATCTGTTGAACATTCTCCGTTATACAGCAGGTTCCAGAGATAGGATTTGGTAAGATTGGAGTTGAGCAAGGGCGTTTGTTCCACCACCTCTGCCACAGAAAATGTGCTCGCCATTGATGCGAGGATTTTGAGCAGGTACTCGCGCGCTGGAGAGGGGAGTATTTGATGCGCGTGTAGAGCAAGGAGTTCGAGGTTAGAGAAGAAGGTACTGCACTTGCGAAGCGCTGTCTCGGAAATCAGCATGAAGTCGCAATCATGACGCTCGCACCACAACTGCGCGGCCGTCCACTGGGGAGCATGTTTCGGATCGCGTAAATACGTCTCCGTCTTGCACGTGAGTAAGCTTGATTTGCGCTCATACCAGGTCACGAGGAAATCCGGCGCGTAGGGGAGTTCAGAATCGTCCAATAAATAGCGAATAGTGCATGGCTGCTCAGCATACGACTCAACCCTGGCATCATGTTCGAGTAAGTAGATAACGCCTCGTGCAATCAGACCTCTGTAATGCACCATTCTTCCCAATTTATCGCTTGGGATTGCGCCCTTGATACTGCGATCCCAATACGTGACATCTTGATCTGGCATCGATCTTTTCCTCCTGCAACCAGGAAAATGTGCATGCTTTACCTTCCCCCAGACACTTGCATGCCCCGATTCTACACAAATGGCTGGGTAAAGCCAAAGTGCATATCTGCCTTCTTTCACCAGGGTTGCCCAAACGTTGAGTCATACAGTCTCAACATGTATGAAATTTGTCAGGGGTATTGTATTTTTCCCTCCAGTGACGTACAGTTGTGCATATATATTTCAGTGCATGTGTGCACAACATGAAGTAACAGGTGATGAAGATGTGCCGCCTACAGGTGGATGCCTGACGGAAAAGGTCACGCTGCTATCATGCCGACCGATTCGGGAGGCTATACCCCTCTTTTCAGCGTGATCGTTTTTCTCCACAGACGCTGCTCAAGAATGTCAAAGCATTTCAGAGCGTGGAGCCTCATTTCTGCCTGCCTTAGACGGGTGAGCGGAGGAGAGCCGCGGACACTACTGAAAAACAGGCGCATGGTTTCACCTTGGCACAACAACTTGCCCGATGAAGGATGAGAGAGTACGATAAATAGATGACATGCTTTGACAGCTGTATTCGGCGGAAACCTATCTAGATTTCTGTAGATCCCACCTCCGTATGCTGAAATAGTTAATTCCCTGTTGTGCAACGCAATAAAATAAAATATCGTTGTACAAGTATCCGTTCGTTAGTGTAACATGGGAGAAGGGCAATGTCAAGACTTTCATCACATCAGGGAACGCTCGCATCATGTTGTCGGGAGGTCAATAAAGTCATCAGGTAGAAATGTTCGGGATATGCTTCATAAAACCTGGCAGAAACCCTTTCATATAGTGAGAGAGAAGGTACGAGGAGATTTTCATGGTCATTGAGTTGGGACAATGGCTGCAACAAAAGCGTGTGAAACAAGGGATTGATTTGCGTACCCTGAGTGAGCAAACCGGCATTGATATCGGTACTATCAGCAGAGTCGAGAACATGAAGACGCAAGCCACACTTGCTACTGCGGTTCGTCTGTGCGAAGGGCTGGGAGTGACACCCCTTTCACTCCTTGAGGCGTTAGAGCGAAAACCAGGTGTGGATCTGGTTTCCTTCGATGGGCCTGGATGCGAGGCGATTCCCTCTCTGGGAGATGTGCAGACATTCCTGCGCTATATCAGCGACAATTGGCAGGCTGGATGTCTCTTGCTGGCCGACATGTTGAATATGATCGCTTCGATACAAATACGTTCAGGATTCACAGAGCACCGAGAGGTTCCTCATCTCTTCGTTCCGGAGGACGTGGACAAATTCCTCATCGACTTGCCACTGTATCGCTTCGAGGTGGTCTATCCTCCTCGCTTAGGCGTTGAAGACATCTGGAATATCTATCGCTGCAGAAAGTGGCTGACCGTTACCGATGTCGGGACGTATATAAGAAAGCTCCGCAATGAGAAACGCGTTCCGCTCATGCGACTCCAGCACGCCGTTAAGATCTCCGATAGCGTGCTAGCCCGCCTGGAGGAGGGGGTACTTGAGCGCATCAAAATGAACGACGTCTTGATGCTTGACGAATATTTGGAACAGAATGGAAAGGTCCTCGCCATGTATTGGAAGACCTACCAATTGGACAGAGAGATGACCGAATTCCTTACGGAGAGGGGCCATCAGCAGACAACATTGGCGTTCACAAACTGGATCGAACAGCAGGAACGGTTGATGTTCATATTCACTATCCTCTGTCGGTGGTCCCAGCTAGGCGATCAAAAAGAGCGTTTAGAGATGGAGCAGCTACTCGGGAGATTGTATCAATCTCCAACTCTGGTGGAGTCTACCCGTACAACAGGTGATGCGTCTGGTCAATAGGAAGCGTTCTGCTGAACGCTCTTTTGTCGTGCCGATTCAGCGATGACCAATAGCACAAACGATAATCCAAGTATAAGCCACAGTAGAGACTACACGAAGATTGTTGATTCCGCCACATTGTCAGCGGAGGACAACGCATTGAGACGATACCTATGTTCTCAGATTGCTCGATGACTATCGCTCCGTCTTACGAGAAGCGACTCTTGTTGGTCTGCTGCGCTGGTTCGCACTGCCGATTCTAGAGAGACCCTTACTTCAATTTACTCACCTCGCTCGCTCCAAAACGCTTGCAGTTCCTGCCTCCAGGCTGTCAGCTGCCCCATCAATGCAAAGAAATGCTCGCTATCTTCATCTGGCACGATAGGGAGCAGTGGCATGGAGAAGGTATCAATCACCTTGTTGTCTGCATCGATCGTAAAGGCATCGATAATCGGTAGCTTTCCCTGATCGTGCAACATTTTTCGCGCGTGCACTGTTGCATCCTGGAAGAGAGAACGGCCACGGTCGACCAGGGCAGAGAGCACGAGAGACGATTCGTCATCAAGCGTAGAGGAGAGTACATCTGTATATTGCTGGAGAAGCGTATCGATATCCGCGAAAGTAGTGAGGAAGGTGAAGAGTGCCTGGCGCATGGCTTTATAGCGCCGCTGCATTTCCTGATAGGCCTGGTCTGATAGCTTCACCTGTTCTTCGGTTGCCAGGCGCAGTTGAAGACGCCGTTCGGGCGAAACAAGCCTCCAATCGAAGAGGCCATAGAGGAACGGCACCTCTGAGATCAGCAGGCACCACACCAGGCGCTTGCCTCGTTTCTCCGTCTGGAACGGCAACTTCCGGGCCGTGATCCACAACACCAGCTTGCGCCAACGCCGGATGTGAATGTCAGCGCGAATCCCAAGCACCCGACAGACCGCATATACAGGAATATACGGTCTGCCATCTGCCAGGTAGAGAGCAGGGACCTCATCGTCCAGAAATGGGAGGGTGACCGTTCTTTGTTCGATGACCACTTGTTGGTTCTCGTCCATATCGTACCTACTCCTTTGCCTGGTGAGCAAAATTACCGACTATACGTCTGAGAAGCATGGGTGTTTCAAGAATCATGAACTGAGTGTCCCTCGGCTTTTCAAGCACTATAACCGTAAGCAGTCTGAGCAATGGTGCCGATTTCATGGGACACGTTCGCACGATGGTTCTCGTACAGGCATCCTTAGCGCTACAACCACTTTCATGATCTCTCCACATCGCTCATCATACCAATCCATCAACGCCTCTTGTTCTGCAGGAATACGCGACCTTTTTCCGTGATTTCCCAGATACCTCCCGGCGAATCCGCTTGTAAGAGACCCTCCTTTACCATAAGATTGCGCGCCCATTGGGCTGAATTTTGCCATCGCATCTGTTGGGCTTCTGACGAGAGGATTTGATAATCGATCGGCTTGAGCACGTCTCTCATGGAGTGTTCCAAGAGCTGGAAGATAGCGCTTCGTTTCGCTGATCCTCCCAAATCGCTGAGCGCTTGTAAAATCGGACAGAAAAAGGCAGGTTCTGGGGTGCGAAGCCCTTTGCGTATTCTTCCAGCGATGAGTCGCCCAACAGGTTGGGGTGCTTCATGGTGCTCAACTGGACGTGGTTTTGCAGGAGTAGTAGGGATGCTTGTTTGTCGCAGTACAGACGCTGCAAGTGGAGGCTGCTGCTCTGGAGCTTCATGAATGCTGAACGTTCCCTCAACATCTTTCCATTCTCCCTTGAGAGCGGCAATTCTCTCACACAGGAGCATGACACGACGGGCATGTTCAATAGCTGTTTGAGCTCTCTCATAGTTACCGGTCCCAAGGGCATCGGCACCGCCTTTGTGAATGCGACGAAGTGCCTCTTCCAGTTCTTCAATGAGCACATCAAAGGCCGCTAGCACGTTCTGTGCGTTGTGTTGACTCATTCCTCATCTACACTTCACGACTCATAGACCACCCAGACAAGCAATGCGTGGTCTTCTGAATCGTCTCCACGCCGTAGGCAGCGCCTCGCTTTCAGGTTGATGGAACGCATCGACAACGTCAGGTTGGCCATCTCTGCTCCCTCTGTTTGCAAGCAGTGTCCCAACGTGTCGCACAGTGAAGACAGCAGCACATACTTCTGGATCGCTCTCTCCACTGCGGAGATCAAGGCGACGTTGGATCTTATTCATAGGCAACATACCTTTCACAGGCTCCAATCTGTCCCTCCAGCCCGTTCCTTCGAGCAACCACCAGGTAGTAGAGGTTGCTCGTTTCCAACATTGTGTGCTCCGTCGAGTGCTGTCCTAAAGACGGTAAGCCACAGAGGTACATCAGCGTACCCGAAAAGAGCGTGCGTAACATCCGGGTACGGCTATCCATACCTGATCCATACAAGCTGACCATCGCTCCAGCATGGTGCCTTCCTACAACGTAATCCTATAGTGGTCAAGATGCTCGACGAGATAGAGCATCATATCGTAGGGAAGCTGCTTCGGCTCTCCGTCTGCCTGTGATCGCATCTGTTGATAGAGCAGTGCGGCCTTCGCCTCGGATCCTCCCCTCCTGCTCACGCTGATGATGGTTTCAAGGTTGCTCTGGGCTTTGGCTGGCTCGCGATAGGCAGCAATGAAGGTAGCTGGCCCATCGATCATCATCCAGATTTGCCACAACTTCGTCTCGGGATGTTGCACGATCCCCCCAGCCACCTCAGCGATGCCGCGTGGTCTCTCCCCGTTGGCAGGGGCGAACGGCTGGAAAGATGCTTCGTAGTTCCCCTTTGCTTTTGGGCCTTCCTGCAGCTCCAGCAGGGTTTCTTCAAGGGTGTAGGGGTACGCCGGCCCTGGTGTATAATACCCCTCCTGCCAGAGCGCCAGGACGCTGGTGGCGATGGACATGCCGCTCTCTACGGTGAGACGGGGATCACCGGTGACAAGGACCTGGGTCTGCTGGGCGAGCAGGAACTGCGCAGCTCCCGGGCCCAGACGCATTTCCTGGATGATCGGCAGCACTTCTTTCTCCGCGCGTCCAACATAGACGGCAAGTTCTTCTGGCTCCAGCTCGATGGTGCGTGGCCCTGGTGCCTGCCGGACGGCCGAGCTGGTAAAACGTCGTCCCTTCTTTCGTTTCTTCATGACACTCCTTCATTTCCCTGCATAGACACGACCTTGCTACACAGGTTTTTGGCTTTCATCATCGGAAACCTCTTCAATCAGTTCCCCAGGCGGAACCCCTAAGGCCCTCGCCAGCTTTCCAAGCGTCTCCGTGGTTGTGATGTAGTATGGGTCTTTGAACATTCGCTTGACTGTGTTATATGCTACATTAGCATCCCTCTGGAGTCTTCCCATACTAAAGCCTTTCTCTCTAGCAACTTCTTTCACACGTAAACGTACTGTCATAGGCTACTGCTCCCTATCGGTACTTGACAGGATTGTAGCAGTCTTTGCCTTGTTGCAACACTAGCCAGCTACTGTCTCACGTAGATGTAGGGCCATCTATGGCAAGCATGGAAGGAGAGTTTTGATGGATACTCATCGTTGCTCTTTCATAGATGCTCAACCAGGATCACACATAAGTATTCTTGGATGACTTCGTTCCCTTGAAGGAAGGACTGCCCATCCTCGCTTATATGCTACAGAAACACTCATGATCTTCTTATCTCTACAAAAATGGCCATCAACTCTATGCCATTCCTCCCACGAGAGACAAAACCGCACGTATTTGTTAAGCTGATTTAGTGTCAAGTCCTACTATCATGGAGCTAGGACATTATCCGGTTCGACAAAGACAAGCATGTCGTCCTACCTATTCTAATAAACGGTAGACGGACATATACGGGTACCCATAGAGTTACTACTACTATTTGGGGAGTTCTGTTGTGGGGACTATCTTGCTACAATCTCGTCAAATAGCAGGTGAGAAGACGAGAAATGGCAGTACGCTTACGGGTCAAAGAGGTTGCCAGGGAGAAGGGCATCAGTATGGGCAAACTCCATAGGCAAGCGGATGTGTCGTACAAGACGATTAAACGTATCTACTCGGACCCTTTTTATGCTACAACCACGGTTACCCTTGGAAAACTCGCTAAAGTTCTTGGAGTTCCGCCGGGAGAGCTGATCGAAGAGGTACCGGATGAAATTGAAGAGAGGCAGTAGAGCCTAAATAATCATGTTCTATATCAGTTAGAACCTAGCAATTCATTGCATCCTTGCTTCGAATTAGTCTCCGTGGAAAACTGTCCTCACCAACTGAACGTGCTATGAGAGTGTGCTCCTCTTTCTAGCCGCCGCCTTTTTGACCGTGGTCCTTACGTTTGGGCAAGACACTATACAGTGTTTCCGCCAGCTGCTCTACGTCCTTCTTCACCATTTCTCTATTGACAGCAACAATGACTGCCATATAGAATGCGCAAAGAACCCCATGCATAGCATACTGATGATGTGTATTTTGCCAATCTACGGAGGCATGTTCTCCTCAAGAGTAATTTTTCTTCGATTGATCACAGGAAAATACTGGTTACAGGTGGCAGAGATAGAATTGAAGGTAAAAAACAATGGGAATACGCCAAGATTACACTGCATTCCTCGCGTCGTTCGCTTCGAGTAAGTTCCGCTCACTCTGGCCGGCACAAGAATATGTCTTGCAGAGATACGCCGAGAGCTTTGTCGAAAGCAAGGATATTGCCGTGGAATTACCAACGGGAGCGGGCAAAACTCTCATCGCTTTGCTGATTGCCGAGGCGTGGCGGCAAGAAGACAAGAAAGTCGCTATTTTATCCGCCAATAAAACACTCGCCAGGCAGATGGTGCGAGAGGCGCAATCTCTCAACATCCCAGTAGTACTCATGGAGGGCAGGGGTAGTACTATCCCGGCGATGGACAAGCGAGCCTACCAGCGCGCGAGAAGTATTGCTGTGATGAATTACTGGGTCTACTTCAACCAGAATCCGATTATCGATCCAGCGGATCTGCTGATCATGGATGACGCACATCTGGCAGAGCATTGCCTGTACTCCCTCTACTCCATAGAAATAGACAGGCACGCACACGAAAACCTCTTCAAATCACTGATCACCGAAATGCAGGCTCGCTTCTCTGGTTATGCTGTCCTTGCCGATGCACTCGCAGATAATGTTCCGGATCACGCATCATCACCCAGACGCTCAGCGTAGCACGAGCATGGAGAGGAATAGGTTCATAGCACTTCAATTGCACGCTCACAGATCTCCAATCACATGGGAAAAAGTGAGAGCAAAGATAACTGAAAATATCCTAGATTACGGTAGTGCAATTCAAAATCCTTATGCACGTCACTGTGTCGATTCTGGCACAGCCTTTATTCCACCTTGGAGATAACGACTTGGGCAAGGTGGACAAACCGCTGAGGAGGGGGAACTGTGGCAGGAAGAACAGAGAAATGCGTCGCTGTCGCCCGACAACTCCATTTTGGACCCCGAGTTGAAGAATGACCCAGGTTCCCCCTCCTTACTTTGCGGTAGGTGACAGCTTAAGTGATACCGAGCCAGAAAATAGGTATTGCAGGGTTTTGGATTTTCGTGTATACTTCCCCTATCAAATATGATGTGTACAAATTTTGTTGTATACAACATGTGTTGTATTTGAGAAGGAGAGTCAATGGCTAATCCAAGTGATTCTGATAAACGCATCCTTCAAACGATTATCGATCTTACCGATCAGCATGCAGGTCGCCCTCCTACTCTTTCGGAAGTCGCTCTTGCCCTGGGCTACCATAGTAGCTCTCGCTCCAATATCCAACGCCAGCTTTCCAAGCTCCGTCCTATCTTTGTCGATTGGGCCTCAAGTCCACGCTCTCTGCAAGTCACTCAGGCCGGCTACGCCTTTCTCGGACTAGAACCCCCGCAAGGCGATGTCGATCTTCCTGTTTCTGATATGATTCTGCCGCTGCTCGCATCTGGATTGACCCACCTGGCATCAATCATCGAGAGCGGAAGGCCACTTCAAGCGCCCTATCCACACGCCTGGCAGCGCGGTCTCAACATGCTGGCGGCTGAGTGCCTGCTGCGCGATGTCGCCTCGCCGACTCATACAGAAGAGGCCATCAGCTGGTGCCATACCCCTTTGAAAACCTGGCCCGTGCGCTTTCGCGCTCCCGCTCGTGTGCTGGAAGAGGCCTTACTCGACGACGATCAACCGACTGAGTTGTGCCGTGAATTTGCGATCGTGAAAGGGGACGCTGAGCAAGAGGCCTGTCAGAAGAAGATGCTCGAGGTCATGAGTGAAGCGCAGAGGAATCGCATCCCCGATGCGTACGTTGCGCTGCGCTACTATCTGATTACCCGCCCTGTGATCTCTGACGAGGAGCTTGCTCAGATGTCTTTTGACCCTCGTCTTGGTCCAGTGGGTGGGCTGTTGACCGATCTGTACGAGCGGGTTCCCAGCGTGCTGGCTGACAGGGGGAAAGTCCTCCTCTGCGGATTTTGTGGATGGACGTTGCAGCGCGTGCGAGGGCAGCTGCGCTGCGGCGATGAGCGTTGTCGCCTGTTGACGGGGGACTTTATTCGAGTTACTACCAGGGAACGGTCGGAGCCGCCATCGCAACTCTATCGTGTACGCCATCCCATTCGCCGCTATGTTGTCGCGCCAGGGGTGTACGAGGTCAATGCCGCGCGGATGCTCGAGGCCCAGGGCCTGCGCGTAGAGCTGTGGCCTGGATACGACAAATATGACCTGCGGATCATCTTTCCGCACCAGCAAGTGTGGGCGGTCGATATCAAGGACTGGCGCTTTCCCCATCTCCTGGCCCCCCATCTCACGCCCCTTCCGCATGGGGGAAGCTGGACCTGGGACCGCGCCTTTTACGCGATCCCCGATGAGCGGGTCCAGGAGCAGTCGAATTACCTCGCTATCCTTCAGCAAGCCCTCGCCGGCACTGCCCAGACGTTCACCATCCTGACCATCAGCCAGTTGGTCGCCGAGGCCCACAAACAACTCGCCGCAGCAGACCAAGCGCAGTCTGGGTTGCAAAAGGAGAGGCTCCATGCGTAAGACGGGTGCCTGGCGCGAGGGCCTGGTGAAGGACCTTAACGCCATGAAGAACATCTACGGCTCTTTCCCCATGACCGCCGGTGAACTCCTCGATACCGAGCTGATCCTGACGATGATGAAGGATGTGTTTCCGGGACAGGACCCGGCGCTGGCATGGGCGGTCCTCGGCGGCCATCCACTTCCGGCGCTGGACCCCCTTGCCCCTTGTGCTTCGCGAGCCCTGCTGCTCACGCGCCTCCACCTGTTCAAGCTAGTGAGCCGAACCATGTGGGGCGACTACCTGGAGCAGTACCGGGCCCTGTCATCTCCCTATCCGCTGTATCGCATCGATGGTTCGGCAATCGTTGAGCGAGAAGACGCGGTGCTGCCGGAGCGGCTCGATGCCATGCGCGAGGCACTGCGCACGCCCCCACCCTGGCGAGCGCGAGAAGCGCGCTACGCTTCCGCGGGTCGCTACCTCTTCACCCTCAAGCGCGAGCGCCACGAGGTCGAGCTGCCTCCGCGCGTCGAGCGGCTTTCCGCGCGCCCAGTCCCTCGCGTCTCCCAGCGCACACCGGAGCAAGCGCCCATCACCGTCTCCCTGGAAGCGTTGCGGGAGGAAGCGGAGTGGATGGACGCTCATGCCCCTCGCGGTTCGGTGGCCGACCAATCGTGGGGCGCACGCATGCGGGCGCTCCAGGATAACCTGCGACTCGTCACGCCTGCCGGATTACAACCAAGCAGCAGGCTCGCGCTCGATGGCCTCCTCCACTTGATCGGAATGGTCGGCAGTGGAAAATCCAGCCTGCTGACGGTGCTGACCGTCTACCTCGCCCGCCGCGGCTATCGCGTCACGCTCGTGCAGGGTGACGTGGCATCGCTCTTGCGCGAGCATGCCGTGTTCGATCTGCTCTCGCGCGCCGACCCAGGCGCTTTGCAGGCTGTCCCTCTCGTCGGGCGCTCTACCCGTACCACGCACCTCAATCGCCTTCAGCGCTCGGAAGCGCTGCGTGACGGGGTTTCTCTGCGGAAGGAGCACCCGGCCTACGCGCTGCTTTCGACGGTTTGCCCGCTCGATGGACTGCGTCAAGATGTGCGACCGGTGCGGCCAGGCGAGGAGCCATGTACGCGCCTGCACGCGCCAGAGGAGGACGACTCGCAGGGTGTGGAGAGCACCCTGGATGATGTGGCGTGGGATTGCCCATTTCTGCCCGTCTGTCCGACGCACCTCTCTACCCGCTCGCTTGCGTCGGCGCGGATCTGGTTGGCTACTCCTGCCAGCCTTCTCGCCAGCGGTCCGCAGGCCACGCTTTCCGGCGAGTACCTGCGCAACATCGATCTTGTCATGCGCTATGCTCATGTGGTGCTGGTCGATGAGACCGATTTGGTGCAGGTGCAATTCGACGATCGCTTCGCGCCGATGGAGGTGCTGGTGCGGGAGCGTGGGGAGTCCTGGCTGGATCGCGTTGCGGTTCAGGTGGCGCGCCAAGTTTACCGGCCAGGGCGTCCGATGGTTGGCAAAGATTCCGAATTGGATCGCTGGCTGATCTCGCACGATAATACGCAACGGGCGGTGAACCGCTTCTATACCCTGCTCCGCGAGAACAGCGCCATCCGCCGCTGGCTGGGTGACGCCTACTTTTCTCGCGAGCGGCTCATTTCCCGCGTGGCGTGGGAACTCAAAGACCTCGTCTCCTCGCTGTCCACGTTTGTCGATCACGCCCGGCACTTTCTGTACAGCCCGCTCGTCTACCAGGTGATCCAACGCCGGGCTGAGCGGCCGGATGAGCAGCAAAGCCTCCCTCCCCTTCCCTGGTACACGGCGGTCCACTATGAACTCCTGGAGTCGGATACGCCGAAGGCTCTGGCCGAGCTGGAACGCTGGCTCCAGGAGACGCTCGTCTCACCTATGCCCATCGATCGCCGCAAAATCGAGCGCTATGCGCTGCACCTCCTCGTCATGCTGCTTGTCTGTGTCCTCGACCATTCGCTGCAGCGTATGGTGATGCAGTGGCCCGCCGCCGAAGCGCTCGACCTGGACCGGGGGGCTGGCGGCCTCTTCTACCACCCCACCGAGGACCATGTGCGCCTGGTACCCGAGCCTCCGATGGGGGCCGTGATTGGTTTTCAGTACTACGATCCGAAAAATAGCGGAAATGGCGAACTCCGCTTCTTCCAGGTGCGCGGGATGGGACGCGCACTCCTTTACCACATGCATGACGCGCTGCAAACAAGCGACGGCATAGCGGGGCCGCATGTTGTCCTCACCAGCGGGACCTCGTGGGCACCGGGGTCCTGGAAATACCACCTGCATGCCACTCCGCAGGCTGTGTTGTTGCCGCAGCGGGCGGCCGCGTCTCAGGAGTCTTCGGCGGGACAAGAGCCGACGCGCTGTTTCTACGATCCGTTGCCCGATCCCGATGCGCCGGGAAAATACCTGCGCGTTTCGGGCTTCGACGACCCCGAGCGGAGGATGAGGAGCCTGCGGTCCATGATGCAGGCGTTGACCCGCCCGCGTGGGTTTGATCCAAGCTACTTCGATAGCGAGCTGGCGCTGTTACGGGAGGATCGGCGGCGTATTTTGCTCGTAGTGGGGAGCTATTATGAAGCAGAGGTGGTAGGAGAGACGCTTGCCGAGCTGCTTGCGGAGCAGCGCCAGCCCACCTACGGAGAAGAGGTGCTGACGCTCATTCCCGATAGCGAGGGAGAGGGGGATGACAGCTGGCAGCCACCTGCCGGGAAACTCCCGCGGAGCCTGCTCAACCATTTACCCAAGCGGCCCGCGCGCTTCCTGGTCGCGCCCTTGCAGGCCATCGAGCGCGGGCATAATATCCTGGTGGGGCAGGAAGCGGCTATTGGCAGTGCCTATTTCCTGGTCCGCCCCTATCCGGTTCCCGGCGACATCCACACGGCGATCAATAAAGTGAATGCCTGGGCTATGGATTACGTCCAGGGCCTCACCCAGCAGGAGGCGACTCTTGCGGGCAAACAGCTGCGCGAAGACGCTAACCGTAAGTGGGAGAAGGCGCTGGGCGGTGGGAAGAAGTACAAGGAGCTTGGGGATGGCAGCGTCGACAATGAGCCGGACGAACGCACGCCGCTCCTGTGGACGCAGTTCGTGCTGGTCTGGCAGTGCATCGGGCGTCTCTTACGGGGAGGCGTTTCGGCGCGGGTACATTTCGTCGATGCCCGGTGGGCAGAGAACAGCCCACAAGGTCTCAACGATACGGAGCAGACCAGTATGCTGCTCGGCTTTCGCCGCATCCTGCGGGCGGCGATTGCCCACCGCGACCCCGCGCAGCGAGCCATCGCCGAGGCCCTCTACGGTGAGGCGGCGCGTGCATTCGAGCAGATAGAAGGAGTGTATCATGTCTAGCAGAGCCATTCAAGCCGTCGCTTTCACTATTCGACCGCAGAGTGTGCTGCGCGCGCTTCCTCTGTTCTACCTGGAATTTCCTGAGGAATGGTTCGAGCCGCTCAAACAATTGCAGGAAGAGCGCAGTGGCCAGGTCGACAGGTACAACACCATTCCCATCCGGAGCCTGAACGCGGCCCTGCGCGCCCTCGTCCCTTACTTGTTGGCCGCGCCGAACGCTGTGCGGCCCTCCTCGCAGAGTGAAGAGCAAGAAGGGGATGCGCCAGCCGCCTCGCCGCGAGAACCGCGCCCCTGGCTCCTTGCGCAACAACCCATCCCTCTAGAGCAATTCTGGAAGGTGATCCAGGCGTGGCTGGAGCAGACGTACAGCACCTGTGAGAGTTACGCAGACATTCTTCCCCTCTTGCGGCAGGATGACCTGCAGTGGAAGCAGCTGACCGTGGAGCTGGGCCGGGAGACGAGCCGCAATCAGACGGCGAAAGTGCCGCGGCTGGCGTATAAGGCCATCCCGGCATTTCTGGCCGATCGGTTGGTGGAGCAACAGGCGCGGCTACCCGTCGGTCAGCTCCAACGCTACCTGGTTCGTGTGCCGACGGATGACGGAGCGGAACTGATGACCTGGCCGCCTGATTTCGTGCCGAAGCGGGAGAAAGAGTGGGGATTTAGCTATACCGTCAGGATTACGCTCCAAACGATCGTAGGAGATCCCGAGCCCCGGGTGCATTTTCACTTTGGCGTGCGCCGGTGGCAGAGCGATACCTGTTACGATGGGCAGACCCTGTATCTGAGGGGCAATACCACCGTGTATCTTCGGGCGACCAGGACCTGGTACGGCACTCCTTCGCCAAAGACCTTTACCACCGCTCAACTGACGGCCAGGCGCCAGGGTGATCGGCGCGTTCCAGCCTGGACGAATTTGGTCCCCCAGATCGCCAATCGTCTTTCTGTCGCCATTCCCGACGCGGAGCAACTGACATCTCAGCCAAAGGACTGGTTGGATGGGAAAGACGGCGTGGAGGCAGGCATCGTTTATGCGTCTCCCCGTTACCACCCCGTGGGAACGGGAATCGGACCCGATATGTGGGAGCAGTTCACCACAATTGTCGGCGAGAAGCTTGCTGATGACCTTGCACTCCGTCCACCGCTCAAACCCTACGAGATCCCGCAAAAAGTCGAGGCTCATCCGCTCATGGACGATTTTCTGGAAATGCCTCCAGATGAGCGCCTCCGGGGGCTGGCCGTATCGGTGAGCCCTCAGGTAACTATCGAGGTGTGCTGGCAGACGGAGGCCGTCCGTGATATGCTGGTCGATCGCGTGCTTGCGCTCCTTACTCGTCCACGACCGCCGCTGGTCGAACCAGAGGAACCGGAAGAGCCCTTCAACGATCTTTCATTAGAAGCGCTGCTGAAGGAGGCCAGCGAGGAAGATGTCGAGGAGGATGAAGAGGGGGAGGATGAAGAGGAGCACTTTCTCAGCGATATTGAGCAGGCGCTCCAGGGCGATCACCCGCAAGAGCCTCGCCGTCGTCGTGCACGCAAGCGCGCTCCAGAGCCACCGCCACCTCCTGCTCGGGAAGAAGAAATTGTCGCGCTCCCCGGAGGCGGGCGGCTTAGAATCGTGACCCGGCCGCTTGGGCGAATGGGGTCTCCACTGCCCGCCCTGGACCGGCAGAGAAAAGTCGATCTGGGCGCGGCAATCAACCGGCGGGCCAGCGAGGTCGGTGAGCAGGTGGAACCGGCGGCTGAGCCGACGTTGACGCTCATCGAGCTGCCAGACTATCGCGACCCAGAGTGGAGGCGGGCCTTTCGCGGGCGGGACCCAAAACGGGCGTTGCGCCTGGGCATGGCTCGCCGCAATCGGGTAACTCAGTTTGTCACCAATAAGTCGAGCGATGACCTGCGAGAGCGGTGCAAATCGGCAGTGCTTGACGGGCTGCGCCAGCTTGGATACCTTCCCGCGACGATTGGCTTTACCACGAGAAGACTTCCTCTTCCCTCACCCCTACTGGTGGCCGGCATCTGGGTGATTCGCATCACCCGGCGTCGAGCCGCCTTTGGTGTGCATCTCCCGGTCGTCGTGTTACTGAACACCGCCGAGTCAAAAATCTATGCCTGGCTGCCTCACGACCAGCGCATTCGACCGTACCGTGAGGCGCTGATCGAGATTGCTCAGTTAGACCCTGCCCAGGTAAAAAAACGCAAGCAGCAGGAAGCCCTCGGCCAGCTCAGGCAGTTCCTGCTCGGCGATCTGGTGAAGCTAGGAACAAGTGATGTGGTCGTGCTCGTCGCCGCGCAAAACGCGCGCCCAACATGGCAGGGGCTGAATAATAATGCGGTGCCGCTGGACGGGCTCCGCTTCGATGCAGACGAGGACAGCCCAATAGTCTCGACTGAAAAACTGCCCTCGCGTTTCCGCCTGGTTCGCCTGCGGACCAATCTTCGGTGGGAGATGCCCGCCTGGTACATTCCCGGTGCGAAACCATCTACGACCGCGCAAGGGTTGTGGATCGATGATGATGGCGATCCACAGAAGACGCGCCTGTTCTACAACATCGCGTCCAAACCCAAGACGGCTCCCAAAGGGTACAAAGGAAAGCAGCAGAATCCGCGCGAGAGCTACCGCATCTCATCCATTGTTGAAACCATGCCGCTTGTCGTTTCTGGCAGTGAGGACCCTGCGATGTGGGCCATAGCATCCGATCAGTGGCGACGGATGAGCTTCGTCACGAATGACATGACGCTCTTCCCGCTCCCCCTTGAACTCGCGCAGAGGATGGACGAATATGCCGAGGTGATCGGCCCCTGGGTCTTCCCCGACGAGTGGAGCGATGAGGAGGATGGGGAAGAGGACAGGGATGGATTGGAGATACAGCTCGAAGAGTAGCCCTCAAAATCCTTTCTGGGGGTAGTACCGAACTACATAGCTGAGGCCTGGTCATAAATCATCAGGCCGCTTTAAGAAAAGCTTTGAGCCCGACACAGAGTTCCAGGCCGTGCTCAAAGCGATACCATAAGGCGAGTTGATAGACAAAGATCGCCCCCAATGCGAAGCGTTGGGTCGCGAGCAGGCCCTTGGTGGGAACTTGTCCATGGCCATCAAAGATGCCCTTGAAATGCTCATTAAAATTTTCCATGGCGATGGAACGCAGCTTATGGAAGACGCGTCGCACTTCGACCCCATCGTCGGTGTGGGGATAGTGTCCATAGCGCGTTGTCACCAGCAGGCGACCCGCTTGGTCACAGATCACGTGCAGGTCCGGGGTGTTGTAATGGCGATCACCCAACACGAACCGGACTTCGGCGGGCACTTCGCGCAACAGAGCGGGCGCAGGCTCACTGTCTGCGACATTGGCCGGGGTCAGCAGCGCAGCAATGGGAAACCAGACCCCTGCGACGACGGAGACGACGTGCAGTTTCCAGCCATAGACGAGAGCACTGCCAGCCCGATTTGGTCCAATGGGCTTCCGTATCAATCGAACTGTGGGGAATCTCCCCTTGTTCGCGGTGCTTCTGATGCCAGACGCCGCCACGGGAGCGCAGCACAGTGCTGTCGATGGCGACCGCTCTTCCGCAGGTCGCCCAGGGCTGGATCAGGTCGAGCAGATGCCGACCCAGACAGCCAATCTGTGCTGGTAACAGGTCGGGGATGGCGGACATTTGCCGTTCCCACGTCCGACGCGCCGGAAACCGCCCGTGCTCGCTCACGAGCTCGCGCAGCCGCTGCATTTCTGCGGTGGGCTAGGCCAGCCGACTTCGCAACTCATGCACATTGTGTAAATGCCGTACCATCATGATGACCAGGGCCTTTAAGAACAGTCGATCAGGATAGACTTGCGGATGCCCGCGTCCCCGTTTCTGTGGTGCGGATGGCATCGGCAGTCGATCCACCAGTTGGACTAACGTGACAAGTAATGAGTCTTGGAATACCATAGGGGTGTCTCCTATCCTTGTAGTGTGTGATTACCACAATGATAGAGGCAATGCCTGGCTGAGGCAAGTCCTCAGCTTGGCTCCCTATTTATGACCAGGCCTCAACTACATAGCTAGGCCGGTACTATCTCCTTCGCTGAACTCGGGGTTTGCGGCTGGTAGGAACAGAAACTCGGAATAGGAACGTAGCTCTTCAGGGCTATCAGGAGTGAGAAAAGAAGGGGTTTCTTCGCAAAAACCTCTTCAGAAATAGGGACAGCAGAACAATAGCTCCAGCGGAGCTTGCAGATCAGAAAGTGCCAAGGTAAATGGGAGGAGAAAACGGAAAAGTTGAGACTCGTTCACCCTGCCCAACCTCCGAAAATAGATGGTAGCGAAGCTTTCGACCTCTCTGATAGCCCATTTGTCCTGCTTCCTATTCCGAGTTTCTGTTCCCACCAGCCGCAAACCCC